>ERZ724527.1440-NODE-1440-length-11149-cov-4.017217_pt1 | contig 11149 bp, 8 predicted proteins | sample MGYA00376060_ERZ724527 | MGnify/ENA primary metagenome ERZ724527 (study PRJEB28724, sample SAMN07190886) | activated sludge metagenome | isolation source: activated sludge of sewage treatment plant in Hong Hong | place: USA: Christiansburg, Virginia | collected...
TATATAGATAAAGTACTTAATACATCGTTCATGGTACGAACTGCGTCTGCACTTTTACTAAATGCTAATTGCTCTTCTGCATTCAATTTATATTCGATGATTTTTTCCCAGCCTGTTTTGCCAATTACTACTGGCACTCCTAAGCAAATATCTGACTGACCGTATTCTCCTTCCAAATAAACACTGGAAGTGACAACACGTTTTTCGTCGCGTAAAACAGATTCTACCAATTCCATACCTGCTGCGCCTGGTGCATACCATGCAGAAGTACCGATTAATTTGGTTAAAGTTGCACCGCCTACCATGGTATCGGCAGCTACTTTTTGTAAGGTTTCTGCATCTAATAAATCAGTAACAGGAGTAGAACCTAAAGTTGCTAAACGTGTTAAAGGAATCATTGTTGTATCACCATGACCACCAATTACATCCGCATTTAACTGTGATGGAGAGCAACCGATAGCTTGTGATAAATAATATCTAAAACGGCTACTATCTAAAGCGCCACCCATTCCAATAATTCTATTTTTAGCAATACCGGTAGATTTTAATGCCAAATAAGTCATTGTATCCATTGGGTTGGAAATGATAATAAAAATGGTATTGGGCGAGTATTTTAAGATGTTTTCGGCTACGCCTTTTACGATTCCAGCGTTTACTCCAATTAATTCTTCACGAGTCATACCTGGTTTGCGTGGTAATCCTGAAGTAATTATGACTACATCACTGTTTGCTGTTTTGGTGTAATCATTGGTAGAGCCTGTAATTTTAGTATCAAAGCCTAACAATGCTGCTGTTTGCATCATATCCATGGCTTTGCCTTCGGCTACGCCCTCTTTGATGTCTAATAAAACCACTTCATGGCATAATTCTTTGCGTGCAATATTATCGGCAACGGTTGCGCCTACTGCTCCTGCACCTACAACGGTAACTTTCATTTTACAATATTTTAGATTAAAAAAATTAAAAATCGGGACTAATATAGAAATAAGTAATGAGTAAGAAGTAGTAAGTAATAAGAATTTTAGGTTATATATTCTAAGTGTAAAAAGAATTATTTTCTTTAAAACTTAAAAGCCAAGCCAATTTTTGCATAAGAGCCTTCGCAATAACCTGCCTCTAAATTTGCCCCAATATGCTCTACAAAATAATACGTCATACCAATACCGGAACCTACAATAGCACCGCCTTTTACTTTATTGTATTCTGGCAAAGTACTTTGTTTACTTTTTAATCTAAAACCACCACCCAGTGAAAGCGGAATATATACGTCAAATTTACTAGCGTCTAATTTGGTATTTCCTTTTTCAGAAATTAATTGGTATAAATGAAAGGCACCTCTTACACCGATACCAAAACTTCTATATTTTAAATTAAACAAAACGCTGCTACTATCTTTCGAATAAGAACGCCCAGAAAAGGTAAACCAGCCACCAATGCTAAAATATGGACTTGCCGCATAATCCATATTCAAGGTAACTCCTGGTATAAATCCGAATTTTTCAAATTTTCCTTTTACTACATTGTATGATTTTAATTCATACGTAGGTATAAAACTATGATGTCCTAAATTAGTCGTTATTGTTGCGTGAAAATCTCCTTTTTCTACAGCTTTCACTTCAGAAAATATCGTGATTGCAATTAATACGAACGTTATTTTTATTAAATGTTTCATATTGTTTGTTTTTATCTTTAGGGGAGTAAAATTATTAAATATTTCCGTGGAATTTACGAATAAACCACTCTGCCGACAATAATAATAAAATAATAAAAAACAGCCATTTCATATCTATGAGCGGTTTGGTGCTAAAGGTTTCATATAGAATGGATTTCATAGTAGGTATTTTTTCTATATCATTTGCCACCTGTTGCATTTGTGCTGGATAATACATTTTACCTCCACTTTGATTGGCTAAAGTTTGTAACAATGGATGATTTGCCTGCGTGTTTAAGGTTTCAATCATAATGGGACGAACAGAAAAATTACATACTGCTGTATTTGATTTTCCTTTATAGTCTGCTTTTGCATGGACGGTATAATTTCCTGCTGGTAAAATCCCAACATTTAAGGTATAAGCTTTCGATATTTTATCAAATGTATATGGATATTCTTTGCCGTTTTCATCTTTTATCTTACAGCTTGCATCTACATCATTCACTAATTCATAGCTTTCGTTATACAATTCGGCATCTATTTGAATTTGTTCATTGGAGTTAAAAATATTTTTAGGTGTGTGTACTTTAAATCTTCTCTTATCGCCTTTTACCGTTAAGTATTGAATTATTTTATTAATTACCTCATCTGTTGCTTCAAACTTTTTAGTTTGTGCGTATTCGTTTAATCTCCAACGCCATATTCCTTCTCCACCAATGACGCCTAATTTAGAACCATTTATTTCTTGAAATAGAATTAGTGGATTTTCTGTTTGGATATTTCCAATTTGTTGTTTGAATAAAACATCAGCAGTGGTTCCCGTTTGATATTTCCCGAATGGAGCAAGCAGTGGTGGCAACGTTGGAATTATTTTTAAACTTTGATCCGATAAAGTAAATTTTGAAAACGATGATTGATATATTGGATATACATCATTTCCATTCATCGAAGAGTTATTGATTTGTATTAATTTTTGCAAAATATTAAACTGAGCAATATTCGTATTTGCCGATAATATCCATAAAATCGGTACATTCGAATCAACTATATTTTGAATAAAATTAAATTTTGTAGCAGCTCCCACAGAAGGCAATCCATGTAAAATAATCAAACTGACCTCTTTATAATTACCTGAATAGTATTTTATATCAGCTTCTTCAAATTGATAATTTTTATTTTGTTCTATTGCATTTTTAAATGCTTTCACATCGGGATGAGGAGCATCATATAACATCAATATTTTTTGTCTTCCATCCAGCACTTCTACATAAGCTATATCCAGATTGTTTTCTTTTATAGTTTCTCCATTCATCAGCTTCAATTGAATACGATATGGCTGAACGCCTGGTTTTACGGCATCTCCGATAGCATCTGTTTGAAAAACAAAATGGTCTTCAGTGATATTGATAACTTTATTTAAAATAGATTTTCCATCTGGTGTGGTCACTTCCAATACCGTATTTTGTCCTTGCAAATGATTGGCTTCTATTTGAATATTCATTGTAAACTGATCGCCGAGATATACAATTTCAGGATAGCGAACATTTTTTATAAAGGCATCTTTTTTCAGCGTTGTATCGCCCAATGCTATCGTATAAAAAGGAACAGATAGTATATTTTTATTGTATAAAGGTGAATTCCCTTTATTAAAAATCCCATCACTCGCCAAAACAACTGCACCGATATTACTCGCTCCATGTCTTGCAAATAATTCATCGATTGCATTAGAAATATCAGTTTCCTGTTCGGCGTAATTGGGTTTTGAAAAATCTTTTAAATCGTCTCCAAAATTATACGATACTAATTCGTATTTATTTTTAATAGTATTTTGCAATTGCTCTAACTGTTTGGCGTATTCATCTTTAGAAATTTTACCAAAAGAAGTATTTAAAGAGGCCGTATTATCTTGCAACAATAACACGATTGGCTTTTCTACTTCGGTATGTTTTGTTTTAATGAGTAATGACAATAATAAAAAAGCAATCAAGGAAGTAGATAAAAATCTAAGGGTGGCTAATCCGTATTTCCAGCCTTTATGTTCATTTTCTGTAAAAATAAATTGCTTTTTCCCGTATAATAAATAGGCAAACGCAATACCTGTTGCTATACAAAATAGCAAGAACCACCACGGATATGACAAGATAAAAGACATTTGTTGTTAAAGTCGTAAATCATAAGTTATGATTGATATCCTACATGAACGACGGAATACAAGTATCTTGATTTTTTAGGAATAATACAAATAGAATGAGGTATTTTGATAAAAGAAAACTTTATTTATTATTTATTTGCAACTAAGAAAATAATAAATTCATAAAATATCCCATCTCTGCAAATCAATCAATACCCCAATATCTTCAACATAGAATCTGCCATTTGCTCATCGGCAAATACTTCATAGGTTAATTTACCATTGACATCTTTATCAATAATTATTTTTTTTGGAGATGGAATCAGGCAATGTTTTGTTCCACCGTAGCCACTCAATGAATCTTGATAAGCGCCGGTATGGAAAAATCCGATATATAATTTTTGATCACCAATAATTTTGGGCATATATACTTGGTTGATGTCCACCTCAGAGTTATAATAGTCACTTACATCACAACTCAACCCTCCAATAATAGTACGCTGGTATGCTTGGTTCCAATTATTAATCGGCAATAAGATAAAGCGTTGGTTCATTCCCCAAATATCGGGCACCGTGGTCATCAAAGAACCATTTATCATATACCAAAGCTCACTGTCGTTTTGTTTTTTTTGACCTATTACTTCAAAAATAGTACAACCACTTTCTCCTACTGTAAAGTTTCCAAATTCTGTATAAATATTCGGATGCTCTATTTCTGCTTCATCACAGAAATTTTTAATTTTATTAACGATTTCCTCTATCAAATAGGCATAATCATATTTAGAACCTAAGGAATATCGAATGGGCATTCCGCCTCCAATATTGATGCTGTTTAACTCGGGACACACTTGTTTTATGTCCACATACATATTGAGGCACTTATTTAATTCACTCCAATAATATGCGGAATCTTTGATACCTGAATCTATAAAAAAGTGCAGCATGCGTAATTTTATATTGGATTTTGGTTTTATTTTTTCAATATAAAATGGAATTACATCTCGCTGACGAATTCCCAAACGGGAAGTATAAAATTGATATTTCGGTTCTTCTTCTGCTGCAATACGTACACCAATATTCAAATCTTCTTCAAAATGTTGGTATGCATCAAATTCACTCATGTTATCCAATACTGGAATTACATTATTAAATCCATCATGTACCAGTGCTAATAATGCATCTGTATATCTTTTTGGTTTAAATCCGTTGCAGATGATTCTAATTTTCTTATCAATTTTTTTCTTTTCATATAAAGAACGAATCAAATCTATATCAAAAGCGCTGGAAGTTTCTAATTGAGCATTATTTTTTAATACTTCATCCAACACATAGGAAAAATGATTACTCTTCGTACAATAGCAATAATAATAATGTCCATTGTATCCTACACTTTCAAAGGCTTCTTGAAACCAACGACGAGCGCGGTTAATATTTTCACCTATTTTGGGCAAATAGGTAATGGTTAATGGTGCACCATGTGTTTCAATCACATACTTTAAATCAATCTTATGGAATCGCAACCAATTTTCTTCTACATCAAATCCATCTTGTGGAAAATAATAGGTTTGTTCAATTAGGTCAATATAACGATCTCTCATAGACGTTTATAATTAATGAATTGTTGAATTAATGAATTTTCATTATCACCGCAAAAATAATAACTTTGAGCGATATTTTTTATTGATTTATTGGTCATCAGGTTTATTAATAAAATACTATTAACAAATAGCCATCAACAAGTAACAAACAACAAATGAATATTTACAAAGAAATACAAGAACAAGTGCAACAGGCTTTCCCTGCTCTTTTTGGTGGAGAGGTGGATGTAAATAAAATTACAATTAATGAAACACTCAAAGAGTTTGAAGGAGATATTACTTTAGTTGTTTTTCCTTTATTAAAATTAACCAAAAAAGGGCCGGAAGAATCTGCTAAAACAATTGGAGATTATTTATTGGCAAACAATCCTAATATTGTTTCTTATAATGTTATAAAAGGCTTTTTGAATTTGGTAATGAAAGATGAATTTTGGTTTAATTATATTATTCAATATCCAAAAGAAATTATTCAAAACCCAAAGGAAGAAACCATTCTCATCGAATATTCTTCTCCTAATACCAATAAACCTTTGCATCTTGGGCATATCCGAAATAATGTGTTGGGTTATGCTTTGGCGGGCATCTATAAAGCCAATGGATACAAAACGATAAAAGCAAATTTAATCAACGACAGAGGTATTCATATTTGTAAAAGTATGCTGGCTTGGCAAAAATTCGGAAAGGGTGAAACTCCTGAAAGCAGCGGTTTGAAAGGAGATAAATTAGTAGGAAAATATTATGTAGAATTTGACAGACATTATAAAAAAGAAATAGAATCGTTAGTAGCACATGGCAAAACAAAAGAAGATGCAGAAAAACAAGCTCCTATTTTATTGGAAGCACAAGCCATGCTGTTGAAATGGGAACAAGGCGATACAGCTACGATTGAACTTTGGAAAACCATGAACAACTGGGTGTATGATGGTTTCGCTATAACCTATAAAAATTTGGGAGTTGATTTTGATAAATATTATTACGAATCAAACACATATTTATTAGGAAAAGATATTGTGGAAGAAGGATTAGCAAAGGGTGTTTTCTTTAAGAAAGACGATGGCAGTGTTTGGATAGATTTATCTTCTGATGGATTGGATCAAAAATTGGTATTACGAGCCGATGGTACTTCCGTTTATATTACGCAAGACATTGGAACAGCTGATTTGAAATACAATGATTTTCAAATGAACCAATCTATTTATGTAGTGGGAAATGAACAAGATTATCATTTCAAAGTATTGAAATTGATTTTGCAAAAATTAGGCAAACCTTATGCTAATGGTATTCAACATTTTTCTTACGGCATGGTGGATTTACCGAGCGGAAAAATGAAATCGAGAGAGGGAACGGTAGTAGATGCAGATGATTTGATAGAAGACATGATAGCATCTGCCAAAGAACAAACCGAAGCCTTAGGAAAAATAGATGATTTTACAGACGAAGAAAAAACTATTCTTTTCAGAACAATTGGTTTGGGTGCTTTAAAATTTTTCTTATTGAGAGTAGATCCAAAAAAGAGAATTTTATTTGACCCAAAAGAAAGTATCGATTTACATGGCTATACAGGCCCATTTGTACAATATACGTATGCACGCACCCGAAGTATTTTAAGAAAGGTTAATGCTCAATGGACTATCGATAAAGGACTATCGACAATGGACTACCAACTTCATTCTACCGAAAAAGAGCTTATCAAAATTTTGTATAAATATGAAATGACTTTGCAGGAAAGTTGCAAAGAAATGAATCCTGCAAAACTGATAGATTATGTGTATGATATTGCTAAAACGTATAATAAATTTTACAACGACTGCTCTATCTTATCGGCCGAAAATGAACAAGCTAAAAATTTCCGTTTACAACTCACCCAGCAAACTGGAAACATTATCAAAGAATGTTTTGCAACAGTAGGAATAGATGTACCAGAAAGAATGTAGGCATAAGTGGGAAGTAGTAAGTGATGAGTAACATAGGGAGACAGTGTAAACCATCAACACTTTTGCTAATACCTAACGACAAACATGATCAAAACTCACCCAGCTCACTGTATAGCCTGTTGAAAATTCGTAATACAAAAAGGGCTTTAATACCAATTTATTTCCGAACTTGCAACTTTAATTTTGAATAAAAAATCAATGAAAACAAAAGAGAAAATAAGCATTGACGAATTTGACGGCAAACGCTTTCAAATAAGACTTGTTGAGCCAAAAGCCGACAAGAAAGCTGTATTAACTCACTATTTGCACAACATTCATAACGGTGTTTCAACGCATTATAAAAAGGATGCATTAAAAATTCTTAATGAATATTTAGAATACAAAGAGCAAGACGAAAATATTTCAATGGTTGCAGAAGAAGCATTGCAACATCTACTTTTTGAAGTTGAAAATGTGCCGTTTCCAACTCCCGACAATTATACTTTTAAATTTATAGACCTTTTTGCAGGTATCGGAGGCTTCAGACTTGCAATGCAAAACATTGGCGGAAAGTGTGTTTTTACAAGTGAATGGGACAAAGAAGCTCAAAAAACTTATCGCGCAAATTTTGGAGAAATTCCATTTGGCGACATCACAAAACCACAAGTAAAAAACTACATTCCCGACAACTTTGATTTATTGTGTGCAGGTTTTCCGTGTCAAGCATTTTCAATTGCTGGTAAACGTGGAGGCTTTGACGACACAAGAGGAACACTATTTTTTGACGTTGCAGAAATTATTAAGAAACATAAACCAAAAGCTATTTTCCTTGAAAATGTGAAAGGTTTAAGAAGCCACGACAAAGGCAAAACTTTAGAAACAATTTTGAATGTTTTACGCAACGACCTTGACTATTATGTTCCCGAACCTCAAATAATAAACGCAAAAGAATTTGGTGTTCCTCAACATCGGGAGAGAATTTATATTGTTGGATTCCGAAAGGATACAGGAGTTACGAAATTTGAATATCCAAAACCAACAAAGAAAAAAGTAAAATTTGCCGACATAAAAGAAAAGAAAGTTCCACCTACTAAATATTTTTTATCAACTCAATATGTGCAGACTTTAGTAAATCACAAAGCAAGACACGAAGGAAAAGGAAATGGTTTTGGTTACGCCATTATTCCAGACGATGGAATTGCAAATGCAATTGTAGTTGGTGGTATGGGACGAGAAAGAAACTTGGTTTACGACCACAGAATTACAGATTATACTCCAACAACTCATATTAAAGGAACTGTAAATCGTGAGGGAATTAGAAAAATGACACCAAGAGAGTGGGCAAGATTACAAGGTTTTCCCGACAAGTATGTAATTCCAGTTGCTGATGCATCAGCTTACAAGCAATTCGGAAACTCCGTTGCCGTTCCTGCAATTCAAGCGACAGCTGCAAAAATTTTAGAATTAATTTTTTAAAAAATTTATTATGATAACACCAACTGAAAGTAAAATGTTTGTTCAACTTGCTACAAAGTTTGATTTAATGCGTTTTGATCAAATGTCTCAAAACCAACAGCACGAGGAGTTAAGCAAACCCAATGGAAATATATTTTTTGAAATAAAAACCTTCAAAGAGGCAAGTGAATTATGTACGAAGTTCATTGAGCGATTTAATTTGGGTAATTCTAATTGGGCGGGTGGTAAAATTGTAAATGAAAGATTTGACTTTATTGCAAATGTCTCTTATAATGGTAAAATTTGGGATAATGAAGACTGGAGAATTGCAAAAGAAATAACGATATGCTAACAGGAAATAAAGGCGAATGGAGTGAAATATATGCTTTATTTAAATTGCTTGGAGACAAACAATTATTTGCAGGGGATGCGCAACTAAACAAAGTGGAAGAGCTTTTTTACCCAATTATAAAAATTATTCGCAACGAAAGTAGCGGACATTTTGAATATGAAATAAATGCAGATTTAGCAATTATTTCAGCAGGAAAAGAGAAATTACGAATTCCTGTAAAAACATTTACAGAACAGGCTTCAAAATTACTAACTAAAATAAAAGGAGAAAAAGGAACATTTGGAATACCAGAAGTTGAAGCATTTATGACATCAATAAATTGTCAAACACTAAAAGCAAAATCAACTTCCAAAACTGATATTCGTATTGTTATTCACGACCAGCGAATAAACCAAACAGCAGAATTAGGTTTTAGTATAAAATCTCAAGTCGGCAATGATTCTACAATTTTAAACGCCGGTAAAACTACCAATTTCATTTATCAAATTTCAGGTTTCAAACCGACACCAAAAGAAATAAAAGCAATTAACGAAATTGATACCAAAAATAAAATCAAAGACAGAATTGAAGCCATTAGAAAGCAAGGTGGAAAATTCAAATTTATAACACTTGAAAATAATATTTTCAAAAACAATTTAGTGCTTATCGACAGCTTATTACCAAACATAGTAGCAGAAATTATCAAGACATTTTATACAACTACATTAAGTTCAATAAAAGATCTAACGGAAAGTATAAATAAATCTAATCCTCTCGACTACGACACACAATTTGCACATACATTTTATGACTATAAAATCAAACGTTTCTTAACCGATGTAGCTTTAGGAATGACACCATCCAAAGTATGGACAGGTATTTATGATGCAACAGGTGGATATTTAATTGTAAAAGAAAACGGAGACGTTTTGTGTTATCACATTTACAACAGAAATCAATTTGAAGATTATTTGTTTGCTAACACAAAACTTGAAACGGCTAGTAGCACAAAACACAATTTTGGCAAATTATACGAGGATAACGGACAATATTATTTTAAACTTAACTTACAAATTAGGTTCAAGTAAACAACACTCCGACAACAGTAAACATGAACGAAAACACCATAACAGAAGGAACATCAGACTATAACAGCACATTTACGAACCGTAAGTAGTGATAATTAAAAAACTAACAACTTACCACTAACACCCATGGAAATATACTTAAAAAACGTAGGAAAAAAAGGCAGAGGTGTATTCTGCGCAGAAGATTTGAATGAAGGAGATATTATCGAAGTTTGCCCGGTGATAGTTTGTCCACCAAAAGATTGTAAATATTTAGACAAAACGCATTTGTATCATTATTATTTCCAATGGGGAAATGACGGCAAAAGCGCAGGAATTGTTTGTGGATTTGGAGCAATGTATAACCACTCTTACAATCCGAATGCGATTTATGAAACCTTTTATGAAAAAAGAGTTTTCCGTGTAAAAGCACGACGATTTATTCCTGCCAATACTGAAATTACAATCAACTATAACTATTATCCAGATGACCAAACTTTAGTTTGGTTTGATGTTGCAAAGCAAAAAGAAAAAGAGAAAAAAGCAATCCAATATCCTGGTACAAAAAAAACTTCCAAAAAAACTGTGAAGTAATGAGATTCCCGCTTTTTTAGGGAATCTCTGAAATAAATAAAATTACATTTTCTAATTTCTATTCGTACATTAGTACGGTATTTTTTCATGAAGACTTTAGTTTCTGTCGGATGTTTTATATTTATTTTCTATTTTGGAAATATTCATTTATTTGCACAAGAGCAATTTACATTAAAAGGAAAAATCACAGAACAAAAATCTAAACAAGCTGCTCCATTTGTTAATATTTATGACTCTACTTTTCAGATTCAAACTACTACTGATGCTAACGGATTTTATAAGTTAGTATTAAACGGTGCGGTTTATCATTTTGAAATTTCAGGTGTTGGATATACTACTATTCAAAAAGAAATAAATTTAACAGAAAACACTACGTTTGATATTCAATTACAGCAAGATGTACAATTAC
>ERZ724527.1442-NODE-1442-length-11148-cov-7.259984_pt1 | contig 11148 bp, 8 predicted proteins | sample MGYA00376060_ERZ724527 | MGnify/ENA primary metagenome ERZ724527 (study PRJEB28724, sample SAMN07190886) | activated sludge metagenome | isolation source: activated sludge of sewage treatment plant in Hong Hong | place: USA: Christiansburg, Virginia | collected...
CAGTTATTCACCTTGTGGGCGCCGGTATGGTTCAAATCTTCGCGCTTGAGATAAATCTGCGCGCCACCGAGCATTTCCGACCAGCGCTTGGCGTGGTAAATCGGCGACGGGCGGCCGACGAAATGCTTCAACTCATATTCGTACTCGGCACGAAAAGCCGGATCAGCTTGCGCCTCGGCATAGGCCACCTTGAGTTCATCGAGCGCGCCAAACAGCGTCTCGGCAACAAATACGCCTCCGTAAGGACCAAAATGGCCCTTGGCGTCCGGGAAATTATATTGACTCATCAGCTTTCCGTACTGCTGCCACAAAAGCAGCGATTTTCGAGTGGTCCTTGATGCCTTTGCTCATTTCGACACCGGAAGAGACATCGACCGCAACCGGATGGACGCGTTCGATGGCCTCGGCAACATTTGTTGCGGTCAACCCGCCAGAAAGCACCAAAAATCCGGGCAGATCAGGTGGAATCAGCGTCCAGTCAAAGACATGGCCACCACCACCGTAACCTTCGACAAATGCATCCAGCAACAATCCCCGGGCATCGGGAAACGAGCGGGCGAATTCTACCAGATCAAGCCCCGGCCTCACCCGCGCCGCCCGCAGATAGGGACGGGCAAACTGCCGACAATAAGCCGCATCCTCATCGCCATGGAACTGCAGAACATTGATTGGCACCATTTCACAGGTGGCGCGCACAAGCTCTGGCGACTCATTGACGAATAAGCCCACGACATCGACGAAAGGTGGAATTCGCTTGGCCAGTTCCGCCGCCCGCTGCGCCGTCACATAGCGCGGACTAGGTGGGTAGAAAACGAAACCGAGCGCATCGGCGCCGGCGGCAACGGCGGCATCTACGTCAGCCTCGCGCGTCAAGCCACAAATCTTGATTCTCAAAGCAACACTCCATCGATGAAATCATCGTTCAGGGCCGGCAAATTCCAGTGTGCCTCGTACACCGGCCCCCTGAAATAAAGGCCATCCGGCGAAAAGGTAGGCGCTGCCTGCTGGCGATCCCTGGCCAGCAGCAGTTCATCAACCCAGCCCGGCGCTTGTGCTCCCTTGCCGATATAAACCAGCGTACCAACCAGATTACGCACCATGTGATGCAGGAAGGCGGTGGCTTCAAAGTCAAAAACAATCAGATTGCCACGTACAGAAATTTCTGCCCGTGACATGTGTTTTACCGGCGTTTTGGCCTGGCAATTTGCCGCTCTGAAAGCGGAAAAATCATGTTCGCCGAGCAAGCGCTGCGCCGCCGACTGCATCAACGCAATATCCAGTGGCAGATGAAACCAGCCCACCCGGCCCTGCCACAATCCCGGTCGTTGCGCCCGATTGAGCAGCAGATAGCGATAACGCCGGCCTCGCGCACTGAAGCGGGCGTGAAACTCATCGCTCACCGGCTGCGCCCAGCGAACCGCAACGCCGGATGGCAAATGCGAATTGACGCCGCGCACCCAAGCACTCAGCGGGCGCTCAATAAGCGTTTCGAAATGGACAACCTGTTGCGTCGCATGCACGCCGGCATCCGTACGCCCGGCACAGATCACGCCCAGTGGCTCCCCGGCGATTTGCGTGAGCGCCGCCTCCAGCACATCCTGCACGGTATTACCCTGTGGCTGACTCTGCCAGCCGTGGAATCCGGTACCGCAATACTCAAGACCCAGCACAATTCTCATAGCGTCACACTACCCAGCAAGGCCAAGAAGACAACTGTTACGGTCAACGTATCAATCACCTTCCATTTTGGCAGCCTGATAACCAGGGTTTCCGGCCCTTCCGGAAGCGGATGATGCTGCAGCATGTGGCGCCAGCCCCCCTTTTCCAATGGGGTTTTCAGATGCTCGAGAACCAGCGACAGGCGAACGACCAGCCGATCCGACTCCAGCCCCCAGCGACTCAGTGGGCGCAGCAACCCCCACAGGGAAGCAACCAGCCCAGCACGTCCCAGTTGATTAAACAGCCAGGCCAGACAACCCAGCATGACGACCAGGCGCATCGCCTGCAAACTAGCTACAGAGATGCCCTCCCAGGTCGGCGCCCAATCAAGATCAAACATTGCATCACCCGCCGCGCCATAAGCAAGCACCAGCCATAGCGCCAGCATTAACCAGCGAGCCCGAAAGATGTACTGCCACCATGCCGGAAGCGCCCCCCGCGCCAGAAACAAGATGGCCAACGCGGCACCGAGAATCAAGGGGAAAGCGAAGAACTGGATTGCCAGAACGGCTGCCAGCCAGCCAATCAGCAAAGTTGTGGGATGCAAATTCGTGCCTCTGAAAAAGCACATGGCCCCACGCAGGGGCCATGTGGCGTTCGCGAAACTGAATTCTACTCGCCTATGCGTCCAAGTATCTCGTGCGCCTGCAGCACCAGATCAGGCGGACCTTCCAAAGCGACTTCCTGGAGAAGCTCACGAGCCCCTTCAAGATCACCCATTTCTTCGTAAGCCTTGGCCAGATCGAGCTTGGTACTCACTTCCTCACGCTGTGCAGCAGAAAACTCAGGCTCCGGAACAGCAGGCACTTCAGGTATCGCTTCGACAGGCACCACTTCGGCGGCAGCATTTTCAAGTGATGGCGGCGGTTCATCAGAAGAAAGATCGAGGTTGATTGAGCCAATATCGTAACTTGGTGCCTGCATCGGCTGGCCGAGAACGGTTGAGTCAGTCAGATGCACATCGAATTCGAGCGACTCGTCATCATCCAGCACGCTGGCCTTTGGCGCCGGAGCAACCACCGGGGCGTGCTCATCAGGAAAAGCTGTCACCATTGGTTCAGGCGCTTCACTCATCGCCATGCGCAGAGCATCAGGATTAACCACCGTCGCCGACGAATGCTCATCAGCAGCGTCCATATCCAGTTCGAAATCAAGCAGCGACGTGCTGGGCTCAAGCCGATCAGCATTTGCAACAAGTGTTTCGTTACCGACGAAGGTGCTGCTCATCGACTTCATGGCCAAGTCATCTGCCATGTCACCGAAGTCCTCAATCTCCCCGGTCTCAGGCGCAACGTTACCGACGAAGGTGCTGGTCATGGCGTCCATCGGGCGCATCACCATCGTGCCATCCGGCGAGAAGTCCGGGCTTTCCTCTTCCAGCTCATTCAGTACGGAACGAAGATTGGTCGTCGTACCGAGATCAAAATCAACAATCTCGGTTTCCAATGGACTCGACGCAAATTCTTCAATAGCCGGTGCCTGCTCTGTCGCAGCCAGGGGTACCGATGCGACACCCAAATCAAAGTCGAGCGCGTTGGCATCTTCGGTCCCTATCGTGCTGACGAATTCAGGCTCAGGCACCGGATCCGCCGCGACCAAGCGATCAGGCTCGACACTCGTTGAACCGAGATCAAAATCCAGGCTCATTTCATCGTCGACCGCAACAGAAGGCGAGTCATCCGACAGATCGAACGAAATCTCCGGCTCAGCCGATGGCATTTCCAGAATATCTTCGGCCAACGTTGTCGCTGCAACCGGCTCGGCACTGATATATGTATCGTCAAGATTGGGTTCAGCCTGCGCAGCCTGTGCCAGCATTCCTGCCGACACCGCCAGCGTCGCCTTGGCAACAGCAGGTGAAACGATCATCGTCGCATCAGCATCAAACGCTGGCGCGGCTGCGTGCCCCGAAGAATAAAGAGGATTTTCCGGGTCGAGGCCCGCCCCCATGGTGGCAACCTTGGCCCACTCAGCCCCCGTGCCACCGGTTTGCGCGTAAAGCTCGCTGGCAAGCGTCTCGAACTGCTTCAGACTCTTGCGATTGGCGTAAATTTCCAGAAGCTTGGCATGAATAGCCGTACGCTGCGGATCCTTCTGCAAGGCCTCAATCAGTATTTCTTCGGCCTGCGCATCACGACCATACGCCATGTAAACATCAGCTTCTGCAACCGGGTCAACCTCATCTGTATCAATTGTTCCCGGCCCGGTCTGACTGAAATCACCAGTTTGTGGTGGCGTGTTGCCCGTATCCACACTTTGACCACCCGTCATGCGGAAAACTGAGTTGGGACCGAGACTGGAGGGCCCCGGGGCCGCTGTCGTTTCGGCGTGTCCATTGTCGCGACGACGCTTATAGAAGAAGTAACCGGCAAGCAGCGCCAGTATCCCGCCGCCGCCAACGAGTGGTAGCGGATCAGCAAGCAAGCTCGCGATAAAGCTTGGCTCGGGCTCTGGTTCAGGGGGCGGAGGCGGCACTTTCTTCGGCGCTGCCGGTAGCGCTGCTACAGGTTTGGCTTCGACAACCTTGGGTGGCTCAGGCGGCTTCACTACCTCAACCGGTTTGGCCGGCTCTTCGGCCTTTACCGGCTCCACTTTCGGAGGTTCCGGCACCTTGGGCGGCTCAACCGGCTTGGCTACTTCGACCGGTTTGGGCGCAACGACGGCTACCGGCGCAGGAACAGGTGTCGGCTTCGGTTCCTCTTTCTTGACCGCTGCCTGCTGCTGAAGCTCGGCCAACTTCTGACTCTTGGTCTCGACGAGTTTTTGCAACTCGCCAAGGTTCTTTTCAAGTTGAGCAAGGCGATCCTGTGCATCCTTGAGCGCCTTGTCCTTGGCAATCGAATCCTCACCGGCTTTTGCTGAGGCAGCCGCCTGAGCAGCCATCTCGGTACGCGAGACCTTGACCTGATCTTTTGGCGGCTCCGCCGGAGCCGCTTTGTCCTCTACCTTGGGCGCAATTTTTCCGGAAGAAACCTGGCCACCACTCTCCGCTTTACCCGGAGCAGTCGCTACCGCGCTGGCAAGTTTCAGACGATAGGCATTCCAGTCACTGGCCTGAGCAACATAAACCTTCCTCGCCTCCGACTGAGGCACCGCCTCAACCGAAGCCTTGTCAGGAATGCTTAGGATGGCTCCGGACTTAAGGCGATTGATATTGCTGCCAATAAATGCTTCCGGATTGTTCTTGTACAAGCCAACCAACATCTGTTCGAGCGAAACACCCTCGGGCTTGGTCTCTGCAGCAATTTTGCGCAGCGTCTCTCCACGCTGAACCAGGTGCGTATCCGTACCTGAAGATTTTTGAGGCTCAGCCGGCGCCTTGGCTGCCACCGGCTTGGGGGTGACCGGTCCAGGCCTCGGTGCCGGAGCCTTACGTGGCATAAACTCGCCATTCATGCCACCACCAGGCACGGTTTCTACAATTTTCGCCTCAGCGACAGAAACCGGGCGACTTGCCGCTTTGGCTGCAACCTCAGGCGGGTCCAGCAGGAAAGTATATTCCCTGACCAGACGGCCTGACGGCCAATTCAGCTCAACCAGAAAATCGAGGAAGGGTTCGTTAACCGGCTTTGACGAACTGACCTTGATGACAGACTGACCGCTGGCTCGTTTCTCTACCGTGAAACGCAAGTCGGTCAGGACCGAGGAATAGTCGATCCCGGCCTGACGGAATGCGTCTTGCGGTGCAAGACGTGCAGTCATGCCAGCAACTTCGTCACGCGAGGTGTTCACCTCGAGTTCCGCTCGCAACGGCTGACCAAGCCCGGAAAGTACCGTGATTTTTCCAAGGCCTGCTGCCTCGGCAAGCCATGGCGTTACCGCCAGACAGGACGCTACTGCCAGTACGGCAGCGCGCTTCTTGAAATTTGAGTTCATCGTGTTTTTCACGGCGCCAGCCGAGCGTCGACTTTGGGACTTTTAAATTAACATCATGGACTTAGCAATGCAAGCTAAACCCGCTTCTCATTTAGGGCAATTTTGGCAAATTTGCGACAAATAAAAAACGGGGCCGTAGCCCCGTTTGTTCAGCATCCGACAGATCAGGCATCCAACAGGATACGCAGCGTACGACGCAGCGGCTCAGCAGCCCCCCACAGCAACTGGTCGCCGCAGGTGAAGGCAGCCAGGTATTCCGGGCCCATCGCCATCTTGTGCAGACGACCAACCGGGACGGTCAAGGTGCCGGTAACGGCAGCCGGGGTCAGTTCACGCTCGGAGATTTCGCGATCATTCGGCACGACCTTGGCCCACGGATTAGCCTTGGCGAGCATGTCGCTGATTTCGTCGAGCGGCACATCTTTCTTCAGCTTGATGGTCAGCGCCTGGCTATGGCAACGCATGGCACCAATGCGCACGCACAGGCCATCAATCGGGATCGAACCCGGCGAACGGAAAGCCGGACGACCGAGAATCTTGTTGCACTCAGCACCGCCCTTCCACTCTTCCTTGGACTGACCACCTTCAACCGGCACATCGATCCAGGGGATCAGGGAACCAGCAAGCGGGGTGTTGCGGAAGTTCTTTTTCGGGAAAGCATCTGAACGAATCGTCTCGGCCACCTTGCGGTCGATATCGAGAATGGCGGAAGCCGGATCAGCCAGCAGATCGGAGACAGAGGCGTGAATGGCCCCCATCTGGGAAATCAGCTCGCGCATGTTCTGTGCACCGGCACCGGAAGCCGCCTGATAGGTCATGGAAGAAGCCCACTCGATCAGATCATTCTGGAACAAACCGCCGAGGCCCATCAGCATCAGGGATACCGTACAGTTGCCGCCAATCCAGTTTTTCCCACCCTTGACCAGCGCATCCTTCATGACATGCATATTGACCGGGTCGAGCACGATCACGGCATCATCCGCCATACGCAGTGCCGAAGCGGCGTCAATCCAGTGACCGTTCCAGCCAGAGGCGCGCAATTTCGGGAAGACTTCCTTGGTGTAGTCGCCCCCCTGGCAGGTAATGATGATTTCGCACTGCTTCAGCGCATCAATCGAAGAAGCGTCCTGCAAAGGCAGTGACGCTTCCTTGCCACCGAGCACCGGCGCTTTGCCACCAGCGGCGGAAGTGGAGAAATATACCGGGTCTATAAATGCGAAATCACCTTCCTCAACCATGCGTTGCATGAGGACAGAACCAACCATACCGCGCCAACCAACCAGACCAACCTTCGTCATAGCATCACTCTCCGTGAAAAATCTTTGTATTTACAGCGCCGCCAGCACAGCGTCGCCCATTTCCCTGGTGCCGACCTTATTGGTGCCGCGCTCGTAGATGTCACCCGTGCGATAGCCTTGAGCCAACACCGCTTTGACCGCCTTTTCGATGCGCAGTGCCTGCTCTTCAAGGCTAAAAGTGTAACGCAGCATCATGGCCACCGAAAGGATAGTGGCCAGCGGATTGGCAATACCCTTGCCGGCGATATCGGGCGCCGAACCGTGCGATGGCTCGTAAAGCCCCTTGTTTTTGTCGTCAAGCGAAGCGGACGGCAGCATGCCGATCGAACCGGTCAGCATCGATGCTTCGTCGGAGAGGATGTCGCCAAACATGTTGCCGGTGACCATCACGTCGAACTGCTTCGGCGCCTTGACCAGCTGCATGGCAGCGTTGTCGACCAGCATGTGGCTGAGCTCGACATCCGGGTAATCCTTGCTGATCTCGATCATCACATCGCGCCAGAGCTGGGTGCATTCGAGCACGTTCATCTTGTCGACGGAACACAGGCGCTTGTCGCGCTTCTGAGCGGCCTGGAAGGCAACATGGCCGATACGGCGGATTTCCGATTCGCTGTAAACCATGGTGTTGAAACCGACGCGCTCGCCGTTTTCCTCACGGATGCCGCGCGGCTGGCCGAAATAAATGTCGCCGGTCAGTTCGCGAATGATCAGGATATCCAGCCCGGCAACCACCTCCGGCTTCAACGTCGAAGCGTTGGCCAGTTCAGGATAAAGAATCGCTGGGCGCAGGTTGGCGAACAGATTCAGGTCCTTGCGAATGCCGAGCAGACCACGCTCCGGACGCTTCTCACGCGGCAGCGTGTCCCACTGCGGGCCACCAACGGCGCCGAGCAGAATGGCATCGGCCGCACGAGCCAGCTTTTGCGTTGCTTCCGGATAAGGATGGTCAGTTGCGTCGACCGCACAGCCGCCGAGCAGCCCTTCTTCCATCTCGAATTTGAGATCGAGTGCCTTCAATACGCGCACCGCTTCAGCGGTAATTTCGGGGCCAATGCCGTCACCCGGCAGAACACAGATTTTCATAAACTCTCCTTGTTACGCAAACAGCCAGGGCTGGTTGATACGGCGTTTCTCTTCGAACTCACGAATTTTTTCAGCATGGCGCAGGGTCAGGCCTATATCGTCCCAACCGTTGATCAGGCATTCCTTGCGGAAGGCGTCGATCTGGAATGAAATGCCATAGCCATCGGGACGAATCACCGCCTGCGCCTGCAAGTCGACCACCAGCTTGTAGCCAGGCGTCGCTTCGACCTGCTTGAATAGCGCCTCGACTTCCGCTGCGGGCAAGACGATAGGCACAATGCCGTTCTTGTAGCAGTTGTTGAAGAAAATATCGGCAAATGACTCGCCGATGATCGCCTTGAAGCCAAAATCGAGCAGCGCCCACGGCGCATGCTCGCGCGAACTGCCACAGCCAAAATTAGCACGGGTCAGCAGTACTTCGGCGCCTTGATAACGCGGCTGGTTAAGCACGAAATTCGGATTTTTCGGACGGTTGGTAGCATCCTGCCCAGGCTGACCAACATCCATGTAGCGCCATTCATCAAAGGCATTCGGGCCAAAACCGGAACGCTTGATGGACTTGAGGAACTGTTTGGGGATGATGGCATCGGTATCGACGTTGTTACGGTCAAGTGGTGCAACCAGACCTTCGAGACGGGTAAATTTATCCATGACTTATTCTCAGAGGATGTCGCGCACGTCGGCAAAACGGCCGGCGATAGCCGCCGCTGCTGCCATCGCAGGACTGAGCAGATGGGTACGCCCACCGGGGCCCTGCCGACCTTCAAAATTGCGATTGGAGGTCGAGGCACAACGCTCACCAGGTTCCAGACGGTCAGCATTCATCGCCAGACACATCGAACACCCTGGCTCACGCCACTCAAATCCGGCCGCGACAAAAACCTTGTCCAACCCCTCTGCTTCGGCCTGACGCTTGACCAGACCGGAACCCGGCACGGCCAGCGCCAGCTTGATGGTCGCCGCAATATGGCGTCCCTTGAGCACGGACGCAGCTTCGCGCAAATCTTCAATTCGTGAATTGGTGCACGAACCAATAAATACCTTATCGACGCTGATCTGATTCATCGGCGTATTTGGATTCAGCCCCATGTATTGCAGGGCACGCTCCATACCTTCACGCTTGACCGGATCACTCTGTTTGGCCGGATCAGGAACATTGGCATCAATCGCCACCACCATTTCCGGCGAAGTTCCCCAAGTCACCTGCGGGCGAATATCTTCTGCCTTGAGCGTCACCAGATGGTCAAATCGGGCGCTGGCATCGCTATGCAGCGTGCGCCAATAGGCGACCGCATTGTCCCAAATTTCACCCTTGGGCGAGAACGGACGGCCACGTAAATAATCGATGGTTTTGTCGTCGACCGCAACAAAGCCCATGCGCGCACCGCCTTCGATCGCCATGTTGCACAGGGTCATGCGCCCTTCCATGCTCAGACCGCGAATCGCGCTACCGCCGAATTCGATGGCGTAACCGTTACCGCCGGCCGTACCTATGGTACCGATGATGGCCAGCGCCACATCCTTGGCCGTCACGCCCTTGCCGAGCTTGCCTTCAACAGCAATCAGCATGGTTTTGGATTTCTTTTGCAGCAGGCATTGGGTGGCCAGCACATGCTCGACCTCGGAAGTACCGATGCCGTGCGCCAGACAGGCGAAGGCGCCATGCGTTGAAGTGTGCGAGTCGCCGCAAACCACGGTCATGCCGGGCAGCGTCGCGCCGTTTTCCGGACCGACCACATGAACGATGCCCTGCCGCGGATCCTTGAACGGAAAATAGGCCAGCGCACCAACTTCGCGGATGTTGTCATCCAGCGTTTGGACCTGCTGGCGCGAAACGGGATCCTTGATCCCCTCATCCCAATGGTCAGTCGGCGTATTGTGATCCGCTGTAGCGACGATAGAGGAAATGCGCCACGGCTTGCGCGCAGCCAGCTTGAGGCCCTCAAACGCCTGCGGGCTGGTGACTTCATGAACCAGGTGACGATCAATATAGAGGAGCGCCGTGCCGTCCGCCTCTTGATGGACGACGTGGTTTTCCCACAATTTGTCGTAAAGTGTCTTCGACATGAAAGGCTTCAAATAGGGCAGTAAAGCGTTGAATTATGGCACAGGATCGGCCATTTTTTCCTCACCGGGCACGTCGACCGCTGCATCTTCATGCACCCAACGCCAAACCAGCAGCAGCCCGATGAATGCGAACCCGGAACTCAGCGCAAACGTCCACCCCGCCCCCCACTCATCCCAGGTACTGCCACTCACCAATGCGCCCAGCAAACCGCCGGCGCCGAACGACAAACTGGAGTAAAGCGCCTGCCCGCGCCCCTGTGCCCGCCCCGGAAACCAGAGGTTGACGGCGGCAATGGCCGAGGCGTGATAAGCACCGAAAGTCAGCCCATGCAGCAACTGAACCAAGATCATCACTGCAACCGATGCCACCCCCCAGCCCATCATCAGAAAACGCCAGACGGCAGCAGCAAAGCAGGCGAGCAGGATGATGCGTAGTGAAAAACGCCGCGACAGACGGGCCATCCACATAAAGACAACGATCTCGGCCAGCACGCCCAGTGACCACAGCGCCCCCACCTCGGTCTTGCTATAGCCATGACCGGCGAGGTGTATTGAATAGAATACATAGAATGCACCATGCGCCGCCGACATCGCGAAGCAGGATGACATCAGGGCGATGACGCGCGGCTGCCGAAGTATTTCGCTGATCGGCTGGCCATTGCGCTCGTGCACCACGGGTGCGGACTCTGGCAAAACCAGCGCCAAAACCAGAATCCCAAGCAGAATCGCCCAGCAGACCCAGACGATGCCGACCGGCGGCGTAAAATCCAGTAAGGCACCGGTGCCCATCACGGCAACGATAAAGCCGATTGAACCCCATAGGCGAATACGACTGTAACGCCCAGGCTCCCCGCGCAGATGATCAAAAGTCAGGGTTTCAACCAGCGGCAGGGCGGCGCTCCAGAAAAAGGCGAGCACAGCCATTGCCAGCAGCATGCCGGGCAGCTTGTCGAGCCAGAAAAATGCGGAGAACCCGGCGAGGCCGATGACGGCAGCCAGACGAATGATCGCCATGCGCTGACCGAAGCGGTCAGCCAGCCAGCCCCATAGATTGGGGCCAAAAAGGCGCATCAACTGCATCTGTGACATCAGGAGTCCGATATCC
>ERZ724527.1443-NODE-1443-length-11148-cov-3.122690_pt1 | contig 11148 bp, 10 predicted proteins | sample MGYA00376060_ERZ724527 | MGnify/ENA primary metagenome ERZ724527 (study PRJEB28724, sample SAMN07190886) | activated sludge metagenome | isolation source: activated sludge of sewage treatment plant in Hong Hong | place: USA: Christiansburg, Virginia | collected...
ATACTTCCTGAATGTCCAGAAGATAATCAGACGGGGACAGCGCCTCGTTGCCATACGATTTCAAGATTATTCGGAGTCAGTGCTTATCCTACCGCAGTATTGATAAACAGAAATGGAGAAATTCTCATGACGATAGAAGGTTTTCCCATGCGTGAGAATGATGCTGAAACACTGGCCGAAATGGTAAAGATGGTGGAAGGCTATCTGAGTAAATAGTAGCTGCGTTTAAAAAACAACAATTAAGACTGCCAACTCTTTTAAATTCGCGCATTCACGATGATCGGTTTTTTATTGACCGTATCAATGGTGATTGGTATGTGAAGAGATATTTTCTAACAAAAGTCATTTCATCCGGTCGCACTTCATCATCATGTTTGATGTAAGTCATAGGGAATATTCGGTTTAATCAGGTTCTTTATCCACCTTAAAATAATCTGAAAAAACCATTCTATGGAATCAACATTAGTGCACGATGATCTGATGGCGAAAGAAGTTATTGCAGATCCTCATACTTACTACCGGCATTTACGCGAAGCAGATCCGGTGTACTGGAACGATCGTTGGGGTGGCTGGGTTCTCACCGGCTATAAAAATGTAGTAGATGTATTACGTGATGCCGATCGTTACTCGAGTGATCGCATGGGATTTCTCCAACAGGAATTGACGCAGGAAGAACAGGAGTCCATTGCACCAATATTTCGCATTTTATCGAGCTGGATGGTCTTTCGTGATCCTCCCGGACACACTGCACTCCGAATGCTGCTCAATAAACATTTCACTCCGATGGCCATTGAACGTTATCGTCCGATGGTGCGTAAAATTGTACAGCGCCTTCTCGATAAAATGATTGAGAAGAAGGAAGTAGATTTTATACGGGATTTCGCTTACGAAGTACCTATGACTGTCATCCTTGAATTGATTGGCGCTCCGGATCTTGATCGTGATAAAATTAAGGAATGGTCAGAGCAGTTGGGTGTATTCTTTTTTATCAAAGCCGATGAACCTCGTCGTCGTGAAATAGCCTGTGAAGGAATTAACTCACTGGTGGAGTATATAACACCATTGATTGAGCAGCGCCGTGAACGTCCGGGTATTGATCTGATCAGTTTGCTTGTTGCTGCAGAAGAAGCAGGTTCTATTACTGCAAATGATGTATTGGCCACTTGTGTGTTGCTGGTTTTCGGCGGACATGAAACCACCATGAACATGATTTCAAACGGTACGCTTGCTTTCATGAATCATCCTGATCAATGGAAAAAACTGCAAGAGGATCCTTCATTGCTGAAGAAAGCCGTGGAAGAAATGTTGCGATATGATGGTTCAGTGAAAGCAACTGTTCGCTGGGCAAAAGTAGATACAGAGATCGGCGGTAAAAAAATTAAAGCCGGTGATCGTTTGCTCGTGTCACTCAGTGGTGCGAACCGCGATCCCGATCAGTTTATGAATCCCGACCAGATGGATATCAACCGCGATCCGAACCTACACGTAGCTTTTGCACATGGCATTCACGTATGTTTGGGTGCTTCACTCGCTCGCATGGAAGTGGAAGAATCCTTCGCAGGACTTGTTTCGCGTATCAATGTTCCGGAATGGAGTGGAAATGGTGAGCTGAGTTATTATCCAAGCGTTGTACATCGTGCCATCCAGTATTTCCCGGTGAAAATCACTCCCAAAAACTAAGTATATGGGCAAACTGAAAGTAACGGTGAATCCTAACAAATGTGTGGGGTCCCGGTTATGTATTCAATTTCTGCCGGAAGTTTTTGTCTTGAATGAAGAGGGGCAATCGAAAGTGGTGAAGACAGATGACGTAGACGTAAAGGCCATTCTTTCCACCGCTGAACAATGTCCGCAATGCGCTATCCGTGTTAAGGATATGGATACAGATGAAGTGCTATTTCCGCCTCCGGGAATGGAGTTTTAATCGGCAATACAACATCCGCAATCTGGCGACAGCTAAGTTGCGGATGTTGATTTATTGGGGTTTCTACTCTCCGATTGGATTCGGCCGGTTTCTGCGTCGGGAAAATTAAGGCATTTGTCGTTTTTTCGTTTGATATGGTCGTTTTGACAAGGAGGTAATTTGAATTTGTTTTATTTTCATCCGATCATTAACTAAGCATGAAAAAGTATTCATTCCTCTTATTGTTGTCTGTGTTCATTTGCAATACTGCAATGGCGCAAAAGTCAGCTGCACCAGCGGCTCCTGCTAAAAAGGATCCGATGGAAGGAACCTTCAGTGGTTTAAATTTCCGCTCGATTGGTCCTGCCGTCACCTCCGGTCGTATCTCCGACATTGAAGTTAATCCTGCGAATCCCAGTGAATATTATGTCGCTGCGGCTTCGGGTGGTGTCTGGAAAACAACGAATAGCGGAATTACCTATGAGCCGGTTTTTCAGAATGAAGGTGCCTATTCTATCGGCTGTGTAACAATGGATCCTTCCAATTCAAATGTTGTGTGGGTGGGTACCGGAGAGAATAATAATCAGCGCAGCGTGGCCTATGGTGATGGGGTGTATAAGTCGGAAGATGGTGGCAAGAGCTGGAAGAACATGGGACTGAAAAACTCCGAACATATCGGAATGATCGTGGTGGATCCTGCCAATTCTGATATCGTGTACGTAGCAGCGTATGGACCATTATGGTCTTCAGGCGGCGATCGTGGCATCTATAAAACCACTGACGGAGGAAAGAACTGGAAAGCAGTACTCACCGTGAGTGAACATACCGGATTTAATGAAATCCATATGGATCCGCGTAACAGCAATATACTGTATGCCTGCGCTCATCAGCGTCAGCGAAAACTGTTTACATATATCAGTGGCGGACCAGAATCTGCGATCTATAAAAGTACTGACGGCGGTGCTACCTGGAATAAAATCCACAAAGGACTACCGGATACGGATATGGGAAGAATTGGTATGGCGGTTTCTCCGGTAAACCCAGATGTACTCTATTGCATCATCGAAGCATCGGATAAAAAAGGCGGGTTCTTCCGTTCAACTGATCGTGGTGCCAGCTGGGAACGACGTGGTGATGCATCTACCTCAGGGAATTACTACCAGGAGATTTTCTGTGATCCGAAAAATGTCGATAAAGTTTTCTACGTGGATTTCTGGGTAAATTATTCCATCGATGGAGGAAAAACATTCAAAGAAATCGGAGAGCGGTATAAGCACGTCGATAATCATGCATTGTACATCGATCCGAAAGATACACGTCACATCATGGCCGGTTGTGATGGCGGACTCTATGAAACATTTGACCATGGTGCCAACTGGGAGTTTAAATCCAATCTCCCCGTAACACAATTTTATAAAGTAGCAGTGGATAATGCAGAACCTTTCTATAACGTTTACGGAGGTACGCAGGATAACAATACACTCGGCGGACCTTCACGCACTACCAGTGCCAATGGAATTCATAACATGGATTGGTACATCACAGTGGGTGGAGATGGATTTGAAACAGTAGTAGATCCTAAAGATCCGAATATCGTGTACTCTCTCTGGCAATATGGCGGTCTTGTACGTTTCGATAAAAAAAGCGGAGAAGTACTCGACATCAAACCTGTGGAAGGAGAAAATGAACCTGCTTTACGTTGGAACTGGGATTCACCACTGATCATTTCGCATTTCGATAATAAGCGAATCTATTTCGGAGCGAATAAACTCTTCCGCAGCAACGACCGCGGTGAAAGCTGGACCACCATCAGCAACGACCTCAGCCGGGGCATCGACCGCAATAAACTCTCCGTAATGGGAAAAGTATGGAGCATGGATGCTGTTGCAAAAAATCAATCAACCGATTTTTACGGACAACTGGTGGCTGTTGCTGAATCATGGTTTGATGAAAATCATCTCGTAGTTGGAACAGATGATGGATTAATTCATGTCACCACCGACGGAGGAAAAACATGGAGTAAAACAGAGTCGTTCCCCGGTGCACCAGAGCGTACTTATGTGAATCAGATCATCGCTTCAAAGCATGATAAGAATGTGTTTTATGCTACATTCAACCATCATCGCTACGGAGATTTCAAGCCGTATATCTACAAAAGCATCGATGGTGGCCGCACATGGAGTTCTATCACAGCAAACCTTCCGGTACGTGGTAGTACTTATTGCATGGCAGAAGATCATGTCAATGCGAAGCTCCTCTTTTGTGGAACTGAATTTGGTGTATTCTTTACCAGCGACGGCGGAAATAAATGGATACAGCTAAAAGGTGGATTGCCGACCATTGCTGTGCGTGATATGGAAATTCAACAACGCGAAAATGATCTTGTACTGGCCACCTTCGGACGCGGATTTTATATTCTGGATGATTATACGCCTCTGCGTCACATCAAACCTTCCGACCTTGACCAAACTGCAATGATTCTTCCTGTGAAAGATACCTGGCAGTATATCGAGTCGCAACCACACGGGTATCCGCTGAAAGGATTCCTCGGTGAGAGTTTCTTTGCAACTGCGAATCCAAAAGTAGGTACGGTGTTCACGTATTATCTTAAAGACGATATCAAAACGATAAAAGAAAAGCGCCAGGAAGCAGAGAAAGAAAAAATCAAGAAAGGTGAACCGGTATATTATCCTTCAGCCGATAGTATTCGACTGGAAGATCAGCAGGCAGAACCCTATTTGCTTTTCACGATTACGGATGCTAACGGTATGCCTGTACGAAAAATCAAAACGGCAGCCAAGAAGGGCTTGAAACGATTAGTATGGGATTTACGCTATAGTGCTCCCGGTCCGGTGAATTTCTACACTCCGAATGCTGACAATCCATACGACGGAAAAGAAACCGGAGCACTCGTGATGCCCGGTACGTATAAAGTTAGTCTGAGTAAATTTGAAGATGGAGTAGTGACTGAACTCGTAGCTCCGCAGTCATTTGTAGTGAAGGCGTTGAACAATGCGAGTCTGCCTGTAGCCGATCGTAAAATGTACGATGAATTCTGCAAAAAGGTAAGCGAAGCACGTCGCGCATCCGGTGCTGCATCAGAGTACAAAAACGAATTAGGAAACCGTTTGAAATACATCAAAGGAGCCATTACCGAAACACCCGGCATGACACCGGCAATGATTCAAACCATTCACAAACTATCTGAACGTCTTCAGGCGATCAACATGATGCTCAACGGAGATGGTTCACTGGCAAGACGTGAATTTGAAACGTTGCCATCGGTGAATGACCGTATTGGAACAGTAGAATCGGGGATGTGGAGCATTACCTCTGCACCTACCGCTACTTTCCGCAAAACGCTGGAGATTGCCGAGAAGCAGTTGCGTACTGTCATCGCTGATCTGAAATCCCTCAACAACGAAATTATCGACGTAGAGAAGCAACTTGATCAGTTAAACGCTCCGTATACTCCCGGACGATTACCTGATTTAAAGTAAACACTGAAATGCTTATAAAACGGGCTGCTTTGGAAACGAGGCGGCCCGTTTTGTTATACAAAGGATTGGATCTTCATCTTTTTTTAACAGTTAGAAGTGGCAGGGAGGATACGGAAACTTATATTTGCAGTATAAAGTCAGTGACATGAAAATACTTCGCCTCATTACATTTCTGTTTCTACTCACCAACGTAGGCTTCGCTCAGAATAAGGATGGGAGTCTGGTGAACTGGATGACCATTACCGAGGCAGTAAAGGCATCCAAAATAACACCCAAGCCCATCATACTCGATTTTTATACTGATTGGTGCGGATGGTGCAAACGGATGATGGCCACTACCTATGCTGATCCCGGGCTCTCAGCATACATCAACCAGAATTTTTATCCGGTCAAGTTTGATGCTGAAGGAAAGGACACTGTCGTTTTTCAGGGTAAAACCTATATGCCCACGTCCATGGCCCCGAAGACATCACATCCATTAGCGATTGAATTGCTCGGAGGAAAGATGATGTATCCATCCACCTTGTTTTTGAATGGGTATGATTTAGCCAAAGATGAGTTTCAGGTAAAGATGCTTGCTCCCGGTTATCTCGAAAAGCAAAAGATAGAACCTATTCTTGTTTTCACGTTGGAGAATGTATTTCGCACTACAGCCTTAGAAACATTCTCCAAAAATTTTGAAACTGCTTTCTATGATTCCACGCTGCAGAAGCGAATGGATGCTGTAAAATGGAAACAGCCACAAGAAGTATTCGATGGGAATTTCGCAGAGAATAAAAAGAAATTGGTTTTCATGCATACCGATTGGTGCAATTCCTGTCGGGTGATGGAGCGTGCTGTATTTTCTGACAGCAGTCTCAATGTTATTCGTGATAAATTTGTTTTAGTCGACTTCAATCCCGAGAATCAAAAGCCACTGTACTGGAACAATAAACTATACCAGAAACTACCGGAAGATAAATTCCCTTTCCATCCACTGACACTCGAATTTACACGCGGTAATTTTATACTTCCTTCCATTACCATCCTCGACGAACAAGGAGCCATCATCGATCATATTCCCTTTTATATTGCACCGGAAATGCTTAGTCAGATCATGACTTTTTATGGAGAAGATATCTTTAAGAAGAAGAGCTGGGCCGACTGGCAGAAAGAACGGGAAGAGAAGAAAAAATAACACCGGAATTAGCTTTTTTACCATCAGATCAGAGGAGGGGAGTAATCCCGGATTTTGCTGTGGAAGTATCTTTACTTTTCATTACCTTTGATCCGATACATCCTTCCGCTATGAAAAAACAATTACTTTCTCTTTGCACCGTGTTACTCATGCTGATTCAACAGGTCAGCGGACAAGGAATTGACAAACCTATCTATCAGATTGTCACTTACCGCGACACAGCCTATCTCGGCGCCTTCGAGATTGAATTGTTTCCCCTCATTGCACCTTTACATGTACAGAATTTCGATTCACTGGCGGGACAACAGTTCTTCGACAGTACCGCCTTCCATCGCGTAGTTCCGGGATTTGTAATTCAGGGAGGCGATCCCAATACAATCAGCGGACCCATCAGCACCTGGGGACAAGGACAACCCTGGCAGCCTACTGTCAATGCCGAGTTCAATGCAGTACGACATAACAGAGGAATACTCGGCGCAGCACGCGATACCAATATCAATAGTGCCAACTCCCAGTTTTATATCTGCACTGCCAATGCCTTCTTCCTCGACGGACAATATACAGTTTATGGTAAAGTAATTTCCGGAATGAACATCGTTGATTCAATTGTCGCCTCACCCCGCGATGTCAACGATGTGCCATTGCAGAAAATTACCATGTTCGTAACAGAAACGGGAGTGAATGATTCAGTACCTGCAGCACCCGGATTAATACAACCTGTAGATAGTTCGTTGCATATTTCATCCACCCAGATGTTTCAATGGACATCAGTACCTGGAGCTGTAATGTACTCAGTAGAAGTTGCCACCGACTCTCTCTTTGCCAATGTAATTCTTGACAAAGACTTCGGCGTTACACAAACCAATACACTCGCGGTACCCGGATCCGGTAATTATTTCTGGAGGGTGAAAGCCAATAACGGAGGACACGAAAGTGCCTGGTCACCCGTATGGCGTTTTTCTTCAGTTACTGATTCAACCATATTGGTGTTCCCACCGGACTCATCGCTCAATATCTTCATGAATCCTGTTGTCACCTGGAATCCGGTACCAATGGCCGACAATTACCAGCTACAGCTCGGATTCAGTCAGAATTTCGGACCCTTAACGTTATTGATCAATCAATCCGGCATACAGGACACCGCCTATCAATCGCCCATGCTGCAAGCCAACACACGGTACTATTGGAGAGTGAGATCATACGATGGTATTTATCCCGGATATTACTCCAAACGATTCACCTTCGTAACCGGTAATCTTGTTGGACAATCAGAAATTGTATCACAGCCATTGTATTTCATCTACCCCAACCCGGCCGACGACAACGTAACCGTTGACTTCAGTGAAAGTGATGCCCGCAATGTAACCATATCACTCCTTGACCTCAGCGGACGACAACTCGAAACACGACAAATCAATGCAAATGACCAACGACGTATATCCCTCAACGTTAGTGAGTATGCGGCGGGAATGTATTTGTTGCAGATTATGCAGGATGGCCTTGTAAGCAGTGAAAAACTGATTGTCAGGTAGAATTGGTGATCCCGGGAGCAGATAGATGTAAGAAGGAACAATAGTTGTTTTGGATGTAAAGATTTTTGGAAAAAGCTCCTTTGGAAATATTTGTTTGCATAAATTGCCGGCTTTCGGGCAAAATGTATGGATGTTATTGTTTTAAATACTTGATAGCTAATTAGAAATAAGTTTGTTTCGGTTTCTATTTAGGGATACTTTATTAGTATCTTTGTAAGGAAACACAACTATATGATAAAAAAGTTTCAGGTTGTTTTTATGGAGGAGGCGCGTGAGTTTTTAATGGAACTTGATGAAGCAGATAGAAGCAAGGTTATTTATAATATCGATAAATCATCCTACTTAAATGATCGGGAGTTGTTCAAGAAGTTAAAAGATGAAATCTGGGAGTTCAGAACTTTATATAAGAAAAATGCATACAGGATATTTGCATTTTGGGATACCACTTACAAGATAAGTACACTGGTAATTGCAACACATGGGATTATAAAGAAGTCGAATAAGACTCCTGAAAAAGAGATTGAGCGCGCTCAACAGCAACGAAAAAAGTACTTCAAGCAAAAGAACAAATAGAATGGCTACAAAATCCAAATTAAAACTCTTCACTTTAGAGGAAGTGAAGGACGAACTTATAGGTAAAAAGGGCACCAATAAGCGGGATAATTATGAACATGAATTGCAAATGGAGTTACTTGGAGGTATGATCAGGAAGGCTCGATTGGAGCGGAACCTTACGCAGGAGCAATTAGGCTGTTTGATTGGTGTGCAAAAAGCTCAGATTTCCAAATTGGAAAATAACATGACCAATGTAACCATGGAAACGATCCTGCGGGTTTTTACTGCATTAAAGGCTAAAGTAACTTTTCATGTGGAATTGAAGAAACAACGAGTTAAGATTGCATAGTCATTGTTTTAACATAGATAAATAAGACCATTTACCTGATATATTTATTTCAGGAATTTCAATCACCTGGCACAAATGCCCTGCCTCTCAACCCATATCTTCAGCATTACTGTCCCATTCCAATGCTATGATGAGTTGATGTATTTTTATGTTAATTCTAAAGCGACATTACCTAGTTGCATATGCCATGCTTCAGTCCCTTTAAAGAATATGATTTTCCGGCGTAATTTTTTTTGAGGTATTAATTTGAATTTACCCTTCATGATCTTCTGCGATAAAAAGGAGAATTTCAAACAGTTGAATTGCATGTTTGAAGTGATCGTGCTAATTTTTGTGGGATCCTGTTAGCCGAGGATTCTTGCAATAGTTCAAGTGAGATAGAAGTGTTTGTAAAACAAATATATACAGCACATGTTTAGTTGTTAAATTCTTGAAAAAATAGCTTGTAAAGGAAGTTATCAGTTTCCTTTTTATATTTGAAACGGGAAGAAATACTCCATGGGTTAGCACACTATGGATACATTGATTTTTTTTAAATAATTGTAAATCGGAGCAATTCCGAACAAGAAATTTATGTTGATTGACAGTCATTCATTCGATGCGAGATCTCATGAGTTTAGTCATGATGAAGATGATCGTTGGCAGCTTTATGTTGCGCTCAAAGGATTCTTTGGTGATTTTGTTTTGCCGAGGGAGCTGGATGCTGTTTACGCACATTTCAGTGCGGATAACGATGTAAATCCGATTGTCGAGCTAAAGGTGGTAGATCAGTTTCCGGACCATCTCGCTAAATCAGCTTACAAGATAGTGTATGATGCACTCGGGGAGAATCATCCGATGCTGGAGTTCATTAAAAACCCGGAGCAGGAGGCCTAAAATTTCCGCTCTCAATAAACCATTTTCTTTTTTTTGGGTTATCTGTTCATGGAAACTTGGCAGATCGGTGAACTGGCAGACTGGCCGCGCATCAGAAGGGCAAATTTTATTAATTCTCTTTCCGGATTTAAAAGTGTAAGTCTGGTGGGCACTAAAAGCAGCTCGGGTGTTACCAATCTGGCTGTATTCAGCAATATCGTCCATCTGGGCGCCGATCCTGCACTGATTGGGATAGTGAATCGTCCGAGGGAAGCAACGCCCCATACCCTCGGTAATATTGAACAGACAGGCTATTTTACCATCAACCATCTTAATGCGGGTATTCTGGAAGCTGGACACCAATGCAGTGCAAAGTACCCCGACGGTGTGAGTGAATTTGATGCCTGCGGACTCACTCCCGTTTATGATCGGGGAATTCCGGCACCCTACGTTGGAGAAAGTACCCTCCGCTACGGACTGCGGCTCGAAGAAATACTCCCGATTCGCAAAAACAACACCTGGTTCATAGTGGGAAGTATCCAAACCATCCACTTTGATCCGGCTTTTCTGCAGGAAGATGGTTTTTTAAGCATCGATGAAGCCGGGAGTCTTACCTCTCTGGGCCTCGACGGGTATTATCAGCCGAAACTCCTCCGGCGCCTTCCCTATGCCCGGCCTTCCCGTCCCTGATGGTCGTAAAACTTATTAACCGAAACCCCAAATTCATCTTGTTTTTGTTTCATAAAAGGCAGGAAAAACTACTTTTGTATTCCTGATTTAATAGAATAAAACAATGATCATTCATATTGGTTCTGACCACGCCGGCTTCGACATGAAAGCAAAGGTGATAGCACATCTGGAAAGTGCCGGTCACGAGGTGATCGATCATGGTACATTCAGTGCAGATAGTGTCGATTATCCCGATTTCGCACATCCCGTAGCTTCTGCTGTAGAAGCTGTGCACAATGGTCGCGGAATTCTCCTCTGTGGCAGTGCCAACGGTGTTTGCATTACTGCGAATAAACATGCGGGAATCCGGGCCGCACTTTGCTGGAATCCGGAGATTGCCTCTCTGGCCCGTCAGCATAACGATGCAAATATCCTCGGTATCCCTGCCCGGTTTGTCGACGAAAAAACAGCCTTAAAAATGACCGATGTCTTCCTGGGAACGAATTTCGAAGGAGGACGTCATCAAAATAGAGTAGATAAAATTGCCTGCTGATACGGGCAACGTTTCACCAATTAATGCCATTTTATAAAATGAATTTACTTCGTAC
>ERZ724527.1445-NODE-1445-length-11146-cov-17.453701_pt1 | contig 11146 bp, 8 predicted proteins | sample MGYA00376060_ERZ724527 | MGnify/ENA primary metagenome ERZ724527 (study PRJEB28724, sample SAMN07190886) | activated sludge metagenome | isolation source: activated sludge of sewage treatment plant in Hong Hong | place: USA: Christiansburg, Virginia | collected...
CGCGTGGTCGATAGCGTAAAAGAAATTATTTTTCAAACTGATATGCAAGGCCGCTGGACCTTTCTCAATCCTGCTTGGGAAGAAATTACTGGCTATACGATTGCTGAATCATTAGGGCGTTACGCCGTCAGTACCGCTCATCCTGATGACCTGCAAACCGCCATCAATAATTTAATTCCGATACTGCAACTGAAAATTGAAAGCTCTCGAGTAGAGATACGCATCATTACCCGTCAAAAGCACATTCGCTGGGTAGAGGTATGGTCCACTATTTTACGCGACGAGAAGGATGCTCCTATCGGAGCCTCCGGCACCATCAATGATATCTCTGCGCGCAAGGAAGCCGAACAGGCATTGATTGCCGCAAAAGATACTGCCGAATCAGCCACTCAAGCGAAAAGCCAATTCCTTGCCACCATGAGCCATGAAATCCGAACACCCATGAATGGGGTGCTTGGCATGGCACAGCTCTTGATGGAAACGGACATGAATCCCGAGCAGCGCGATTATGTACGTACGCTGTATCACTCTGGCCAGGCACTTCTCAGCATCATCAACGAAATTCTCGATTTCTCGAAAATCGAGGCAGGTAAACTCTCCATCGAACCGATTCCTTTTGATCTAGCACAAGCCGTTGACGAGGTCTGTGACTTACTGCTGCCACAGATGCAGGACAAACCCATTGAGCTTGTCGTGCGCTATGCACCTGATTGCCCTCGCCTACTGATCGGGGACGTTGGCCGCATTCGCCAAATACTGCTCAACTTCTTGGGAAATGCGGTCAAGTTCACCAATACAGGCCACATTCTCATTAACATCAATGCCGAAAGCGCCAGTGATGATTCAGCACTGATTCGCCTTGCTGTTACCGACACAGGAATTGGTATTGCACACGAAAAACAGACGCACCTTTTTGAACAGTTCACTCAAGCCGATACCTCTACAACACGCCGCTTTGGTGGTACGGGTCTCGGTCTGGCTATCTGCAAGGCCTTGGCTGAACTGATGGGCGGCTATGTTGGCCTGGAAAGTGATGAGCGCCATGGCAGTACGTTTTATGTCGTACTGCCCCTCACTCGCCAAGCAAGTTCTGAATTACACCTCACGACCACGGCGCTCAACGGTGTCACTGTACTTATTGTGGATGACACCCGCGTGGTACGGGAAACGCTAGAGGAAGGACTCAGTGCTTATGGTCTTAATGTTATGACCGCATCTACTTGTAGCGGAGCGCTCAGCACGCTTCGCGAACTGGCAGACACACCTCAGCCCATCGACTTTATGCTGCTTGATTACCCGCTACTGGGCGACGACAGCACCAACCTGACGCGCTTATTGCAGACTAATTCATCACTAACAAATGTTCCCGTGATATTGATGAGCCATGGCGTCACTCGAAATGAACGAGAAGCAATGACTGCTACTGGCTGTGCAGCCCTCATCAATAAACCGGTACGCATTCCCGTACTACTCGACATTCTGTCGCGCCTAAAATACCCCGACCAATCTACCGCGTTCCAAGAAATACACCCGATTGAATCTACCTCGCTGACACTTCCTCATGGCCTACGCGTCTTGCTCGCAGAGGACAATGTCGTCAATCAGAAAGTCGCCGCGCGTATGCTGGAAAAAATGGGGGCTCGCGTGGATGTGGCCAATAACGGACTTGAAGCCGTGCGTATGTTTCTTCAGTTTCGCTACGACATCATCTTGATGGACTGCCAGATGCCGGAAATGGACGGCTATGCAGCAACACGGGAAATCCGACGCCTACAGGCCCTATCTGCCAGCCCCTCTGGCATTCCTATCATCGCCCTCACGGCCAATACCCTAGAGGGCGATCGGGAACGCTGTATTGAGGCCGGTATGAACGACTTTTTGGGCAAGCCGATCCGGCAAACGGAGCTACTCGCCCTGTTGTTACGGCATGCTCTAGTTCGTGCAGAAAAGACAGGCGCAGGCTAAGCTCCAAAGAATAAGCGCCTCTGCTAAAAAAATCAGAAATGTGCCCTGTTTGAGTAGGGCACCAGGGAGCAGCAATGCCAACGGCAGCCACACCATTGTTTGCCCGCCTGCGTCACGTCAGCTACAAAGTAGTATTGGCAGCGCTGATCGGCGGTATTTCGCTGTCATTGGCGCTATCTCTCTGGGTAGCACAGCAAGTCGACAAGCAAGTCGAGGCCCGCTTTGAGCAGATAAGCACGCGGCATATCGAGCGTATTCGCGGTCGTCTGGAGCTGTATGTTTACGGCCTTAAAGGTATTCGCGGTATTTTTTCCGAAGCCCCCGAAGCCATCACCCCCGAACGCTTCCAGACCTACCTCAATTCTCACAACCACGTGCGCGAGTTTCCAGGCGTCACCACATGGGCCTTCGCCGAGCGCATTCCTGCGCAAGAACTTCCTCGTGAACATCTAGCGCAGCATCAGATTAGCCACTATATCCGCCTTGACGGCCAGACGGATCCTAACGCCGGGCAAGAGGCTTGGGTGCTGCGACTGGCAGAGTCTACTACTCAACAAGAAGGCATTATTGGCCTTGACCTCGCCAGCGAGCCCCTGCGCCAGCAAACTGCCTATCAGTCCATGCAGACTGGCCTGCCTGCACTTTCTCCATTGCTACCGCTGGTGAGTAAATCCACCAGCAACACTAAGACAGGGTTTCTGTTAATGCTCCCTGTGTACTACCGCGACTTAGCGCACTCTAGCAACGTTAGTGGCTGGGTAATTGCTGCCATCGATGGCGATCACCTCTTCAATTTTTTGCGTGACGACAAGGCGCTCAACACCAGCCTTACACTTAGCATTTCCGACATCACCGATGCGGAAAACCTGCTCTACTCCAATCTACCGTCCACCGCTAACGTCGGGCAAAAGCGCGAACAACGGTTACGACTACCCCATGCGCAGCAACCCCAGCACATCGAAACCATCCAGTTTGGTGGCCGTACTTGGCAAGTCAGTATCAGCGCCAACCCTGCCTTTTACAGTGGCGCCGACCGCTGGCTACCCCCCATGACCTTGGCCATTGGTACATTACTAAGCCTACTAATGGCGGGCGCACTTGGCTTCAGCAGTAGCCTACGCCGTGATGCCGAAGAAAAAACCCGAACCGTCAGCAGCTCACTGCGTGACCGTGAAACTCTTCTGGAGTCGACCATTGCCTCAATGGATGACTGGGTCTTCGTGCTCGATCCTGATGGCCGCGTAATGGACTGCCACGAGCCTCCGCACAGCAACACGTGGCAACCCCGTGAGGATTTCCTCAACAAGCCACTCGCCAGTGCATTGCCCGTGGCCGCCCATGCCGATCTCAGCAATGCCCTCAATGAAGTCCGTACCCACCGGCATGCCTCCTTTGAGTTCAGCCTGCATCGGACACAGCACTCACGCCAATTCGTTGCCCGACTCTCATCACGACGCGAGGGTGATGGCGCGTTGCTGGGAGCCACCATGATCGCCCGCGATGTCTCTCGCGAACGCGAGCAGGCACGCGATCTTCTTGTCTCTGAGCAAAAGTTCCGCCTGCTGTTTGCCGAGGCACCGCTGGCCATCCTGCTTACACAAGAAAACCACTACACTGACGCCAACCCCGCTGCGCTGAAGCTATTCGGCCTACCCAATTCCGCATCGCTACAACATGCCAATATCGATGTTCTATCACCATTGACGCAGCCAGATGGCCAGCCCTCTGAGAGCGGTATCCGTCATATCATGCAGCAGGCCATAGCAGCAGGGCCGCAACATAGAGAATGGATGTTCCGACGCTTATCCAATGGAGAGCTATTCCCTGCAGAGCTCCATCTCAGTGCCATCGAGTTACACGGTGAGCCCTACTTTCTGGCCATGGTGACCAACCTATCGTCGCAAAAACAAAATGAGCAAATCCTGATCCAGGCTCGTGATGCGGCCGAAGCCGCCTCGCATGAGAAAAGCGAATTCCTGGCCACCATGAGCCACGAGATTCGCACACCCATGAATGGGGTCCTTGGCATGGCCCAGTTAATGGCCAGCAGCCCCCTTAACTCCGAGCAGCGCGATCAACTCAATACCATCCTGCAGTCGGGGCACTCCCTGCTCGCCATCATTAATGACATTCTCGATTTCTCAAAAATTGAGGCCGGCAAACTGTCCTTTGAAGAGGTTCCTTTCGACCTGCAAATCGCCATCGATGAAACGTGTGAGCTGTTGTTGCCCGCGATTCGCCAAAAAGATCTCAGCTTGACCGTTAAACTGGACCCCACGGCACCCTTCCACGTAATTGGCGACCCCGGCCGCTTCCGCCAGGTACTACTCAACTATCTAAGCAATGCCATCAAGTTCACCCAGCAAGGCGGCATTGAGGTAAGTCTGACAACCCGTGAGCGTGGCCGCGGCGCCACGCTGTTCGAACTGTCCGTGGCGGATACCGGTACCGGTATCGGTATTGATCCCGATAAACAGTCAGCCCTCTTCGAGAAGTTCACGCATGTCGACACTAACCGCGACCATCGCTTTGGCGGCACTGGGCTGGGCTTAGCCATTTGTAAAGCACTGGTCGAGCGTATGGGTGGCAAGGTCAGCATGGCCAGCGCACCGGGTAGCGGCTCCACCTTCCGCGCCACATTCTGGCTGACTCTTGACCCGGATGCCGGCCACCAAACCCTTCCAGCTATCGTGCCCAGCCTGCGCGGCGCACCCGTACTGGTGATTGATGGGTCAACCACTAATCGCGAACTACTGGTCAAAGGGCTCGCCAAGGGTGGGCTTGCTGTCTATGGGGCTGGCAGCGTTGCCGAAGCCTTACTGGCGGTTCAGCGTCAAAGCCCTCGCTTTGTGCTACTGGATGCCGAGCTCCCCGATGGCGATGCCGACGCCCTGATCACGGCCTTACGCGCCGAGCCAGCCCTGGGAGCCGCTGTCCTGATTCTACTGTCTTCGCGCCTAGACAGTAGCGATCAAGCCTTCTGCCGCACGCATGGCATTGCCGCCTACCTGCCCAAGCCCGCGCGACTGGGCTGGATCATCAGCGCCATGAATATTTTGGCCACTAACGAACATGATGGCTTGGTCACGCGCCATACGCTCAGTCACCACCACTCCCGTGGTAATCCACTGCTTACCTTACGCAAAGGCATACGCGTGCTGTTGGTCGAGGATAACGCCATCAACCTGAAGGTTGCAGCACGTATGCTTGAGCGAATGGGCTGCCACGTCGACATGGCAGGTAATGGCCTTGAGGCACTGGCCATGGCCGCTCAACTGCCTTACGACGTCATCATGATGGATGTGCAAATGCCGGAAATGGATGGCATCAGTGCTACCCGAGAACTCCGCTCTAGGGGCTTTTCCGATATCCCAATTATTGCCCTCACTGCCAACAGCCGCGACGAAGATAAACAAGCGTGCCGGGCCGCTGGCATGAGCGACTTTTTGTCCAAGCCCATCCGCTACGAAGACCTGCATACCTGCCTCAGTCGCTGGATCTAACCGGGCATGAGAAATAAGTGCGCAGCGGCTATCATGATGGAATGAGAGGGGCACAACTTCCCCGCGTATTTCCTTAACAGGAGGCCTGTCATGAGTGAGATCGTTGCCGTATTGGGCGCCAGCCCTAAATCCGAGCGCTACAGTAATCAGGCTATTCGACTGTTACGCGATTACGGCCATACCGTATTACCGGTCAACCCGGCGCAAACAGAAATCGAAGGCCTGCCTGTCATCGCCAGTGTTGATGGCCTAAAGGAAGGCTCGGTCGATACCGTCACCCTGTACGTCGGCCCACAGCATTCCGCGCCACTGCTACCCGGCCTGCTGCACCTGAAGCCCAAGCGGGTGATATTCAACCCCGGCTCTGAGAGCCCGTACCTGCAGGAAGCACTGGAAAAGGCCGGCATCAAAGCCGAGGAAGCCTGCACCTTGGTATTGCTGCGCACGGGGCAATACTAGGCCTTAACTGTGGGCGCTCAGCGGCACTGGCACGTTCCTTCCGGGAAACCCGGGAGTGCCGTGTCAGGATCAGGTATGATGGCGGCAACCTATATATTGCCAACCCGCATGCCGCCACTTTGTTTGCGCCCGTGCCAGTGATCCTGAACTCATGAATTATCGTCATCATTACCATGCCGGCAATTTCGCCGATGTCGTCAAGCACATCCTGCTGCTGGGCCTGCTCGACAGCCTTGGTCGTAAAACATCGCCCTATTGCTACATCGACACCCACGCCGGTTGTGGCCTTTATGACCTTGGGGCCAGTGCCCCACAAAAAACGCTGGAATTCAAAAGCGGGCTGAGTCGCGTCAAGGAGGCAGACAAAACTAAGGCGCCCGCTTGGATCACAGCGTATTTGGAGGCCGTTGCGGCACTTGGCAAAGAGCGTGATGGCTTCTGGTATCCCGGATCACCGTGGCTGGCACTCAATGCCATGCGCGAATCCGATCGCGCCATCCTAATGGAGTTGCACCCAGAGGATGCGGGCAAGCTCAAGCAGCATCTCTCGCGCTACCCCAACATCTCCATCCACATGCGTAATGCCTACGAAGGCCTGACCGCACTGATTCCCCCACAGGAAAAGCGTGGACTGGTACTGATCGACCCCCCTTATGAAGAAGAACGCGACGACTACGCCCCGGTGGTAGAGCTACTCGCCAAAGCGCACGCCAAATGGCCCACAGGGACCTACGCAGTCTGGTTCCCGATCAAGGACCATTACGCCATTACGCGTTTCTACCGTCGCCTGCGCAACACATATATTCCAAAGATTCTGACCACGGAACTCTGCGTGATGCCACCGGACAATCAGCTCAGCCTTAATGGCACCGGCATGATTCTGGTGAACCCACCTTGGCAGTTCGACATCAAGGCCAGAGCATTGTTGAGCTGGTTAACACCTGTACTCAGTGATCACAAACAGGCCAGCTTTAAGGTCGAATGGCTGAACGGCGAGAATGTCAGCGCGCCCGTAAAAAAAGGCGATGACGACGAAGACTGATCAGCTCTCGTTCGCTGTCATTACTGGCGCCAGCTGCTCCGCCCGCAAAATATCGCGCACCAAATACAGTGCGGCAATTGAGCGGGCCTCGGTAAGGTCCTCACGCCACACCCATTCTTCCAAGCTGGCCAGCGGCATTGGCACCACTTCGATGGGCTCCGGCTCATCCCCCTCAAGACGCGAGGAATACAAGTCTCTTGCCAGCACCACGGTAAGACGATGGCCCATGTATCCTGGCGATAACGTCATTGTCTTGAGAATGCGCAGGCTACGCGCAGCAAACCCCGTCTCTTCCTGAAGCTCGCGCAAGGCCCCCTGCTCCAGCGTTTCATTCGCCTCGACCAGCCCTTTGGGCAGCCCCAGCTCATGCGCATGCACACCGGCCCCGTACTCGCGGATGAGCAATACCGTGCCATCCTCATGCACGGCCACCACCATCACGGCCGATGATGCGCCAGCAAGCAAACGCTCATACGTGCGATGCTCACCATTGCTAAACTTGAGCTCAAGCTCCTCCACCGCAAAGAATCGGCTACGGGCGATCACGGTTTGCTTCAGGATTTCCGGCAGCTTTGCCATACTCAGGTCCATTCAACTGTCTGCGGAAAGTGTACATGTCCTTGCCCCTGCCATGGGAAGCCATTGATACCGTGTTACTCGACATGGATGGCACCCTGCTCGACCTCTATTTCGACAACCACTTCTGGCTAAAGCACCTGCCGGACACGTACGCCATGTACAAAGGCATTCCGCTTGAAGCCGCACATCAGGAGCTGGTGGATCGCTTTGCCAAAGAGCAGGGCACGCTAAACTGGTATTGCTTGGATTACTGGAGTGCTGAGCTGGATCTAGACATCGTTGCGCACAAGCACGAACTGGCCCATCTCATCCAACCGCGTGTTGGTGCCCGCGAATTTATTGAGGCGGTCGCCAATAGTGGCCGTGAAGCTTGGCTGGTCACCAATGCTCACCATAGCAGCCTAAGCCTCAAGCTCGATCACTCGCCATTTTTGCAGTACTGCGAGCGCATCATCTGCTCACACGACTTCAAGATGCCCAAAGAGCACCCGGAGTTTTGGGCCGCACTGCAGCAGCGCGATAATTTTGATCCGGCGCGCACCTTGTTTATTGATGACAGTGAATCCGTGCTGCGGTCGGCCGAGCGCTTTGGTATTGCCCACTTGCTTACCGTTGCCCAGCCCGACAGTCAGCGCCCACCACGCGAAGGCCTGCACTTTCCTGCGCTACAGCACTTTGACGACTTACTGCCGATCCCGACACGCACAGGCTTTCTCTGAGGCTTTACGATGCCTGAACTCGACAAGCATAGCGGTGAAAAAGTCCGCATCGACAAATGGTTATGGGCCGCACGATTTTACCGCACCCGCTCCCTGGCAAAGGACGCCATTGACGGCGGCAAAGTGCATTGTGATGGCGCACGCGTAAAGGTTAGCAAGGAAGTGCGGCTTGGCATGACCTTCACCATCCGACAGGGCTTTGATGAAAAGACCGTCACGGTCAAAGCACTATCCGAGGTGCGGGGGCCAGCATCGGTCGCCCAAACCCTGTACGAGGAAACCGCCGACAGCCTGGTACAACGTGAGCAGCTAACGGCCAACCGGCAGGCACAAAACCTGGCACACCCCGAGCATCGTCCCAGCAAGAAAGACCGTCGTCAGATCCACAGATTTCAGGACAGCTGGAAGGAGTGATCCTTTTTCCGTGGGAGCGGCTTTAGCCGCGAATCATGACGGCGTGCTCCGGGCAGATGCCACCAAACAGGGTAATCACCCACTTATAAGTGGCAATTTCGTATACCCTTACCTCATTCGAGCCCTGTCCCGGCATCAGCAGCGGCATGGTGTGCGTCGACTTGCGTGCCATGCAAGCCGAAGAGCTGGTCACGCCCACGGGCAAGGGCCGCTCCCCCACGTGGGAGCAACTACAACAACCTATTTTCTTTGGCTCCCGCCGCGTGCGCGAACCAAACCACCCGTATTGAAACAGGAACAACAGCATGACCAGCACCCAACAACGCGCCGCCCTGCAACGCCAAATCTGGGCTATCGCCAACGATGTCCGTGGCGCCGTCGACGGCTGGGATTTCAAGCAATACGTGCTCGGCACACTGTTCTACCGCTTTATCAGCGAAAACTTTGCGGCCTACATCGAAGCGGGTGACAACAGCATCCACTATGCCGAGCTGGCCGATAGCATCATCACGCCCGACATCAAAGACGACGCCATTAAAACCAAAGGCTACTTCATCTACCCCAGCCAGTTGTTCGCCAAGGTGGCGGCCAGCGCCAACACCAACGAAAGCCTGAATACCGATCTGGCCGCCATCTTTGCCGCCATTGAAAGCTCTGCCAACGGCTATCCCTCGGAGCAGGACATCAAAGGCCTGTTTGCCGATTTCGACACCACCAGCAACCGCCTGGGCAATACGGTGAAGGATAAAAATCTCCGCCTGGCCGCCGTGCTCAAAGGCGTGGCCGAGCTGGATTTTGGCCATGCGTTTTTTGAAAAGAGTGAAGGCAGCCACATCGACCTGTTCGGCGATGCCTACGAATTCCTTATCTCCAACTATGCCGCCAATGCCGGAAAATCCGGCGGCGAGTTTTTCACGCCGCAGCATGTCTCCAAGCTGATCGCCCAGCTCGCCATGCACAAGCAAACCAGCGTCAACAAGATCTATGACCCGGCCTGCGGCTCCGGCTCGCTGCTGCTGCAAGCCAAAAAGCACTTTGACGCGCACATCATTGATGACGGGTTTTATGGACAAGAACTCAACCACACCACTTACAACCTGGCGCGCATGAACATGTTCTTGCACAACGTCAACTACGACAAATTCAACATGCAGCTGGGCGATACCCTGATCGACCCGCATTTTGGCGACGACAAACCGTTTGATGCCATCGTCTCCAACCCGCCGTATTCAGTGAAGTGGAAAGGCTCGGATGACCCCACCCTCATCAACGATGATCGCTTTGCCCCGGCCGGTGTGCTGGCACCTAAATCCAAAGCCGACTTTGCCTTTGTGCTGCATGCGCTCAGTTATCTTTCCAGCAAGGGCCGCGCCGCCATTGTTTGCTTCCCCGGTATTTTTTACCGGGGCGGGGCCGAGCAGAAAATCCGCCAATATTTAATTGATAACAATTATGTAGAAACGGTGATTGCCCTCGCGCCTAACTTGTTTTTTGGCACCACCATCGCCGTGACGATTCTGGTGCTCTCCAAACACAAAACCGACACCACCACCCAATTCATTGATGCCAGCGCCCTGTTCAAAAAAGAAACCAATAACAACGTGCTGCTGGATTCGCACATCGAGCAGATCATGGCGGTGTTCGACAGCAAGGCGAATGTCGATCACTTTGCCCAGTCCATACCGCTTGAGAAGGTCGCCGCCAACGACTACAACCTGTCGGTCAGCAGCTACGTCGAAGCTAAAGACAATCGTGAAGTGACCGACATTACAAAGCTCAATGCCGAACTAAAAACCACCGTCGCAAAAATTGACCAACTGCGTAAAGAGATTGATGCGATTGTGGCGGAGATTGAAGGTGAGGAGGTTTCTTAATGAATATGCACCGTCATGCTGCGCGAAGTCGCAGCATCCACCAGCATCATCAGATAGATTCCGCGTCCTGCGACTACGCGCAGGATGACACACTGCGTTCCGCGTGGAATGACAGGGTGGCCGCATGAGCACCGCAAACTTTATGGAAAAGCTGTTGGATGGCGTTGAGGTGGAGTGGAAAGCGCTGGGAGAGACAGTCAAACTTCAACGTGGAAAAAGACTTGTTAAAAGCCAGCTAGAAGAAACAGGCAGTTATGCTGTTTATCAAAATTGCATGACACCACTTGGGTATTACCATGAAAGCAATGTCAAATCTGACACGACTTTTATTATAAGTGCAGGTGCGGCTGGCGAAATTGGTTACAGTGATGTTGATTTTTGGGCAGCAGATGATGTCTATTTTTTTATAACGCCAAACCATATTGAAAATAAGTTCCTATATCACTTTTTATTAACGCAACAGAATACGATTTCAGCTCAAGTTCGTCGGGCAAGTATTCCTCGTCTGTCAAAAACAGTGGTTGAGAGGCTCATTATCCCCATCCCCTGCCCAGAAAACCCCAAAAAATCACTGGAAATCCAGGCCGAAAT
>ERZ724527.1447-NODE-1447-length-11131-cov-4.147616_pt1 | contig 11131 bp, 6 predicted proteins | sample MGYA00376060_ERZ724527 | MGnify/ENA primary metagenome ERZ724527 (study PRJEB28724, sample SAMN07190886) | activated sludge metagenome | isolation source: activated sludge of sewage treatment plant in Hong Hong | place: USA: Christiansburg, Virginia | collected...
TAAACACGGACACTATAAACCGAAGAAATCTAAAACTAAAAAGTAAGGTATGGAGCAAGGCCATGCAAACCGCCTTCTCTTCCAAATCCACTTTCTTTATAACCACCAAATGGTGATGTAGGATCAAATTTATTATAAGTGTTAGCCCACACAACCCCAGCTCTTAATTTTGATGTCATGTTAAATATTCGAGAGCCTTTGTCGGTCCAAACACCAGCACTTAAACCATAAGGAATGTTGTTTGCTTTTTCAATTACTTCTTCAACAGTTCTAAATGTTTGAATTGCTAAAACTGGCCCAAAAATTTCTTCTTGAGAAATACGGTGAGATTGAGATGTGTTTAAGAATAAAGTTGGTCTTACAAAAAATCCTTTTTTAGGAATCGAGCAAGAGCTTTGATACATGTCTGCACCATCATTAACACCAATTTTTAAATACTCATTAATTTTATTTAATTGCATTTTAGAGTTAATTGCACCAATATCAGTGTTTTTGTCTAAAGGGTCGCCAACAATTAATGTTTCTAATCTATCTTTTAGTTTTTTAATAACCTCATCGGCAACACTTTCTTGCACAAATAAACGAGAACCAGCGCAACATACGTGCCCTTGGTTAAAGAAAATTCCATTAATAATACCTTCTACAGCTTGATTAATTGGAGCATCTTCAAAAATAATATTTGCAGCCTTTCCACCAAGCTCAAGCGTTAATTTTTTATCAGTACCAGCAATAGATTTTTGAATCCATTTGCCAACGTTTGTACTACCTGTAAATGCAATTTTATTTACTAATGGGTGGTTTACAATAGCTGCGCCAGTTGGACCAAAACCAGTTACAATGTTTACAACGCCATCTGGTAATCCACTTTCTTGAATTATCTCAGCTAATTTTAAACAAGTTAATGGAGTTGTTTCTGCAGGTTTTAAAACTACAGTATTCCCTGTTGCTAATGCTGGAGCTATTTTCCAAGCAGCCATAAGTAATGGGAAATTCCATGGAATTATTTGACCCGCAACACCTAACGATTTAGGATTTCTATTTGGAAAAGCGTATTCTAACTTATCTGCCCAACCTGCATAGTAAAAAAAGTGATTAGCAGCTAATGGGATATCCACATCTCTACTTTCGCGAATTGCTTTACCTCCGTTTAAAGTCTCTATTACAGATAATTCGCGAGCACGCTCTTGTATTAATCTTGCAATTCTAAAAATATATTTTGCACGCTCCTTAGCTGGCATTTTACTCCATACTTTGTCGTATGCATTTTTTGCAGCTTTAACAGCAATATCAACGTCTTTTTCGTTTGCATCAGCAATACTAGCAATTTTTTCTTCCGTTGCAGGATTAATGGTATCGTAATACTTACCAGAAGTAGGTTTTACAAACTTTCCATTAATAAATAAATCGTATTGTTTTTTTAATTGAATATGGTCAGTAGCTTCGGGAGATGGAGCGTATTTCCAATCAGTAAAAAATTCTAAATTTTTAGTTTCTTTTTTAGCCATAATTAGTCTATTGTTGTAACATTAAAATGTTAGGTACAAATTAAAAAATAAATTTAATGTTTTTATTTTACAAATTACAAAGAGGTAAACAAAATCTTAAAAATATACCTACCTTTATCGCCTTAAAATGTGGTGGAACGGTAAGTATTGGCAAGAATTACAAAAAAAGCAAGTAAACCTTAATGCAAATGTATTTTTTTCGGGTTTGCGTGGTTCCTCATTTTCATTTTTAATCAATGATATATTTCAAAACTCTACTTTTAATTTAGTAGTTGTTTGCAACGATAAAGAAAAAGCAGCTTATGTATTAAATGATTTACAATCATTATTACCAGAAAAGCACATACATTATTTTCCGGAAAGTTATAAAGTTCCTTACAAAGAGGAAAAAACAAGTAATGCCTCTGTACAAGAACGTGCAGAAACATTAAGTCAGTTGAGTAAAGAAAATTATTCGGGCATTGTTGTAACCTATGCTTCTGCTTTAGCAGAAAAGGTGGTTTCAAAAACGAGCCTTAGTAAAAATACCTTAGTAATTAAGAAAGGAGAAAAATTAAGTATTGATTTTATTCAGGAATTTTTATTAAGCTATGATTTTGAACTATGTGATTTTGTTTCGGAGCCAGGGCAATATGCTATACGCGGTGGTATAGTGGATGTGTATTCGTTTGCGCATGAATTACCTTACCGTATTGAATTGTTTGGTAATGATGTAGATGCCATAAAAACATTTGATCCAGCCTCTCAATTATCAAATCATAGTTACGATTTTGTTACTATTATTCCTGATATAAATTCATCTCAAGTTATAGAAGTTAGAAAGTCTTTTTTTGATTATATCAGTCCAGAAACATTGGTTTGTTTTGATGATGTGATCTTTACAAAGGATTTTATAGATAAACAATATAAGAAAGTAGAGCTTGCTTATTCGCATATTGATTCTACTATAAAACAGCTTGCTCCAGCCGAAATATATAATACAGGGGATGATTTCTTAGACCAAATAAAAAATTATAATATTATAGAGTTTGGTTTAAATAAACACATTGCCTCTCATGAAATACTATTTGATCAGCAACCACAGCCACAATTTCATAAGAATTTTGATATGCTTATTAGCGATTTAAAAGCTAATAAAGCTAAAGGGTATAAAAGTTATTTAACAACTGAAAATACAAAGCAAGCCGAACGTTTACATACTATTTTTAATGATTTACTTTCTAAAGAACACAGAACAGCTGAGGGTTTAATTGAACATGTAAAAATCAATATTCATGAAGGTTTTGTTGATCACGATTTAAAAATTGCTTGTTACACCGACCATCAAATTTTTGAACGTTACCATCGTTTTCAATTAAAAGAAACGCGTTATAAAACAGCAGAATCGCTCACTTTAAAAGAAATACTTTCTCTTAATCCAGGAGATTTTGTTACCCATATCGACCATGGTATTGGTCGTTTTGGAGGATTGGTGAAGTTGAATACCAATGGTGTGCAACAAGAGGCTGTTAAGCTTGTTTATAAAGATAATGACTTTTTATATGTAAGTATTCACAGTTTACATCGTATAAGTAAATATACTGGTAAAGAAGGTAATGTGCCACGTATTGATAAAATTGGATCTACGACTTGGAGTACTTTAAAGCAAAAAACAAAACGTAATGTAAAAGAAGTTGCTTATGATTTAATTAAACTATACGCTAAACGTAAAGCACAAGCAGGCCATCGTTACCCACAAGATAATTATTTACAACACGAATTAGAAGCATCTTTTATTTACGAAGATACTCCTGATCAAATTAAAGTTACAGCTGATGTAAAACGAGATATGGAAAAACCACATCCTATGGATAGATTAGTTTGTGGCGATGTAGGATTTGGTAAAACAGAAATTGCAATTAGAGCAGCTTTTAAAGCAGTTTGTGATAGTAAGCAAGTGGCAGTGTTGGTTCCTACTACCATTTTGGCATACCAACATTACAAAACATTTAAAGAGCGTTTAAAAGATTTGCCTTGTAATGTTAGTTTTATTAATAGGTTTAGAAGTGCTAAGGAAGTAAAAGAAATTATTAGTAAAACTACTGAGGGAAAAATTGATATTTTAATCGGTACACATAAAATTGTTGGTAAAGAAATTAAGTTTAAAGATTTAGGTTTGTTAATAATTGACGAAGAACAAAAGTTTGGTGTTGGTATAAAAGACAAATTAAAAACCTTTAAAACAACTGTAGATACGCTTACTTTAACAGCAACTCCAATTCCACGCACCCTACAATTTAGTTTAATGGGCGCTAGAGATTTATCTGTAATAAGTACGCCTCCAGCAAATAGATATCCAGTGCATACCGAATTAATTTCTTTTAGCGAAGAAGCTATTAGAGATGCTGTTACGTATGAGTTAAATAGAGGTGGACAAGTATATTTTGTACATAACAAAGTGCAAAATATTACTGAAGTAGCTGGTATTATTCAGCGTTTAGTGCCAGAGGCAAGAGTTACTGTGGGGCATGGACAAATGGATGGAGATAAGTTGGAAGAGGTGATGTTTAGTTTTATTGAAGGAGAATTTGATGTTTTAGTTGCAACTACCATTATTGAATCGGGCTTGGATATTAGTAATGCGAATACAATTATTATTAATGATTCTCAAAACTTTGGTTTGAGTGATTTACATCAAATGCGAGGCAGAGTGGGGCGAAGCAATAAAAAAGCATTCTGCTATTTGCTAACTCCCCCATTTATAAATTTAACTACAGAAGCTCGTAAACGTTTAAAAGCCATTGTAGAATTTAGTGATTTAGGTAGTGGTTTTCAAATTGCTATGCGCGATTTAGATATACGTGGGGCTGGAAATTTATTGGGTGGGGAACAAAGTGGATTTATTAATGATATGGGTTTTGATACCTATATGAAAATTTTGAATGAAGCCATTGAAGAATTAAAACAAGAAAATTGGTACCAAGAAATAATAGAAGCTGATGAAAGTGCTGGAGCTGACAAATCTAAATTCTCACGTCAGTTTGTAAATGAAACAGTTGTGGATACAGATTTACAATTATTGATTCCGGATTCTTATGTAAGTAATTTAACTGAGCGATTATTGCTATACAGAGAATTAGATAACGTTACCAACGAAAGCGAATTAGATAACTTTAAATTAAAATTACGTGATAGATTTGGACCATTGCCCACCGAAGCTATTGAATTAATTAATGTTGTGAAAATGCGTTGGGCGGCAATGAAGCTTGGTTTTGAAAAACTGACTTTGAAGAATGGGAAAATGCTTTGTTATTTTTTAAGTAAACAAGATAGTGAGTATTATAATTCGCCTATGTTTAAAGCAGTTATGGCTTACGTTCAAAAGCACTCTAAACATTGCCAGTTAAAAGAATCTAATAGTAAATTGTGGTTAACAATTGAAGGTGTTAAAAGTATTGATGCTGCTATTAATCATTTTGAAAAGATAAGTGAATTAATTCCATCATAATTAAAACAACCTACCTTCTTTTACTTTAGAAAATTTAATTTCATGTTTTAGTAACCATTCTTTTCTCTTCAATCCTCCTGCATAGCCTGTTAAATTACCATTACTGCCAATTACACGATGACAAGGGAATAGTATAAGTAGTTGATTTTTTCCATTACAAGTTCCAACAGCTCTTACGCTTTTTTCATCACCTAGTTTTTTTGCAATTTCTAAATAGGTAGTTGTTGAGCCATATTCAATTTTCAATAATTCATTCCAAACTTTGTTTTGAAAAGGAGTACCACTTTGTTCTGTTGGTAAATTAAAATGAGTTAAAGTGCCATTAAAATAGGCTTGTAATTGACTTATGCATTCTTGGTTTACTTTATTGTCGCTTTCTAATAGTGAGTTTGTAGGTTCTATAAATAAAACGGAGCAAATTTTTTCATCTTTGCTTTTTATTTCAATTAGCCCAATAGGTGATTGATAATGAGATATAAAATAATTGGACAAAATTATTTATAACTTAACACTATCAGCAATTTTATTATTATCGCACATTAAGGTACGTGCAGGAAACTTGCTGTATAGTAGTAAATCGTGGGTAGCAAATAAAATGCAACGCCCTGTTTTACTAATATCAAGTAATATTTTCATAATTTCTTCAGATGTTTCGGGGTCTAAATTTCCAGTTGGCTCATCTGCTAAAATTATTTCGGGGTCGTTAATTAAAGCACGTGCAATGCTTATGCGTTGTTGTTCTCCTCCAGATAATTGAAAAGGCATAACCATTTCCTTACTTTCTAAACCAACTTTTGCCAGTAACTCTTTAACGCGCATTTTTATTTTTACTTCGTCTGTCCAACCCGTTGCTTTCATTACAAAACGCATGTTTTCAAATACAGAACGATCACTAAGTAATTGAAAATCCTGAAAAACAATTCCTAGTTTTCTGCGTAAGTAGGGAATTTCCTTACGTTTTAATTGATGTAATTTAAAACCTGCAACTTCTCCTAAACCTTGAGTTAATGTTAAATCTCCATAGATGGTTTTTAACAAACTACTTTTTCCACTCCCTGTTTTACCAAGTAAATAAACAAATTCGCCTTTATTTAAGGCTAAATTTAAATCAGTAATAACTGGCACATCTCCTTGGAAAATGGTTGCGTTTTTAAATTCTATAACTGCATCGTTAATCATAAAACTAAAGTACCGTTAATTGTTTTTTGATATGAAAAGATATAAAGACAAGTTTTAACACACTCGGGTTAATAACTACAAAACCAACGTGTTAAGAGAGATTATGTTAGCCTTAAATTTATGCAACCTAAAAAATATTTTTTGGAGTGATTATTTCATGTAAATAATTGCTAACTATTTATATAAAATGTATTATAAGAACATGAACATTAAAAAAATACTATTTCTGGCGCTTTACTTTTGCCTTGTAAATACTGTGTTTTCACAAAAAACACAAATTTATTTGGATAAAGATATGCTTTATAAAACGGGGCTTGAGTTGTTTGATAAAAAGCAATACACGGCATCTCAAAAATCATTTACAGATTATTTGCAAACTAACTCTGATAGTAGATTGCTAAAAACTGAAGCACAGTATTATGCAGCAGCTTGTGCTATTGAGCTTTTTCATAAAGATGGGGAATGGCAAATGAAGCAATTTATTGAACAACATCCCGAAAGTAATAAATTAAAATGGGCCTATTTTTATTTGGGGAAATCAAATTTTAGAAAAAAGAAATATGATGAAACCATTAAATACCTTGAGAAAGTTGATATTTACGATTTAAATAAAGAGGATTTAGCTGAGCTTTATTTTAAACGTGGTTATAGTTATTTTACCGAAAAAAATAACGACAAAGCAAAATTAGATTTATTTGAAATTAAAGATGTAGATAATAAATACGCGCATCCAGCAAATTATTATTACTCGCACATTGCTTACCAAGAAAAAAATTACGAAACCGCTTTAACTGGTTTTACAAGACTTTTACCAGATGAAACATTTGGAAAAGTAGTTCCTTATTATATTACTCAAATTTATTTTATTCAAGGGAAGTACGGTGAAGTGGTTAAAAATGCGCCAGCTTTATTGTCAGACACTTCTCACGTTCAAAAAGAAAGTGAAATAAATCGTATGATTGGAGAATCATATTTTAATTTAAAAGATTTTGGCAATGCATTAAACTATTTTAAAAAATCTGAAAAAGCTGGTGGTGGTTTTAATCCGCAGGGAAGTTATGAATTAGGTTATTGCTACTACCAAATTAAAGATTATACAAATGCTATTTCCCATTTTGATAAAGCAGTAGATAATAAAGATAGTTTAGCTCAAAGTGCATGGTATCATTTAGCTGATTGCTATATTCAAACCAATAATAAATCAAAAGCTCGTAATGCTTTTTATGCGGCTAGTTTAATGGATTTTGATCCTAAGATAAAAGAAGATGCATTATATAGTTATGCAAAATTATGCTATGAGTTATCATTTGCGCCGTATAATGATGCAGTAGTGGCATTTCAAAAATATATTACTACTTATCCCACATCAGCTAAAAAGCCTGAGGCTTATAACTATTTAGTAAATGTGTATTCTACTACAAAAAATTATGGGCAAGCAATTAGTTCAATAGAAAAAATACAACCTTTAGATCCAATTTTAAAAATCACCTATCAAAAGTTAATATATTTTAAAGGAGTTGAATTTTTTAATAATTCAGACATAGATAGTGCTTCTAGGTACTTTAAAAAATCTTTGGCTGTGAATTTTGATAAATCTTATAATGCACTTTCTCAATACTGGTTAGGTGAAATTTCTTATCTAAAGAAAGATTATGCTACTGCTGTTGAAACATGGAAAGCCTTTCAGTTAAATGAAGGGGCAATTAGTTTAAAGGAATATGATTTATCTAATTACAATATAGGTTATGCTTATTTTCAACAAAAAACTAAAGGAGATTATGATAATGCAAATATTGCATTCCGTAAATTTTTGCTTACTAAAAATAAATACGACCCAAAAAAAATAGCTGATGCAAATGTTAGAACTGCCGATAGTTATTTTATGAATAACGTTTATCTTCAAGCTGCGGAGTATTACAAATCGGCAATTGCACTTAATGCTATGGATGTTGATTATTGTTTATACCAAAAAGCTTTGTGCAATGGTTTATTAAAAAACAATAAAGAAAAAGTAAATGATTTAAAAGATTTAGTTACTAAATACCCTAAATCTAATTATGTTACAGCTTCGGTTTTCGAAACAGCCGAAACCTATGATAAAGATTTAAATGATGGTGATAATGCTATTACCTATTATCAAAAAGTATTAAACGACTATCCTAAATCTACTTATGTAAATCCAGCTTTAGCAGGTTTGGGCTTAATTTATTATAATAAAAATAACGATGATAAAGCCTTCGAATATTTTGATAAGATTGTAAAGAAAGACCCTAAAAGTTCTGAAGCTAAAGATGCCTTGGATTATATTAAACGAATTTTTGAAGCTAAAAAAGATATTGCAGGTTTAGAAGAATATTTTAAAAATGTTGGAAATCCTTTAAATACAAGTGAATTAGAAACGTCATTGTATGAAGTAGCACGTGAGGCTTATTATAATGAGAAAAATTATGATTTAGCAATGCAAAAATTTGATAGTTATATTTCTAAATTCCCTGAGGGTAAGTACATTGCCGAAGCCCATTTTTGTTATGCAGAATGTGCCTATAGTAAATTAATGTATGACAAAGCCTTGCCTTCTTACCAATACATTAATAGTAAACCAAACGGTGGAAATTCGGAAACAGCTTTAGCAAAGTCATCATATATTTTATATAAAGATAAAAAGTATGAAGAAGCATTGCCTTTATATGTAAGATTAGAAGACCTAGCAGAAACACCTTCAAACAAACTGGGCGGCAGATTAGGCGCTATGCGTTGTGCTTTTGAATTGAAGAAATACGATGTAGCTTTAGACAATGCGGTGAAAGTTTTAAATACCGAAAAAATTACACCACAACAATCTAATGAAGCTAAATATGATAAGGCAAAATCATTGTACGAGTTGCAACGTTATGATGACGCGATGCTTGAATTTAAAGCCATTTACAAAAGCTCTAAAAACATTACTGGTGCAGAGGCTTTATATCATATAGGAAAGATTTATTATGCAAAACAAGATTATACGCAAGTAGAAAAAACAGTTAATAGTTTAATTAGTTATAATTATTCTAATGATGATTGGAATACGAAAGGTTTATTACTGTTAGCTGATGCCTATATTGCTAAGGGTGATGATGCTGATGCTGAATTAATGCTTCAAACTATTATAGATGCTAAACAAAAACAAGAATATGTTGATGAAGCAAATGCAAAATTAGCGGAATTAAAAGCTAAAAAGAGCGCTCGTACAATGCCTGATAATACAGGAAACACCAGCGATATGAAAGTGGAATTTAAATCAGAAAATCAAGATAAAGATTTGTTTGACCAGTTATATGACGCACAGCAAAAACAGTTAAATACTGAAAAAAAAGATAATAAAAATGAGTAACTTAAAGAATTATACAAGTAAAACCACATTGTCATCCACTAAATATGGCAATAGCTTTGTGTTTGAACAAGAGCAATCTTTGCAAAAAAAACGCACAAAAAAACTGCAATGGTTTTTTGTTTTATTATTGGTATTGGGTTATGTAGTTGCCGCATTAGCGCAAACAGGAGGAACTACTCAAAATTACACTATTACTAGTACTTATCAGCCTACCATTAAGGATGCTGTAAAATTGAGTGATTTGCCAGAGATTAAAGATTCTGTAAATAAAATTTCGAATATTAATTATGGTATTCAATCTACACCACTTGTAAGTAAATATGAAGTAATTCCTATTGATGCTGCAAAAATGCAAAATGAACCTTTGGCTAAGTTATACCGTTCATTGCTAAAATTAGGTTTAGGAACATACACAACTCCTTATGGCGAATTTTGGATTAGTAGTTTAAGAACTCGCGATATGGCTTATGGCTTACATTTAAAACATCTATCATCTTCTTCACAATTAAAAAGCGTTGGTTACAGTGGTTATAGTGATAATGAAGGAGAGTTGTTTGCTAAAAAGTTTTATAAAAAGCACACTCTAACTGGCGAGTTTAATTACAAACGTAATGTAAGTCATTTTTATGGGTATGATACTTCTGAAAGTAAATTAACTAAAGATTATACAAAACAACGTTACCAATTATTTGAGCCAGTAGTTAAACTTCAAAGTCATTATACTGATAGCTCAAAAATTAATCATTTTGTAAAATTGGGTTATTACAATTTAAGCGATATTTATAATGTTTCTGAAAACAACATTAAACTAAATACAGTGTTTAATACCTATGTTCAAAAGGAGCGTTTATTTGTGAAGTTTGATGCAGATTATTATAATCATAAACTACCGAATGATACATTAAATGATGTAATAGTTAAACTTAATCCGTATTTCGAGGCACAAAAAAATAAATGGAAAGCTGATATTGGATTGGCTGTAGCACTTGATGTAATGAGTAAAGTAGGCTCAGGTAAGTTTTATTTTTACCCACAATTAAATGCTCAGTATGATGTGTATCAAAGTATTATTATACCTTATGTAGGATTGAATGGTGGCTTACAAAAAAACTCACTACGTAGTTTATCATCAGAAAATCCATTTATAAAATCAGAATTAAATTACAAGAACACAAACGTTAAGTTTAATGTATTTGGTGGTTTAAAAGGGAATTTAAGTTCTAATTTAAGTTATGATGCTAAAGCTAGTTACAGTAAAATTGATAGCATGAATTTTTTTGTTATAGATTATAGTGATTTAACAACGCTGGATAATAAGTACAAAGTAATTTATGATAATACCAGTTATTTTAATGTTTCGGGGCAATTAAAATATCAGTATAAAGAAAAGATACATTTTTTAGCAAAAGGAAATTACCATTTATATAAAACCGAAAATTTAACTCGACCTTATCATAAACCAAGTTATGATTTAACTTTTTCAACTTTATATAATTTGAAAAGTAAAATTATTTTAAAAGCAGATATTTATGTAATTGGAGATCAATGGGCTCTTACACAAGTTGATAATTCTGGAGTTATTACAATGGA
>ERZ724527.1448-NODE-1448-length-11127-cov-3.901012_pt1 | contig 11127 bp, 9 predicted proteins | sample MGYA00376060_ERZ724527 | MGnify/ENA primary metagenome ERZ724527 (study PRJEB28724, sample SAMN07190886) | activated sludge metagenome | isolation source: activated sludge of sewage treatment plant in Hong Hong | place: USA: Christiansburg, Virginia | collected...
GAACAGCTGCTCCTGCTGCAAGCAATGAAGCGCCTGACAAGCTAAACTGCAAGGAGACTGCGATGACAATAGCTCAAGAGATTTGCCTTGTCATGAGACTGCACTCAGTCCCAATGTCAGCTCGTGAAATTGCAGATGCTATGGATCGCCCACTACAAAACATCAATGTGCATCTGCGGGAGTTGAAGGCAGTTCGCCCTAAACTGCTGCACGTAGCAGATTGGCGAGTTCAGGAGAAGCGGCAGCCAATTGCCTTGTATGCGCTTGGAGATGGAGAGGATGAAGTATCCCCTACTCTGCGCCCGGAAGGTAGCTGCAAGCCGCGCCCAATTCGCACGCGCTTTGCAGGAAACAAGAACATCTTCAAAGGACTGCAGCATTCTGAAGCATACTTGAAGAAGTACAGAATTGCATTCACAAAGTTGGATAAGTCGCCAATCCACCTACGTAACAAGAAGGTGACGACAACCACCGCACAACAAGGAGACAGTCATGAATGAAGCCGTAGACGAAATCATGATCCAAGCCCAAGTGTTTGCAAGCGCATGGAGCTTGGTTGGCGGGCGGTTTGACACCGGCCACTGCTCAGATGCCGCCAAAGAAGCAAAGCTCGAACTTGAGAAGATGGTTCGCGCAGCCATTGCAGCCGCACCAGCACAAGAGCGCATTGATGCGCTGGAACTGGAAGTGCGGCAGTTGACTGAGCAGATTGCGGAGCTGCGTCACGCCCCCACGCCCCAAGCAGACAGCCAGCCAGCGCTGCCAAAAATCACCGCAGAGGATCGTTCGTTTTTGCACGACAACCCGAACACGGATGACATTGTAAAGTGGGTACAGGACTATGCGCGCGCAGCCATCAGCGCCGACCGCGCAGCCCGCAAGCAAGGAACAAAGCCATGAAAGTAGTTTACCAGCCTATGAAAGATCAGTTAGATGCAGCCATCACTGAGGCCACTTTGTTGAATCGTAACATAATGCGATTCGAGATGACACAGGAAGAGTATGATGTGCTTATTAGAGAACTGAATAAGCTAATGCACTATACGAAAATCCCCTATAAATCTGATGTAAATCAGTACAAAGGCATTCCTGTAATGATTATTGACTAGTTGCCATCCGCGCTGTCAGCACTATTGTCTGCAGGTAAGTGATTCGTGTAGTCCCTAACTTGCTCGCCCCCCATGATGGTCTTTAACTTCTTACCATATGGGGTGTTTGTCTTTGCCATCGTTTGATTGATGATAGAGACATTGGAATCACGAGTCGCCCGCAGCATGAAGCTATTGAAACTTTCTGCACGTCCCCCACTTCTGGTATACCGTAGCATGAAGTCATCCATTTCTTCTTGCGTGGGCGAGTCTCCACCATACAGCTTGGTCTTTACCACAGTTCCAAGTCTTTCAATGCGGGACTTGTCAAGCGCCTCATAGGTCTTGTTCCTGTACAAGTTGTTGAGCGCAATTGCTTCATCCATTGGCCGGGCGCCAAGCAATCTGCTAACCCCCTCGATAGACACAGTGCGCTGAGCAAGTGCACCAAGATAACTGGTAGACTGCATCTCATTTGCAGCAGATACTAGAGTTCCCTTACTAGTTGTTGTGCGGCCTGCCAACAGTTGCGCAAATCCCGCAAGGGGCCTGTTCAATCCTTGGTGCTCCAATCCCGCCAGCATGGCATCTGACACGTCAGCGCCACCTGCCACATTCTTTCCAAAGTTCCACACCGTAGTTGCCAGCTTGGTAGCAGCTTGCACTGCTGGAACATCTTGCGGATACACAGGTAGGATAGTCACATGCCGCGGGTTAATGTCACCCCGCGTGTACAGCGCAGGACTGGAACCTGCAAACAACGGCATGGCAGACGCAGTGCCATACAGCATCCAATCCCCCAGCTCCTTGTTGAACCCAGGCAGCACACTGTAGGCATCGTTGTGTTCCTTATTGCCTGCCATCCAGGAGCCAATCAAGTGCGTGTTGACTGCATCAAAGAATGGTAAGCCATTGAAACCAAACACAGTAGACTGCAGGCCACCAAACACTGCTAGACTTTTCTTGTCTCCAGCTTCCATGTGGCGGTGCAGTTGTTGCAGCACGTTGAATGCGTAGGTTTGAAACAAGGAAACTGCTGCACCTGTAGTTCCTTGGAACACGATAGGACGCTGGCTGGTTGTGTAGTTACCTTGCACGCGATTCACAAAGGTGCTGATATAAGCATCCTGCTCACGTACAGTCATCTTACCTGCAGCTACCACAGGATCACTGAGTTGCCGCATAACGTCAGCACTGATGAAGCGCGTGAAGTCCTCAGCAAAGGTGTTGCCGGTGATCTTGGCGCCCTTCTCAACAGCGGCAGATACCTTGTCTGCAAACTGGCTAGGACTCAGCGTGCTGCGGAAACTCAAATCATCCAGCACTTCATGGTACAGTTGTGTAACTTCCTTCACTGCACCAATCTTGCGATAGCGCTCCATTAGTGCTTGTTTATCCGCCCCGAAGAAATTACCAATGCTCTTGCCTGCCAATTGCACAGTAGATGGCATGCGGAATGGCTGCCCAGGAACTTGCAAGCTGGTGAGTTCTCGCAGTTTACCTGCAAGCGCACTGTCATTTGCCACGAGTCCCTTGATGGATTGCATCTCAGTGCCAAGCAGAATTGGCGTGCTGATAATGTTCACCAAACTGTTTGCAAAGTCCAGCCGCAACGTGGTAGTAGCGAGCCACAGGTTTGCCTTCTGTAGTGCAGTGCGCACGATGTTCTGCGGATAGCGTGCATTGGCTGTGAAGTAGGTGGCCTCATCCATGTATGGAGTTCCCATACCATACTTGGCACTGATCCTGTTGGCCTCTTCCCAAGACACTGTCTGCTTACGTGCATCGTGAAATGCCTTTTCCAGCGCATCACCAGCCTTCAGACTGACCTTGTCAACGAAGTCATTGAGTGAGTCAAGCAGCGGAATCTCCTGCTGTTTGGAGATGTTCAGCGCAGTCTTGATGTAGTCGCCAAATGGATCAGCGATCTTGCCCTTTGCCTTGCTGCCAATTCCGCGTGCAGTTGATTCAGCTTCCAGACGATAGACTTCCGACAGGTGATTAACCTCGGAAAAGAACTGCCTGTTCTTGACTTCAACAGCAGTGCGAACCAACTTCTCTTCCTGCTTTGCGTGCCATTCAAGCCAATCCTCCGCGATGTTCTTGAAGCGAGTTTCAGGGAAGAAGTCGTGTAGGGCGCCAGTGCGTGCAAGCTCACTGTTCACGCGCGCATCATTGATGCCCAGACTGTAGTCGTACTCGCCAAGGCGTTTGTACCAATCATCAGTGTTGCCCTTGAACAGTACATCGAACTTATCTTTGTCCACTTTCCCTACCAACTCACGCAGTTGCTCTTCACTATGCGCCACAATCATAGCGTTGTCAGAGCCAACACCAATCTTTTCCTTAGTGCGCACGATTGCATGATGTGAGTATTTCGTGGTATTGATTGGTGGGGCGTAGACAATATCATCCGTGATCTTGCGGGTAAGCCCAGCTGCATTGAGCAGCGTGGTGAATTTCCCTTGACGCGTTGCATTGATGCCAGTGCTTGCTCTCAGGAAGTCTGCAACTGCGTCGCTGCCAATATCGTATGTGTGCGCATGCTTGCTGCCAGCATCAGTAAGTGCTCTGGCTGCATCATCTACTGTAGCGCCAGCGCGCATTGCATCTCGCACCTCTGTGGAAATCAGCTGTTTCGGATTGGTAGGATTGAACACAAACTTGTTGGGATTGCTGCGAAGTGCATTGGTTACAATACCAAGTTCTGCACTATCTTCCAGGCTGTCCCGCAGCCTATTGATGTGCGGACTGAGAGTTTCCACAACAGCGTCACGCCAGCGTTGACTGATTAGCGCCACGTTCTTGCCAACGTCTTGTACAAACAGTTTTGCCTTTTCCCCATAGCCGGCATTGCTAGCACCAAGCGTAGTTGCTCCAGCGCCACCAATGTCAGTGTCACGCGACAGACTGTTCAAGTCGTGGATGAGCTCATCATCAGCACCTAACACACTCTTTGCAGCTTCCCTGTTAACTTGCTGACGAATTTCAATCTGGTATTGCCGTGTCAATTCCTTAGAGGCCAAATGGCTTGGCCCCATGTTCATGTTGTAGGCTTCTTCAGGAGTCATGGCGCCCCTAATTTTCTCGAAGCTCCACTCAGCTTGCACAGTCTTGGGCCGCAGCGCATCAGCAGTTGGCAACACAACTCCCTTAGCTTGCTGGCCACTTGTTGGAAGTTGGAAGTCACGTGCAATTGCATCCTGCACCCACTCACGAGATACATTCAGATGCGCGGCCATTGCGCGCAAGTCTGGAACACTGCCCAGACTGCCATCAGAGAAGCGCGTCAGTTCACGTTCCAGAATCTCCAGTCGCTTAACTTCTGCAAGACTCTGCAAACTGGGCACTTGCGCGAACGGAATCTCCTTACCGTTGTCAATGAACTTCATCTTCTCCAGCGTAGCTTCTGCGATCTTGGGTTCCAATTCCACCAGCCGCTGCAGGATTGGCAGATCATCAAGATTCACGCGATTGCCAGTCAACCGCACAATCTCAGCAATGTTCTTGTCTGCTGCCCAAGCAAAGCGAGCAGATGCCTGCAGTGGAGACACTGTGAAATCAGCTACAGCAGATGCAGGCATCTGGAATGTAGTGCGCTTGGTACCAGCGGAGATGAAGTCCTCCCCACGCGTGATGCCATTCTTGGTGATCACATCCCCAAAGGTTGCAACAGTTTCCGGCGTATGTGTGCCAGTCTCCAAGTCGATGAACATCTTGACTCGGTTAGGATCTTCCTTGATTTTCAAGATGTTCTTGGAGAATGGATTAATGCGCAGACTGCCATCAGGAAGTTGCACAGCATCAATACCCTTGTTGAACTTGAAGGCCGTAGCAAGATTGGGAGTTTGCAAGTCTGCATACTTCTCGATGCGCAGGGCGCCAGCAGTCACCCCGTCCGCCAGTTGGTATGCTTGGCGTCCAAAGCCCTTACCAGGTTTCGTGGAAAACAGCGATAGGAATGCGTCCTTGCTATCTGCAGCGCCAGCCGCAGGGCTGAGATTCACATAGAACTTGCGTGCATCAAGCGCAGCTTCTGCAAGATCAACATGACCAACTTTCTGCAGGTTTGCAAGCTGTCCAGCAATATCACTGATTACTTCATCGCCAGTGCGCCCCATTGCCCTGCTGGCAGATTGTGCCTCCATGATAAAGTCGAAGAACGCTTGCCCAGTGGTAGCATTGCCCCCAGCCAGCGTGTTGAATTGAATCGCCAGGTTGTCGTAGGCTTTGCGCAGTGTCTTGTCCTGCGCACTTTTCAGTGCCTCCGAGACAGGAAGTTCCATGCTACGCGCCTTGCCATCCACACGATAGTTGAATGTCATATCGTCAAAGCGCTGTGGCAACTTGGCAATGCTCTCAGCAAAGGCAAGCAGTTCCGTACCCTTGGTGAGGCCAAGATCGCCATGCGGATTCACAACGTCCACTTCACGCATGGCCCCCTGAATCTCCTTACGGGCAGATTTCAAGATGCCTTTGGCGCCCATACTTCCAAGCGCCCCACCAAGTACACCGCCTGCCACAGTGCCAAGCACCATATTCCAGGCAAAGTCCCCAGCAGTTGCGTTGTCAAAGACTGTGGAATCGTGCATGGTTGCAGCAATGCCGATCTCAGCTGCAGATGCCATCAATGCCTGATCTGCAAACTCCCAACCTAGCTGCTTGCGGCGATTGGCACTGAGCAAACTCTTGATGACGCCGCCGCCTTGAGCAGTTTCCTTCAGTGCCTCTTCCAGATAGTAGGCTTTCTTCGTAGAAGCCAATGACAGCCCGCGCCCGATAACGCCAGCACCTTCTGCTGCGCCAACTGCCCGAGCAGCTTTGATGCTCCATGATCCCGGAACAACAGAGGCCCCAACAAAGCCTACTAAATCCACACCAGATTGGTACTGATCGTAGTAGTCCCCAGCCCCCTCATCAAATTTGCGGATAGTTTCGCCAACATCAAACTTCTCTTTGTTGCCCATGTCCAGCATGGTGTTGGCAATTCCAAGCACGCCACTAATAGCAGCAGCTGGAACACCTTTAGTGATTGCATCACTGAGGCTTGCCATAGTGCCTGCCTGAGCATCCGCAGTATCTGCCCCAATTACGATTGGATGATACTGATAGTCATTGCTGGAGTCATTGGTATCTGGCATTTTATTTCCTTAGCTGCACCATCGCACAGCGGAGTTACAAAGGGATGAGGTTACTGGCCCATTACGTTAACATTGCCGCCAAGCCCAGGCAGCAGCATGGTTGGATACAGAGCGCCGCGCGCATTGGCAAGCGTCTTGGTTACCAACCGCTCAGCGTCAGCTTGATTGATCACATCGGCAGTCAAGTCCTCGTTACGGAATCCAACCTGTGGAATCTTAACCATGTAACGTGTTTGTGGTGGAAGTCCCAGCTGATCGTAGGCGTAGAACTCCAAATTCTTCTTTGCGGCAGTGCCGTAGTATGCGCTGATCTGTGCTGCAATTTCCTTCGGCGGGAGTTTCTGTTCCTTGCCTGTGAGAATGGCAACACCGATTGCCCGCTGTTCATCTGCCCCTGTGAGGCGCACAGTTCCCGGAGGCAGCGCTGCTTGTACAGTTTCCAATGCCTTCACCATCACATTGTCTTTGAGTGCTGCAAACTTTGGATCACCCTTGATCTGATCCAGCATGATGGCATGATCCGCACGGTACGGATTGAACGTGCTATCGAACGCCTTATCAGTAAGTACCTTCTTGGCTTTTGGATCACTTGCACTTGCAACAAGTTCTGCAGTCAGCATACGGCCAGCAATATCAGGAACATCTTTTGCAGCTGGAGGTTTAGCTGCCAGGTTTGCAGGATCAGGACGACGAGCAGCATCCTCATAACCTTGCAATGCAACGGTCAGCCCCTGAGCAGATTTCAGGAGTCCTGGGGAAGTCTTTGCAAGCACAGTGCGATTTGCATTGGAGTTGAAGAACGAGAGTGCCTCATTAACAGTGCCGCCCAGATCAGCAGCCTGCACACGCTCAAGCCACTCTTGCCGCTTCTTAGCATCTGGGATAGCTTTAACCATCTCGAACTTGTTAATCAATGGCTTTCCATCTGGCCCAACTTGCCCAAGCATACCACTGACGATTGAGGTGTTTGTGTCGAAGCGGGCAATTGCTTGATCTTTCTCAGCTTTGGCAGCTTCCTTCTCACTGCGATACAACGCACGATCTGCACGATTTGCTTGCCGCTCTTCCAAGGCATCTTGTGCCTGCTGGATGCGAGCTTTCCTAGCTTCTTGGCGCTCTTCCAGACTCATCTGGAATTGCGCTACCTGCAACTGCATGCCCATCGCCTGCCGTGTATTGTCAAAGCGCTTATCTTCCATCTGAATGATGCGGGCCTGAGCTTCAGCTTGCTTGCCAATCATGTTGGCTGCGCTCTCACGCAGTTTCATTTGCGCTTGCAGTATCTCAGACTGGGCCTGTGCGGCTTGAGCTTTGTTCAGCTGCTCTGCTGTGTTTGCAGTAACTGTGGAATTGTACTGTTGCAGCATCGTGGTGCGCGCCGCCACATTTTCCTTTGCGGCATCTTCCTGCGCCAACAGCATATTGTGCTTGGTTGCCACAGTAGGCATATCCATCTGGGCAAAGATGTAGCCAACTGGATCATCGAAGAAATTGGTAGATGCCAACTTGCCATACTGATTGAATACTTTCTCCCGCTCAGTCTGAGCTGTGGTCAGCTTTGCAAGACTGCGAGTGTACTCATTCTCCAGCTGGTTTGGATCAAGTCCTGCAATTGCCTGCGCCCGTTCACGCGCGCTGTTGCGAACGAAGTCAGTTGTCAGCTTTTCATCGCTGGCAGCTTTTATGGCATCCAATGACTTGGCGCCATCTTGAAGGTTCAATTCACTGAGGTTGCGAATGTTTGCACTATCTGCACGAAGCTGTTCAGTGCCTGCTTCAATGCGCTTGTTGCTTTCGGCAGTCATGGCGCCCATCGACGCCAGCATTCCGTTGATATCCATGATCTACTCCTTATTTGCGCACAGCAGTTTTGCCTTTGCCTAGGCTATCCACAAGTCCATTGACGATTGCCATAGGTCCGAGCTTGCCGCCATTCATGGCTGCGGAAACTCCCAAGCGCCCGGCGCCCGCCAGCAAGCTGGCCCCAGTGGTTCCATTGCCTGCAATATTGTTTGCGAAGCTGGAGATAGCGGGGCTGAGCCCGCCAGTAACAGCACCCCCAAGAATGCCTTTGAGGATGTTGCCACCTGTCAGCGCAGACATGCCGCCACCAATAAGTCCTTGTGCAGCCATTGCTGATCCAGTTGTCCCAAGCCCAGTTGCCCCAGAGATACCACTGGCAAGTCCCGGTGCAATAGCTCCTGCCAATGGGCCAAGCATCATGGCAAGCATTGGGGCTGCAGACTTCCAGCTGGTATCATCGTAATCTATCCCAGTGAGTTTGCCCTGCTTGTCAGTCAGATAGTATCCGCTAACATTCTTGGCCCCTGTGTCAAATCCCCCTGGCGTTCCTTTTCCACCAATACGATATCCAGTAGTTTCCAGCATTGGAGAGAACCATGGGCCAGCTTCTTGCTGCTGAACATCTACATTGTGCCCCTTGTACATTGGCACAAATGCCTCAGAATCCAGTCCGGGATTGCGTTGTACAGTCTGCAACTGAGAGGCAAAATCACCAAGTGCGCCAAGCCCCAAGGAATTGAAATGCGCCTGCGTGCCAAAGGCTGCGTTGGGATCGCCTTGATTCAATTCAGAGCGCAGGTTTTCCGCATACGATGATGCCGCAGTGGTATCAGGCTCGGCGCCAGAGTAGCTGCTGCCACCGCTGGTGCGTCCGCCTGCTGCTACAATGTTTGCCACAATAACTCCTTATAAATACTGACCAAGGTCTTCAAATCCTTGGATATTCGGAGGACCAACAAAATCAGGGTTGGTGAAGTTATTGTCGCCAAATACCCAGTTGCCCCCGCCAAGATCAAAGATATTCGAGGCACCAAAATCCAAGTTGCCGCCAGAGAAGTCCAGTGCAGGTGAGGACATTTGCGTTGGCGCCGAACTTCCACCAGACAGCACGTTACTGGTAGGAAAGCCAGATTCAAATGGCAGGGAATTTGCAGCAGTGCCATTGCCACTAAGGCCATTCTTCATACTGTCAATCAAACCCCCAATGCCATTTTCATCATTGAAGGAACTGCGCAGCTTGCCAAAGAGCTGCAAACCTGCAAGCATTTGTGCAGCCTGCCCAAGATTGGTGCCAGTAGTGCTCTTGGTGCCCTTGGTCGCCTGTGCAATGTTCGCAGCAGCGCCTGCCTGAATCTGCTGGTTTTGCAGTTGTTGATTTGCAATCTTTTCTTGTGCACCGACCACAGTCTGTTGCAACAGTTTGCTGAGCGCTGCCTGCACTGCACTGTTACCGCCAGAGCGAGCGCCAGCCGCATTGCCGAACGCCTGTTGCAAGCCTGGGATGTTTCCAGCTGCCTGCTGAAAGATGCCCTTCAGCATTCCCTCATAGTCAGTTCCTTGCAACTGAGCAAGAACTTGCTGCAGGGCTGAGATATCCCCAGGATTGCTGCTGGTTTTGCTGCCCCCCAAAGATTGCACAAGACTGGCGATGCCTGCAAGGGGATCAGCGCCGGATGTTGGAAGTTCTCGACCTGCCATGATTATCTCCTACTTAGGGGTGTTTGGTAGTGTGGGCCAGGCAGCAATCAGGGTTTTGACATCAACTGCGTGCCCTTGAGCGACTGCTGCCATTTCTTGATAGTCTCGCTGGCAGTTACTGAATAGTCCGTTGACGGCAATGGCGTACTCACGGACGGAACTGTCGGGAGTTGTAGCGTCGGCGAGGGCGCGGGCGGCAAACAGGGCTTGGTTGCGCAGGCTGTCAGACTCCCTACGAGCAGCAACGACATTGCGATTCGCATTGGCAAGTTCTTGGCGAGAGTCATTCAGTGCTCCTTGGTACTGGGCCACAATAATTTGCTGATCAGTACGTAGTTTATCAAGCGCTTTGTTTTGTGCAATAGCTGCATCCTTGCGTTCGATCTCGAAACTTTTTTGTAGCTCACTCTTGTCCAGTCTGCAGGTTTGCAGTGCGCTAGTTTGTACTGCGAGCAAGCCACCAAGAGCAAGGCAACCAATCCCAAGAGCGCCAGTTAGAATGTTCATCATGATTCCTCAGTGCAAAGCTTGCTTTCAGCACGCCTGCGATTATGCAGTCCCTGAACAAATTTGCCGTTGGCGAAACTCCAGTTCGGATTGCCGCCTGGCGTCCATGCAATCAGATAACAGCCCCGCGCTACATTACCTGTGTTGATGGTGCGAACAGCTTGTGATCCGCAAGCCCCCTCTTTACCCACATTGATTGCAAACATGGTAAGTGCAATCGTGCGGGTAGGTGTCAGGTATTGCCAGTCTGCGCAACCTAATATAGTGTACCCATATTCCAACAGCGTGATCTTGTTGATTTCTTTACACTGATCGCTGGTAAGTATTTCACCTACTTTGGCATTCCAGTCTGTGCGACCTGCACAGAATGTAGGAAGCCCATTGGCTAGGTTGTCCTTGTATACTCGCAGCACATTGCCTTCGAGTTGTTCCAGCGTCACGTATGCAAGTGGGCTAGTTAGCGCAGCAAGCAGCGCCGCTGGGATTGCCCCCTTGCGAAGCAATGCTGGAGGAATAGCAGGAAGTGATAAGCGTTTCATTATTCCCGCCTGTCATGCTCTCTCAGGGAGGCCCACTCCGAGTCTGTGAGAATGAAATGCTTTCGGCGCTCAATAATCCCGCGGCGCTCTAACAGTGGGCGACACAGCTTTTTCCAGAACCACTCGCTAATGAGCAACAGCGTATAAATTGCAGCAACAAAGCTAGCAATGGTACTCCACGGAATACTCATGACAGTAGCCCACGTACTGTAGGTGGCATCTTGCACAGCAGCTCTTGCTACAGTTTCAGCAACATCAGCCTTTGCTGCAGCTGCCACAGTAATGGCGCTAACAGCTTTAGTCACTGGCATGCTTATATCGCTAGTGCTCATGGTAATTAACTTTCTACAT
>ERZ724527.1450-NODE-1450-length-11125-cov-6.425113_pt1 | contig 11125 bp, 9 predicted proteins | sample MGYA00376060_ERZ724527 | MGnify/ENA primary metagenome ERZ724527 (study PRJEB28724, sample SAMN07190886) | activated sludge metagenome | isolation source: activated sludge of sewage treatment plant in Hong Hong | place: USA: Christiansburg, Virginia | collected...
GCCAGGGTCTTTTCGAGGTTGACGATGTGAATCTTGTTGCGGGCACCGAAGATGTACGGGGCCATTTTTGGGGACCAAAAACGGGTCTGGTGACCGAAGTGGACACCTGCCTCCAGCATTTCACGCATAGTTACGGACATACAAAAACTCCTTAAGGGTTGAACCTCCACCCGCCTGAAACGCCCGCCATTGTTAGATTCTGGCGAACACCCTTAATCGGCGGATGTGTGGATTTGGCTGCACGCACCTCGCGCACAACCGCTTTAACAAGCTTTTCAGCTTGGAAAAACTTTTCGATTATAGCAAAAGACCGTGCATCTCCCAAGCTCAATAGCCATTTTGCTTGAGTGAAAGCAATTGCAGCATGCGGCCGAGATAGGGCTGCCAGTCAGGCATCTGCAGATCAAAATCCGTCTCAAGCTTTGTACAATCGAGCCGCGAATTCATCGGTCGTTTTGCCGGCGTTGGGTAGGCGCTACTCGGAATTGCCTGAATCGCTTCAGGACGTAAATGCAAATCAAAGCCTGGCATCGCTGCAGCCTGCTCGACAATGGTCTGGGCAAAGCCATGCCAACTTAGTGGATTGGCGGCTGCCAGATGATAAAGGCGATGTTCGTCGACTTCCATCAGGCGCCCCTGCCGCAACATCCCGAGCACCAGGCCACTGACAGTGGCGATCATGGCGGCCGGCGTTGGGCTGCCAATCTGATCAGCTACGACATTCAGCGCATCCTTTTCCCGTGCCAGACGCAGGATGGTTTTAACGAAATTGCCGCCGCGCGCACCAAAGACCCAACTAGTACGAAATATGACTGATCGGCAGTTGACCGCAACAATTGCCTGTTCCCCCAGCAATTTGCTACTTCCATAAACGCACTGCGGCCCAGTGCCATCACTTTCGACGTAAGGCGTGCCCTTCTGACCATCGAAGACGTAGTCAGTCGAATAGTGAATCAGCAATGCGCCGACCAATGCCGCCTCTTCGGCCAGAACACCTGGTGCCTCGCCATTGATGCAGATTGCCAGCATTTTTTCCGACTCAGCCCGGTCGACTGCAGTATAGGCCGCTGCATTGACGATCACGGACGGCTTGATCTGCCTGATCACAGAGCGCAGCTGATCAAGATTGCCGAGGTCACATTCGGCGCGCCCACAAGCGACCACCTGCCCATGCGGAGCCAACGAACGTTGCAACTGCCAACCGACCTGCCCGTCTTTTCCGAGAAGGAGTATCGTCATTCGAGAATCCTTGAACCAAAACATGGATTATGCCATCCGAAGAAGCAGCAGATGGACAGCGCACGCCTCTGGAAGTATTCTTCGCCCGCTAAAAATCAACTTTTCCACTTACCCAACGGCAGGATTTTCATGGGCATTTCAATCAAGACGCCAGACGAAATAGAAAAAATGCGCGTCGCAGGCCGCCTCGCTTCCGAATTACTCGACTACGTTGAGCCTTTCATCAAGGCGGGCATTACTACCGAAGAAATAAACCGTCTGTGCAATGACTACACCGTCAATGTGCAAAATGCCATCTCGGCACCACTCAACTACGCACCATCGGGTTACAACCCCTACCCGAAAGCGATTTGCACCTCGGTCAACCACCAGGTTTGCCATGGTGTTCCCGGTGATCGTGTGCTCAAGAATGGCGACATCATCAACATCGACGTCACCCCGATCAAGGATGGCTACCACGGTGACACCAGCCGCATGTATCTGATCGGTGAAGCATCGATTCAGGCCAAGCGCCTGTGCGAAATCACCTTCGACTGTTTGTGGCTGGGTATTTCCGTTGTACGCCCAGGTGCCCGGTTCGGCGATATTGGTGCCATCATTCAAAAATATGCCGAGAAAAACGGCTATTCGGTAGTTCGCGAATTTTGTGGTCATGGCATCGGTGCCAAGTTCCATGAAGAGCCCCAAGTTACCCACTATGGCAAGGCAGGTACCGGTGCCAAGATGGAACCGGGCATGATTTTCACCATAGAACCGATGATCAACGCCGGCAAAGCGCCAATCCGCGAACTAGCTGACGGCTGGACCATAGTCACCAAGGACCATAGTCTTTCCGCCCAATGGGAACACACCATACTGGTGACTGAAACCGGCTACGAAGTGCTGACAACGTCAAAGGGCTGCCGCCCCAAACCAGACTGGATTTCCTGATGAACGAACTGGTTGCGGCCCTACGCGCCGAAGTTAAAGCCACACAGCAGTCCCTGCGTGAAGAATACGAGCGTACCGGCGATGCCGTTGCCCTGCTTCGCGCACGCAGCGCCGAGGTGGACTCAGTTCTCAGCAAACTCTGGAAAAGTCTGGATTTTCCCGCCTCACTAACCCTGGCCGCAGTGGGTGGCTACGGTCGCGGCGAGTTGTATCCTGCCTCCGATATCGATCTATTGATCTTGCTGACGCAACCACCAAGCGGTGCTCTACAGGAAAAACTGGAAAAACTGGTCAGTTATTTCTGGGACATCGGCCTCGAAATTGGGCACAGCGTTAGAACCATTCAGGAGTGCCTGGACGAAGCCGGGGCTGACATTTCGGTTCAAACAGCCTTGCTTGAGGCGCGGCGAATTACCGGCAACGAGAAACTGTTCACAACGTTTCAAAAGCGCTTGCATGGCAATCTCGACCCGCTGGTCTTTTTCGAAGCAAAAAGACTGGAGCAACAGGAACGTTACCTGCGTTTCAATGAAACACCCTACAGCGTTGAACCGAACTTCAAGGAAGCGCCAGGTGGCCTGCGCGACCTTCAGGTAATTTTCTGGATTTCCCAGGCCGCGGGGTACGGAAATACCTGGGAAGACCTCGAGAAAAATGGATTTATCACCCACGAAGGTGTGGAACACGCCAAAAGTTGCGAGGAATTTCTTCGTCACCTGCGTATCCGTATGCATATCCTGCTTGGGCGTCGCGAAGACCGTCTGATGTTCGACTACCAGAACGCCCTGGCGACCCAATACAACTTTGCGTCGACGCCAGAAACACGTGCCTCCGAATTGCTGATGCAGGGCTATTACCGTAATGCCAAAGCCATCACCCTGATCAACACCATTCTGATGCAGAACATGGGCGCCGCACTGGCCCCTGAAAACGAACAACTGCCGCAGTCCATAGATGATGACTTTCAGTCAGTCGGCAACTTGCTGGACCTGCGCGACGAGGATCTCTTCAAGCGCAAACCTTCGGCAATTTTTGATGCGTTTCTCGTCATGCAGGAATCTCACGACCTGCATGGCATGACAGCCCGCACCTTGCGTGCCCTGTGGCGCTCGCGCCATTTAATCACCCCCGAATTTCGCGCTGATCAAGCCAACCGGCAGGCATTTATCAAGCTGCTTCAGAGCGAGCGCGGCGTTTTGCATGAATTCCGCCGCATGAACCAACTTGACATTCTCGGCGCCTATCTCCCCGCTTTTGGGCGCATCGTCGGCCAGATGCAGCATGACCTCTTTCATGTCTACACCGTCGACCAACATACCCTGCAAGTTCTCCGCAATCTTCGCCGTTTTACAATGAGCGAGTTTGCCCACGAATACCCCGCTTGTACTCGTGCCATCAACGAGTTTGAAAGCCCGTGGCTACTGTACGTAGCTGCCATGTTTCATGATATTGCGAAGGGCCGCGGCGGTGACCATTCCGAACTCGGCACCGTAGATGCCCGCGCTTTCTGTGAAGAACACGAGCTAGCCGAACAAGATACTGAACTGGTGGTCTGGTTGGTCAAAAACCACCTGGTCATGTCGCGTGTGGCGCAAAAAGAAGACCTCAGCGATCCCGATGTGATTAGCTCATTCTGCCAACTAGTCGGCGACCAGCGCCACCTGACCGCGCTTTATCTACTGACCCATGCCGATATCCGGGGCACCAGCCCCAAAGTCTGGAATCAGTGGAAAGGGAAACTGCTTTACGACCTATACACGCTGACCCAACATCACCTTGGGCAGGAAAGCGTTAAGGCGCCGCACGGCATTATCGCTGAACGCCAGACCGAAGCCATGCGCCTGCTACGCTTCTTCGCCCTGTCGGCGACGGTGCATGAGCGGCTGTGGAAGCAACTCGATACCGTTTATTTCCTGCGTCATTCGGCTGAGGAAATTGCCTGGCACACACGTTCGCTGCATTACCGCATTTTCAACGACCAACCGGTAGTCCGTGCCCGCCTGCACCAGGATGGCGAAGGCTTGCAGGTCATGGTGTACACGAAAGACCAACCAGACCTCTTTGCCCGTATCGTCGGCTTCTTTGCCCGCACCGGTTACAACATCGTCGATGCCAAGATTCACACCACGGCGCACGGCTACGCGCTGGACAGCTTCGTTCTCCTCGATATTTCTCAACGCGATAACGACCGGGAAATGCTTTCCTATATTGAGCATGAACTCGAATACCGCCTGATCCATCAGTTGCCGCCGGAAAAACCTTCTTCCGGTCGCCTTTCGCGCCAGGTCAAGCATTTCCCGATGAAGCCGGAAGCCACGATACAGGGGGATGAACGCGGGACACACTTCATTCTGTCGCTGGTCGCCGCTGACCGTCCAGGTCTGCTCTATACGGTTGCCAACACGCTAACTGAGCATGGCGCCAACCTGCACACCGCCAAGATCACGACGCTTGGCGAACGTGCCGAAGACGTTTTTCTGATCAGCGGTGGCGACCTGCGCCAGAGCAACAGCCGCATCCGCCTCGAAACCCAGTTGATGGAGCGGCTGAAGGTCTAAACGCCTAGACTGACATACCAATCGGCTGGCAGTTTTCCTGACAGCCGACCAGGCGCTCGATGATGGTGCGCACGCGGCCCATAGCATCGTGTAAAACGTGCTCCAGGCTTTCGAAATGGATACCATTGGCACTGCTGCCACGGCCTGCTGCATGGTTGGCCACGACATTGATCGCGGCATAAGGAATACCCAGTTCACGGGCGAGAACGGCTTCCGGCATGCCGGTCATGCCGACCAGATCAACCCCGTCGCGCTCCAGGCGATTGACTTCCGCCGCTGTTTCGAGGCGTGGTCCTTGCGTGGCGGCATAGACGCCGCCGACCTTGATTTCAATTCCCAGTCCCTCGCCGGCTTCACGGATGCGCTGGCACAGTTCGCGGTCATAAGGCTCGGTAAAGTCAACGTGAGTCACCGGCGTGCCGGCCCCCTCAAAGAAGGTCGATTTACGCCCCCAGGTGTAGTCGATGATCTGATTCGGGATAATGATGTCACCCGGCCCCAGATCAGGCCTTATGCTGCCTACTGAAGCCACAGAGATGATTCCGGTTGCCTTGTGATGACCGATTGCCCACAGGTTGGCCCGGTAGTTGACCATATGCGGGGCGATGGTGTGTCCGTAACCATGGCGCGGCAGAAACATCGCCGGTTTGCCGCAAATTTCACCAAAGACCAGAGCGCCTGATGGTTCGCCATAGGGCGTCCGAACCACTTCACGATGTGATACATCGAGATTGGACAGCGTGGTCAGACCACTGCCACCGATAATTGCCAGCATAATTGTTACTTCCTTTCTACGAGGAGCGAGGCCAGGGTTGGCACAACGCTCTTCAGGGCGGGGTGCGGTCGGCGCATGGGCGCCATATCCACGACATTGTCGCCGAGTTTTCGGTATAGGGCATTTCGCCGATCAGCCAGAAACGGCAGGTCAAGCAGGGTTTTGCCACTATGGTAGCGGACCAGCGTATCCCGGCCAATATCCTTGGCCTGCCAGGGGATGGCCGTTCTATCCACCAGATGCAGTGTTTGTACTGAAGGCAAGCCGGCCGCCAGCTCTGCCACTTTGCGATGCACGGATTCACGATACGCCGCTACCGCCTGGCCACCGTCGTGCTGCGTAGCGCCAGTCGTATCAGCCGGTGCGCCCATCAGCCAGCAGACCACGCCATCCGGTGCAAAATCCGAAATGCTCTGGCGCTGTACGTCATTCAGTGAACAGGCATCAGCCAGCAAAAAACTGACAGCCTGACCTTCCGTCTTTTGCTGGCTGGCAGCCAGGCATTCGTCCAGCGTATCGATGGCCAATACGGCGAGCCCGCGGTTGGCCAACGCCTGCGTACCGAAACCCAGGCCACAGCCAATCTCCAGCACGCGCTTGCCAGGCACCAGCGCGGCCATCCAGTCGTAATCGCCATGCCGCACATAGGCGGCACCCTCAGTCTCCCAGTAGCCAAGAAACTCGGCGACTGTCGTACCGCTCACGCCTCGTCCTGCATGGCATAAATGGCTGGCAAGTGGCGCCAGGCGCCATCAACATCCATACCGAAACCAAAGACGAAACGGTCTGGTACGGTCAACCCGACAAAATCGGCAGAAATCGGCTTGGGTTTGCCGTTGAGCTTGTCGGTAAACACCGCCGTCAAAACCTCTTCCGCCCCCATACGGCGCAGGCTTTCCTTGACCGCTGCCAGCGTGACGCCTTCATCGAGGATGTCGTCGACAACCAGTACCGTGCGGCCCTTGACCGAAGTCCACGGGGCGCTACGCCAGGAAATTTTTCCGCCTTGGGTATCCGGCCCATAACGGGTGGCGTGAAGATAATCGAACTCAAGCGGAAAATTGAGCTGCGTCAGCAGTTGACCGCAGAAGATGATGCCGCCAGTCATGACACAGAGGACCAGCGGATTTTTCTCGCCCAGACGGGCGCTGATCTCAGTTGCCACCCGGCTGACGGCGGCGCTGATTTCTTCTGCTGAGTGAATCAGGTCCGCCGTATCCAGCAACTCGCGCGCTTTAATTGCATCCATGGTTTACCCCAGACTCTTCAGGTAAGCATCGAACTCCGACCCAACCTCATGATGGCGACGCCCGAAAACGACAGTCGCCTGCAGATAGCCGAGTTTGGAGCCGCAGTCATAGCGCGTCCCCTCATAACGATAGGCCAGAACCTGCTCCTCGCTGAGCAGCGAGGCGATCCCGTCGGTCAGCTGGATTTCGCCACCGGCACCGGGTTTGACGTTTTCGAGATGATGGAAAATGCGCGGCGTCAGAATGTAACGACCGACCACCGCCAGCGTCGACGGCGCATTTTCGGGTTTCGGCTTTTCGACAATCGCATTGATCTGTTCCACCCGATCAGCCACCGGACGGGCATCGACGATGCCGTAGCTCTTGGTGTCGGCACGCGCTACATCCTGCACGCCAAGCACCGAACAGCGATAGTAGTCGTAAGTATCGGTCATCTGTTTCATGACCGGCGTCGCGCCATCGAGCAGGTCATCGGCGAGGATCACCGCGAACGGCTCGTCGCCGATCACCGGCTTGGCACAAAGCACGGCATGGCCAAGGCCTAGCGCTTCGGCTTGACGAATGTAGATGCAGTTGATGTTCTTGGGAATCATGTTGCGCACAAATTCGAGCAACTCATCCTTGCCGCGTGCCTGAAGTTCGCTCTCCAACTCGTAGGCCTTGTCGAAATGATCCTCAATCGAACGCTTCGAGCGCCCGGTCACGAACACCATGTCGGTGATACCGGCGGCAACGGCTTCCTCAACGGCAAACTGGATCAGCGGCTTATCGACAATCGGCAGCATTTCCTTGGGACTGGCCTTGGTTGCCGGGAGAAAACGGGTGCCCATGCCGGCGACCGGAAAAACCGCTTTTCTGACTTTTTTCATGGTTCAACTCCCTCATTCAACAATTTCATAAATTCTGCCTCATCAAGCACAGCAACACCCAGTTCCTGTGCTTTTTCCAGCTTGGAGCCGGCTTCTTCACCAGCCACCACAAAATTCGTTTTCTTCGACACTGAACCTGACACCTTGCCACCGGCAGCTTCTATCATTGCCTTGGCATCGTCGCGCTTCAGCGTTGGCAAGGTACCGGTCAACACCACGGTTTTACCAGCCAGCAATTTTGGTCCACTATCCAGCGGCTCACCGACCGGCCAATTCACCCCTGCTGCCCGTAGCCGCTCTATGATCTGCCGGTTATGTGACTCGCTGAAGAAAGCTGCAATACTGGCAGCCACCACCGGGCCGACATCGGGCACCCGTTGCAGCGCTTCGCCATCGGCCGCCAGCAGGCCGTCAATCTGGCCAAAGTGCCTGGCCAGATCACGCGCCGTGGCCTCGCCCACATTACGAATACCGAGCGAGAAAATAAAGCGCGCCAGTGTGCTCTGCTTGCTTTGCTCAATCGCTGCGACCAGATTCAGCGCTGACTTTTCACCCATACGATCGAGGCCAGCCAGCGTATCAACGGTCAGTCCATAAAGATCAGCCGGCGAATGAACCAGACCGGCATCGACAAGTTGATCAACCAACTTGTCGCCCAAACCTTCAATATCCATTGCCCGCCGGGCGGCAAAATGGGTCAGCGCCGCCTTGCGTTGGGCCGGGCAAAAAAGGCCACCAGTACACCGGGCGATAGCCTCATCAATGCCTTTGGCGATTGCCGAATCGCATTCCGGGCAAGTTGTCGGCATGGCGAACGGCGGATTCAGTGGCTCGCCGCCGAACAAGTCACGCGTCGGCCGCTTTTCAGGCACGATGGCGACGACCTCGGGAATGACATCGCCGGCACGGCGAACTATCACCGTGTCGCCAATCCGCACATCCTTGCGGCGCACCTCATCCTCGTTATGCAGCGTCGCATTGGTCACCGTCACGCCGCCGACAAAGACCGGCTGCAGCCTGGCGACTGGCGTAATGGCGCCGGTGCGGCCAACCTGCACATCAATGCCGAGCACAATGGTCAACGCCTCTTCAGCCGGAAACTTGTGGGCGATGGCAAAACGCGGGGCACGCGAAACAAAGCCCAATTGCGCTTGTGCCGTTAACTTGTTGACCTTGTACACCACGCCATCGATGTCGTAAGGCAAGCCGAGGCGCTTCTCGCCAATTTCGCCAAAGTAGGCCAGCATGCCCAGCGCGCCGTGCACGACGCGACGCTCCTCGGCGACTGGAAACCCCCATGCAGCGAGCAGATCCATCAACTCGCCATGCGTCTTGATGGGCAACTGATCCGCCCCGGCACCAACGCCATAGGCGAAAAAAGACAACGGACGGCTCGCCGTAATCCGTGAATCAAGCTGGCGCAGGCTGCCGGCAGCGGCATTGCGCGGATTGGCGAACTCCTTGTCGCCACGTTCACGCTGGCGAGCATTTAATTCGACGAACGCCTGCTTGAACAGCAGCACCTCGCCACGAATCTCAATTAGTGCCGGCCAACCGGCACCGTGCAAACGTAGCGGCAAGCAGCGCAGGGTACGCAGATTGGGCGTCACATTTTCGCCGGTGGCACCATCGCCACGCGTTGCGCCACAGGTGAACACGCCATTTTCGTAAGTCAGGCTAATGGCCAGGCCATCAAATTTTGGCTCAACCGCGTAGTCGACCGCAGCAATTGTCTCCAGGCCATCGCGTACGCGCTGATCGAAGGCTTCAACCTCGCCCGCCTCGAAAGCGTTGTTGAGCGACAGCATGGGGATACCATGGCGATGTGGCGAAAACTCCTTGAGCGGAGGAGCACCGACCCGCTGCGTTGGCGAATCGGCTGTCAAAAGTGCTGGATGTTGTGCCTCCAGCGCCTGCAACTCACGGAACAGCTTATCGTACTCGGCGTCCGGAATACTTGGCGCATCGAGGACGTAATAGGCGTGGTTGTGGCGCTCGAGTTCAGCACGCAATGCAGCCGCGCGCTGAGTTTCAACCAGCAGATCCGACATCAGGAAAACAGACGCAGGGCTTGCGCCGAACCGGCTGCCAGGCTGTAGTTAGCCATCGTTGCCTGCGGCTTGCCGATGAATTCCCGGCGAATATGCTCAAGCTGTGCATCAGTCAGCGGCTGGCGATTGTCATCGACCAGCGTGCCGTGCAAGGTTTCGGCAAAGCGCTTGGCCAACTCAGCCATATGCATGAAAACCCGCTCGCCATGATCAACCCTTGGCACATCAAGCAGGAAAGTCAGGCCCTGCGTTGTCATGGTGCGGATGGCTTCGGGTGAGAACTGGGTACTCTCGATATTCTGCAAATAAAACTGGGCGCGCCCCTCGTCGTCATAGCGCGTGAACAGGCTGTCGGCACCTAGTACCATGCCGGCAGCTTCGGCCAGCGCACGAATCTTGGTCCCGGAGAATGGCAACCCGGTGCTCACCAGGTTGATGCCGATTTCGAGATCGACCTCGGCACAGAAGCGATCAATTTCCATCGCTTGTTCGCGGACCCGGATCGACGGCATGTCAGCCACCGCCATTAATTCATCGGCCAACGCCTGCATGGCGCCGGCAAAAACCACCAGATCGGCATCAGTCACTGGCCCCATGCGGTTGGCCAGTTGCAGGCCAATACGCAAACGCCGCACATTCATGTTGCTGTCCCGGCCAAGTCGCACCCATTCGCGCGTGAGGTCGTTAAAGCCAACCCAATGCACCGGCTTGCTGACTTTTTGCAGGACTTCGCGCTGCGAATGCAGTATCTGGTGCGCAGAAACCGGATCAACCAATTCCATGGCGACGATAAATTCGAGACGCGGGTCGAGCAATGTGGCAGGCAAGTCAACTTCGGGCAGCGCATGATGCTCATCGCTATGCACATGCTTGGCATGCACCGGTTCCGGCTCAGGCGGCGTGACCAAAGGCCTTTCTGCTACTTTTGCCACCTCTGCCGCTTCCGCAATCGGCTCGTCCTCGGCAAGCATGACCGGCTCCAGGCGCTGGTTGTCACTCGCTTCAGGCTGTTCAATACCGATTTCCGGCTCACTACGTTCGGGGGCAGAAGTGGGTGTTTTACTGACGACCTTGGGCGCATCGCCCAGCAAGACGTCGTCGTGCTGGCGCTTGAGCACCGCCTCGGCCATTTTGCGATGGCGTTGTTCCTGCCATTTGTTGTAGCCGAAAACACCCACGACCGCAGCCGCACCCAATCCTATCAATCCCATCTGGAGTTCGGTCATTTACGCCGCATCCCTCATTTTCAAAGCTTCTTCAATATCCACTTCCACCACACGTGAGACGCCGGATTCCTGCATCGTCACACCAACCAGCTGCTCTGCCATTTCCATGGCAATTTTATTATGGGAAATGAATAGGAACTGCGTATTTGCGGACATTTTCTTGACCATGGCGCAAAAACGCTCGGTATTGGTATCGTCCAGCGGCGCATCGACCTCGTCAAGCAGGC
>ERZ724527.1452-NODE-1452-length-11120-cov-3.677180_pt1 | contig 11120 bp, 7 predicted proteins | sample MGYA00376060_ERZ724527 | MGnify/ENA primary metagenome ERZ724527 (study PRJEB28724, sample SAMN07190886) | activated sludge metagenome | isolation source: activated sludge of sewage treatment plant in Hong Hong | place: USA: Christiansburg, Virginia | collected...
ATCGGAGCTTCCCTGGCCAAAATAAAAACCGCCGAAATAGGGGTCGATCTCGCCGAATGAACTCACGGCAGTGAGCTCGCCGCCGGCCACCGTCAAGGTGGGCGTGATGCCATCGGCCAGGTCCAGGTCGATCAATCGGTAGCGCAGGCCGGTGATGCTGGCATCGACCTGGCCGATGGTGGCCGCTTGGGCGGTGGCGCTGAACAGGCCGGCCGCCAACAAGGCGGCACCCAGGGCTTTGAGTGTGATGTTTGTCATGCAATTTCCTCCATGGAATGACCCCATCATCGTCGTGGTTGCGTGTCACGACAAGACTTGGATCGGGGGATTCGATGGGGAAAGAGACAATCTGGGACCCCACACCCCCCTTGTGGGGGTGGTGAGAACCCGGGAAGTGCAGGTGACGGCCTCTCGGGAGGGGCCGTTTCAGCCGGGCATGTTGAGGCGTTCGCACACCCGCTGGGTGGCCAGCTGGAAGGCCTCGAAATGCAGGCCCACGTCGTCCGCGATGGGTTGAAGGTCGGCCCAGACCGTCTCAGGGCAACTGGCGCGGGCTGGGTCCAGCAACAGGGCATCGACGGCCGCCCCGATGGCCAGCAGCTTTCGCACCGTGGGCCGCTCCGGGCCCCATTGGCTGGGCGCCTGGACGCGGCAGCGCACGCCGTCGGACACGTCGCGGGACAGGCCCCAGGCGTTGCACATGGCGGCGCCCAGCGCGGCGTGGCTCACGCCAAAGGCTTCGATCTCGGCCGCGCTCAGCGAGGGCTCGTCCAGGTGGACCTCGTTGATCTGGATGTAGCGGGCGCGGTCGTAGGCGTACAGCACGGCACGACCGGTCTCGGCAAACAGCCCCATGGTGTGGGCCAGCCAGGGGTCCACGTCCAGCTGTCGGGCGATGCGGCCCATGGCCAGGCCGCGGATGCCGGCGCGGTCCCAGAGGGATTGCAGCAAGGGGGTGGGCGGGAAGGCGCCCCGCAGGCCGATCTCATAGGTCAGGGAGGCCACTTGCGCCATGCCCAGGTAGCGCACGGCATCGTGCACCGTGTCGACCCGCTTGAGCAGTCCGAACATGGCCGAGTTGACGGTTCGCACCACGGCGGAGGCCAGGGCCATGTCCGCTTCGATCAGGGTGGCCAGGTCTGCGATGGCGACCTGCTCGTCGGCCATCAGCAGAGACAGTTTGACCAGCGTGGCGGGACACGCGGGCAAATCGATGTTGAGTTCCCGCAGTTTGGGATCAATGCTCATGGGGGACCTGACCCGTTCAATCTTGGTGATTGGACCAGTCTAGTGCGCGAGGACATTTTTCAAAGCTCAAAAAACACCGCTCGCGGGGTCTTTGTCACGCGCTTGGAGGGTCTGACGGACCGGGCGGCGCACTCGTCACGCTGCCCACGCGAGCGGCGGCCGGGCGCATGCCCTGGCGGCGGCGGAACTCGCTGGGCGGCACGCCCTTCCAGCGACGGAAGGCCTCGATGAAGGTGGTGACGTCGGCGTAGCCCAGTCGCTGGGCGATTTCGGCGTGGGTCAGGCGCGCGCTGCCCATCAAGGCCACGGCCAGGGTGCTGCGGACTTCTTCGAGCAAGGCTCGGAAGGTCACGCCTTCGCTGGTGAGGTGGCGGCGAAGGGTGCGCGAGGTCATGCGCATTTCGCTGGCAATCAGCTCCATGTCCGGGATCTGGCCCGGCGTGCGCACCAGGCGGTCGCGCACACTGGCGGCCACGCCGGAGCGGGTGACGTGCGAGTCGACCAGGCCGCGGCAGAGCTCTTCGAACTGGCGCACGGTCTGCGGATCCGCGGGCGGCATGGGCTGTGTCAGCACCGAGGCCGGGAAGAGGCTGCGGTGCTGGCTGGCACTGAAGGTCGGCCGGATGCCGAAGGTCTCGGTGTAGCGGGCGATCAGGCCCGCGTCGGGCTCGGTGTGCTTCATCTCGAAGCCTGAGTAGGGCAGGGGCTTGCCCAAGACCTCACGCTGCAGGGTCGAGACGATCGCGCGATCGCGGTCGGTCACAAAGTGCCGAATGTCAGGGGGCAGGTGCTCGTCATGGTGCGTGACGATGATCTGGTCGCCCTGGCGCTGCACCGAGTTGCGCGTGAGAGAGAAGGTCTGGTTGAGCATGCGCCCCGCCACATCCACCGCGTCCCCCATGGTCGGGCTGCTGAGCAGGGCATAGCCCCACAGACCGTAGCTGTTCAGGCGATAGCGTCGGCCCGCATCCAGCCCCAGGTCGGCAGGGTTGCCCAAGGCCTGCAGCAGGTTGCGGATGAGCTGGATCTCCTGCGTGGCTTCGATCTCGGCGTTGGCGTCGTTGAGCAGATCGGGCGTGACGTCGGTCTCGCGCAGCAGGAGGGACAGATCGGCCCCGCGCTCGCGGCCCAGCTGCGTCAGCACACGCGCGGTGGCGATTCCGCGTCGGAAATCCCAATGGGGCAATTTGACACTTTGGGACATAGTTTCTCGCTCTTGGCCTGGGCTCGTCTCACCAGAACCCGTTCAAGTTGGGTTCATTATGTCCGGCTCGATGCGGTGCTTGTCCGAAATTGACATGCTTGCCGGCAGCTCGGTGGGGCCTTTTGCGCCGAATGATCATGTTTTCCGGACAGGCGACTCAGGTCTCGCGCTTGCGAGCCCGTGGGTGGGCGGCGTCGTACACCTTGGCCAGGTGCTGAAAGTCCAGCTTGGTGTAGACCTGCGTGGTGGTGATGTGGGCGTGGCCCAGGAGCTCCTGCACCCCGCGCAGGTCGCCACTGGACTGCAGCACGTGGCTGGCAAAACTGTGGCGCAGCATGTGCGGGTGCACGTGGGTGGGCAGGCCCGCCCGGATGGCGATCTGCTTGAGTCGGTTGCGCAACTGAACCGACGTGAGGCGCTGGCCCAGGCGGCTGATGAACAAGGCCCCGTCGGTGTGGGGGGGCAACTCTTCGCGCACCGCCAGCCAGGCCTTCAAGGCCTGCACGGCCACGCTGCCAACGGGCACGGTGCGGCGTTTGTGGCCCTTGCCCAGCACATGGGCTTCGGCGCTGACCAGGTCGACCCAGCCGGCGGCATGGGGGCTGGCCTGCACGTCCAGGCCCAGCAGCTCGGCATTGCGCAGGCCGCTGCCGTACAGCAGCTCGACCATGGCGTGGTCGCGTGCGGTCAGCCAGGGTGACTCGCGCTCGCCTCGGGTGTCGCCCGCCCGGATGGGAGCGGCCTGTGCCGAGGCCTCGGCCAGGGCCACGGCCTGGTCCACGCCCAGGGCCTTGGGCAGCGGCTTGGGTGCCTTGGGGGCCTTGATGCCGTCGGCAGGGTTGAAGGCGATCAGGCCGTCCTGGCTCATCCACTTGAACAGGCCGCGCCAGGCGGCCAGGTGAATGGCAATGCTGCGGGGCCCCAGGCCTTGCGCATGCAGGCGGCCCACCCAGCCGCGCACGTGGTGAGGCTTGACCTCCGTCAGCGATGTGGCGGGCGCCATCAGGGCGCCCATGCGCGCGAAGGCATCGGCGTACATGGCCAAGGTGCGCTCGGCCAGGCGGCGCTGCACCCGCAGGTGCGTGAGGTGGGCTTCGATGACGGCGTCGGCGGTCACGGTGGGCCCGGAGGGGTCAGTCCAGCAGGCGAGCGAGGGCCGCGCTGGCCACTTCGGCCAGTTGCGTGAGGAACTCCACGCCCATGTCGGCGGTGTAGCGGGTGGCATCGGGCGAGCCCAGCACCAGCAGGCCGTAGACGTCGCCGTCATGGTGCAGGGGCAGCAGGGCCAGGGAGGCCACGGTGGTGGGGTCGTCCAGCCAGCGCACGGCTTCAAAACCGGCATTCACACCGCAATAGGGCAGGCTCAGGCTGCGGGCAAAGCTCTGGGCGTCGTCGCTCACGCTGGCGGCGCAGGGCAGGTCGGCGTGGATGGCCTTGATCGGGTGGGCCGCGGTGCCCCACAGGCGCAGGCCGATGTGGGGGATCATGAACTCATGCTGCAGCTCGCTGGTCAGCACCTGGGGCATGGCGCCATCGTCGTGCGTGAGCAGCACGGCACGGACCCAGCGCTGCAGGCGTTCGGCAATGGCCTCGTTCTCCTGGCTGTGCCGGATCATCTCCATGATGCGGCGCTCCAGGCCCTTGATCTTGTCGCGCAGCATTTCCATCTGGCGCTCCTGCAGCGAGACGGCCCGCTGCCCGTGCGGGCTGGTGAGCTGGATGGCCGCCAGCAACTGGGCCTGACGCTCGAAAAACCCGGGCGTGTGGATCAGGTAGTTGGCGATGTCTTCTTCGGTGATGCCTTGCGTGTTCATGGGGAGCGGGGTGTTGGGGGGCAGAGGGGATCAGAGTTCGGGGACCTGGATTTCGCCATCAAAGACCTTGACGGCTGGGCCGGTCATCAGCACGGATTGGCCTGGGCCCGCCCACTGGATGGTCAGGCGGCCTCCGCGGGTGTCGACATCCACGGTGCTGTCCAGCCAGCCCAGGCGGATGCCGGCCACGACCGCTGCACAGGCGCCCGATCCGCAGGCCAGGGTCTCGCCAGAGCCGCGTTCGTACACGCGCAAACGGACGTGGCCTCGGTTGACCACCTCCAGGAAGCCGGCATTGACCCGGCGAGGAAAGCGAACGTGGCCTTCGATCTGGGGCCCCAGCTCTTCCACGGGGGCGTGCTCGACGCTGTCCACCCGCATCACAGCGTGGGGGTTGCCCATGGAGACCACGGCCACATCGACGGGGTGGTTGGCCAGCTCGATGGTCCACAGTTCGCAGCCGTTGACCATCGTGGGGGTGAGCCCGGTGGTGTCAAAGGGCACCTCGGCAGGCACCAGGAAGGGCGCGCCCATGTCGACCGTGACGCGCCCGTCGGCCTGCAGGCGCGGCTCGATCACGGACTTGAGGGTCTGCACGCGCAGGGTGGTCTTGGGGCTCAGGCCGGTGTCGTGCACGAAACGGGCAAAGCAGCGGGCGCCATTGCCGCATTGCTCCACCTCGCTGCCATCGGCATTCATGATCCGGTAGGTGAAGTCGATGTCGCGGCTGGCATCGCCGGGCTCGACGATCAGGATCTGATCGGCGCCCACGCCAAAGCGCCGGTCAGCGATGAACCGGTACTGCGCCGCCGACAGGGTCAGGGGCGCGCGGGTGGCGTCCAGCACGACAAAGTCGTTGCCCGCGCCATGCATCTTGGTGAAACGCAGCTTCATGGGCCTGATTATGAAGCCCCGGGCGCTTCTGGCGCGCCGGGCGTGTCGCCTCAGGTCGTGCGGGTGGCCTCGCGCACCGGGCTGAGCCAGTGGTCCATGCCAGCCAGGAACTCGGGCAGGTTCAGCGGCTTGGTCCAGAAGGCGTCAAAGCCGGCCTCCAGGGCGCGGTTGCGCTCGTTGATCATGGCGTTGGCCGTCAGGGCCACGCAGGGGATCTGGCCTCCCTGGGCCAGGGCGCGCACGGCGGTCAGCACTTCGTAGCCATCGCCATCGGGCAGTTGCAGGTCCAGCAGGACGACATCAAAGGGCTGGCGGGCCACGGCGGCCAGCCCCTCCTGCACATTGCTGGCCACCACCAGCTCCAAATTGGGCCGCAGGCCCAGGGATTCGCGCACCAGCAGGACGTTGCTGGGGTTGTCCTCGACGTAGAGCACGCGGCCGTGCGTTTCCGGCAGGACATGGACCGTCTCGTTCAGGGCTCGCCGCGTGGGGGTGGGGATGGGCTCGCTCAGAACGGCCTGGGCGCGCGGCAGCACCAGGCTGAGCGTCACGGGCAGGCCGGGCTGGTTGTCGACCTGGATGCGCCCGCCAATGGAGGCCATGGACTGGCGCGAGATGGCCATGCGCATGCTCAGGTGCTGCAGCTCTGCCGAGGTGCCATCGGGCGGCGCCACGTTGAAGGGGTCGAACAGGGCGGCCACCTGAGGAGCGGTCAGCAGCGGGCCATCGTCGCGGATGCGGATGGCCACATCCTGCCCCAGGGGCTCGAAGGCCAGGGTCACGGCCCCGCCCGCGTGGCTGCGCTGGATGGCGTGCGAGGCCAGGTTGACCACGGCCTGTTTGAGCAGGCGGCGGTCGGCCCTGACGGCGGGCCAGGCGCCCAGGTTCTGCAGGTCGATGTGAACCTCCTGCACGGCGGCCAGCTGTTCGATCAGCGGCAGCAGCTCGCCCATCAGGTCGACCAGGGAGACGGCAGCGATGTCGATCGGGGCGGTGCCGGCCTCCAGGCGGGAGAGGTCCAGCACGTCGTTGACCATCTCCAGCATGTGCCAGCCGGCTTGTTCGACCTGGCCCAGGTAGTCGTCAAACTGGCGCGCCCGGTCGCTGTTGGGCGACTGGCGCAGCAACTGCACAAAACCCAGCATGGCGTTCAGGGGGGAGCGAAGCTCGTTGCCGATGCGCGCGACCAGGGCGCGTTCATGGCGCTCGGGCCCATTGGCCGCGGGCACGCGCAGGGCCTCGTTGAGCTGGTGCTGCATGGTCACATCCACGCACAGGCCTTCGCCCTGGACGACGGTGCGGCGGGCATCGCGCGAGACGGTGCCCAGCCAGATGACCTGGCGGGTCACCCCATCGAGGCCCTGCCAGTGCAGGGGCACTTCCAGTTGTTCGTCGGCCGTGATCAGGGCCAGCTCCAGCGCCTCTCGCTGGGTGCTGGGCAGGCACATCTCCATCAGCCAGGCGGCGGCCGGTGCCGGGGTGGTGGTCACGCCCAGCAGGCGGCACATGGCCTCGTCAAAGGTGAAGCCATCCTGCAGGTCATAGCGCCACTGACCCACCCCGGAGGCACCGGCCAGCAGGGCCAGGCGCTGGTGGGTCTGGGTCACGCGCGCCTCGTTGCGGCGTCGCTCGGTGATGTCGATCAGGGTGCCCACCAGTTGGGCGACCTGGCCATGGGAGTCGGCCTGGCTGGCCCAGTTCAGGAGCACCCGGCGGGGCAGTCCGTCGGGCGGGGTGATGGCGCATTCCAGCTGGCCCCGTCCGGTGCGGCGCAGGCCCTCGGCGATCTGACTTTGCACCTCGGCGCGCTGCGCGGGGTGAACCCATTGCAGCCAGGTGGCCCAGGCCACCTCCGATTGCGGCTCCGACATGCCATGGATCTCGCTGGCGCGGCCATCGAAGGTCAGCTTGTGGTCGGTGGGGCACAGCGCCCAGATGCCCAGGCCGGTGGCCTCGGGGGCCAGTTGCAGCTTGGCACCCAGGTCCTGGAGGCGCTGCATGTGGCGGGTCGGGTCGGTGACGTCCTGGCTGGTGCCCAGCACCCCGCTGATGGTGCCATCGTCCAGGCGCAGGGGAGAGGTGTTCAGGCGCATCACCCGCTCGCGCCCGTCCGGGGGCGTCAGTCGCAGGGTCAGGTCGGCCGGCAGGCCCTGATGGGTTACCAGGTCGATGGCGTCCTGCACGGTTTGCTGATCGTCGGGGTGACTCCAGCCCAGGATGGTGTCCATGGGCAAGGTGCGGGCGTAGGAGGGCAGGCCCAGCTGGGCCGTCACGCGGTTGTCCATGGTGACGGTGCCACGGGCCAGGTCCCACTCCCACAGGCCGACGTCGGCGCTTTCGGTTGCCAGGCTCAGGCGCTGGGAGGTCGCCAGTTGCTGGCGCAGGTGGATCTCGCGCTGTTGACGCTCGGACGCCAGCCGAGCCCGCGAGCGCAGCAGGTCGATGCCCATGGAGAGCTCATCGGCCATGCGCTGCAGCAGCATGGCCCGCGACGGGGCAAACTTGTCCAGCCCGTCGCAGGCCAGCAGCAGCACGGCAAAGACGTCGTCTTCCAGTTTCAGGGGCAGGGCGATCAGCGCTTGTGCCTGGTCCATCGGGCAGGACAGGCGCCAGCTGGAGCGGTCGTCGTGGGCGTTGTCCTTGTGCACCACGCAGATGCCCGATTCGGCCGCGCGAGCGACCGGGTGAGACTCCCAGACCGGGTCGTCCAGGCGGAAAGGGCCGGGCAGGGCCAGTTCGGCGCGGTCACCGGCCAGGCACAGCGGCACCTGTGCCAGGCGGCGCAGGGCATCGATGGGCACCACGGCGGCGGCCAGGTAATGGCCTTTGACGACCAGCTTGCTGCAGACTTTTTCCAGCAGCGCGGTCTCGTCCTCGTGGCGCATGAGCAGGCCCAGCACCTCGGTGATCAGGTCCAGCGCTTCGTTCATGCGCATGACTTCCTGGGCCTGGTCGGTGCACTGGGATGGCGCCGGGGCGACGTCCATCACCCCCAGCGGGTTGCCGCGGTCGTCGTGCAGGCCGATCTTGATCTGGGGCGTGCGCTCGACGCTGCCATCGGGCTGACGCTGGGGCTCGGACCACAGCACCTGCGGCTCGCGGCAGGCCATGGCCTTGCGGTCCTCCTGGATGCGCCACTGCGAGGTGTCGGCGCCCATGAGGTCGGCGTCCGAGATCTGGCCACTCAAGGTGTCGGGCATCAGGTGGTGCACCTGGCCGGGCATGTTGATGTAGCGGTAGCGCAGGTCCGGGCCCTTGAGCGAGACGTGCAGACTCAGGTGATCGGCAATGGTCTGAAAGTCCACGCCGATGGAGGCCCCGTGTTTGTGCAACAGGGCCAACTGGGTGGCCAGCTCGGTCAGACGTTTCAAAGCCATCTCCCCTGGTGATGTTCTTGCGTGGGCAGTGCCCTTTTTCGTTGATTGTGACGCAGGCAGATCACCGCCGGTAGTGTGGATTCCCGCACACCAGATGCGCCTCGCACACAGGCCTCACCCCGGGTCAGGCCGATATCTTGAAGCGTGAGACCGCTTGTGACAAGTCCAGGGCCTGCTGTCGGAGGCTGTCGGCCGCGGCTGCGGATTGCTCCACCAGCGCTGCGTTTTGCTGAGTCATCTGGTCAAGGTCGGTGACGGCAGTGGAGACCTGGCTGATGCCCTGGGCTTGCTCCTGCGTGGCGCCTGCGATCTCGGACATCACCGAGGTCACGCGATCGATCGACGTGACGATCTCGTTCATCACCGCACCGGCGTCGCGCACGCGCTGGGCGCCCACTTCGACCCGCTCGACCGACTGACCGATCAGGCCCTTGATTTCCCGGGCCGCATCGGCACTGCGTTTGGCCAGGGAGCGAACCTCACCGGCCACCACGGCAAAGCCACGGCCTTGCTCACCCGCGCGAGCTGCTTCCACTGCGGCATTGAGCGCCAGGATGTTGGTCTGAAACGCGATGCCGTCGATCACACCGATGATGTCGCTGATTTGACGTGAGGCTTGGCTGATGGCCTCCATCTGTTGCACCACGCTCTCGACCACCGTGCCGCCGTGTTGCGCGCGCTGGCTGGCGGTGCCTGCCAGCTCGTTGGCCGTGTTGGCCGACTGGGCGGAGCGGTCCACCGTGGCGTGCAGTTGGTCCATGGACGAGGCCGTTTCCTGCAGGTTGGAGGCTGTCTGCTCGGTTCGGTTGGACAGGTCCTGGTTGCCCGCGGCAATCTCGGTGCTGGCCAGCAGCATGGACTCGGACGACACGCGCACCGAGCTGACCATCTCGCGCAGCGACTCCTGCATGTGCTTCATGGCGGTCATGACCCGGGCAATCTCGTCCTGGCCGCGGGGCGCGATCTCTCGGGTCAGGTCGCCCTGCGCAATCTTCTGGGTGATTTCTTCAGCGCGCCGCAGTGGCCCGGTGATCGACAGGATGGTCAGGCCCATCAGGGGCAGAAACACAAGGCCAGGTGCCAGCAGCATCACCCACAGGCCGATGGTGGCCTGTTTCACGGAGGCGTTGGTCTGCTCGCGGCGGCTTTGCGCCAGTATTTCCACCTGGGCGCGCAAGGTGCTGGCCGTCTTGTCCAGCGCGGATGCCTGTTGTCGCCCGTCAGCCGTGGCCTGGAAGGCTTCGGCCGACGAGGACATGGCCGACGTTTGCAGCAGGTCGAGCGTGGGTTGCATGCCAGCGGCATAGGCCTGCAGTTGCTGTTGCATGCCCTTGGCGTGTTTGGCAACCTCGGGCGAGGGGGCTTTTTGTTCGATGGCACCCAGCAGGGTCTTGAGCTCGGCCAGGTGGGTGGTCCATTGCTTGACCTCTTGCTCGACCGTGACCGAGTCGCCCGCGTTGATCAGGGCCGCGCCCTCATTGGCACGCAACTGGCCCAGGACCTGGGCCATCTGTCCGACGCGTTGGGTGGCGGCAAACTCCTGCTCGGCAAAGCCGTCCAGGGAATCTTGCAACTGGAGGAGTTGGGCACTCATGGCGGCCCCGAGGATCAATCCGATGACCACGACCAGGGCCATGCAGGCCAGCAGTCGGGAACGGATGGAAAAGCGTCTCAGCCAGGTGATCCAGGTTTGCATGTCGCCTCGTCGGTGTCTCTGGTGTCTTGTTGGAGGGTGTCCAGAGAGGTATCGGCCGAAGGCGCCCGGAGTTGAGTGCAGCCGGGGTCAGTAAAACCCTGCCTCACCGGGCGGGCGGGTCTTGAAACGCTTGTGCACCCACAGGTACTGGGGCAGACGCCGCAGGATTTCGGCCTCGATGTGGGCGTTCAGGCGACGGGTGTCGTCCTCGGCGTCGTCCGTCGGGAAGTTGTCCAGGGGCGGCAGGAAGTGAACCTTGTAGCCCTGGCCGCCGGGCAGCAACTCGGCCATCACGGGCTGGACCACCATGTTGAGCATGCGTGCCAGGCGGGACGGCGCCAGCAAGGTCGCGGCCGGCACGCCAAAAAACGGCACAAAGGCCGCGTCGCGGGCACCAAAGTCCATGTCCGGCAGGTTGAAAAACGCCCGCCCTTGTTTCACGGCGCGAAACAGGGGCTTGACCGAATCGCTGCGCGGAAAGATCTCGGCATTGCCCAGGCGCAGGCGGCCATGGCGCATCGCGGCGTCAATCACTGGGTTGCTCTGGGTCTGGTAGATCGACGCCGCAGGCCGGGGCTGGCACAGCAACACGGCCGCCGCGGCCACATCCAGGCCCACAAAGTGCGGGCACAACCACATGGTGGGGCGGCCTTCGGTTTGAAAGACACGCTCGGCCAGGCCGATGTCGCCCTCGATGTGGATCAGCCGCTTGATGCGCTCGGGGCGGGCGTACCAGAGCACCGATCGCTCCAGCAGGCTGCGCGTGAGCCAGCCAAAGTGCTCACGCGCCACGGCCTCGCGCTCGGCCACCGGCATGTGGGGGAAGCACAGTGCCAGGTTGCGCAGGGCGATGCGGCGGCGTGAGCCGGCCAGGCGGTACAGCAGGG
>ERZ724527.1455-NODE-1455-length-11115-cov-4.754973_pt1 | contig 11115 bp, 9 predicted proteins | sample MGYA00376060_ERZ724527 | MGnify/ENA primary metagenome ERZ724527 (study PRJEB28724, sample SAMN07190886) | activated sludge metagenome | isolation source: activated sludge of sewage treatment plant in Hong Hong | place: USA: Christiansburg, Virginia | collected...
GCCATCATTATCAACCAAAGTTTCAACTTTGTTTCTTGATTCTACGTCCATTCCGGAAAGCACTTCATCTAAAATGATGATTTCAGTTACAGCAAACAAAGCACGCAACAACAGAATTTTTTTACGTTGACCAGTAGAAAGGTTTTTACCATTTTCGTTGATGATAAAATCCAATGCATCTTCTTTCGTAGCGATAAAATCGTAGAAGTTGATTTCCTTGGCTTTGTCGAGAATCGCAGTCATATCAATGTTTTTTCCTAAAGCAATGTTGTTGTAAATACTGTCATTGAATAAGATGTCTTCATTGGTAACCAACAAGATTTTCTCGCGCATTTTCTCTTCATCATAGAATTTTTTGTCGCGGTTGTTGATCAAAACCGAGCCTGAATCCGGATGATAAAGTGTTGTTAGAATTTTGCTGAAGGTAGATTTCCCAGATCCATTTTGTCCTTCAATTTTTATTTTTTCCCCTTTTTTGATTTTTAAGTTGATGTCTTTCAATACAAATTCATTCGGCATATAACCATAATGAATGCCTTGAAATTCAATCTTATCAATCGTAAAATCTTTAATGCCTTTGTTGGCTCTTACTTTTGTATCTTCATCAAAATCTAAATATCTTTTTAGAATTACTTCATTTTCTTGCAAAGTCATGTTGTCGTCTAAGATGCCTTTCAAAGAAGAAAATATTTTAGAAGATAACGCGATGAAAGTTACAATTTGTCCTAAAGTGATGATCTGAGTTTCTATAGCCGATTTGGTCAAGAACACGATAATCAATACAGAAGAGAAAATGATAATCAACGCCACAACAACTTTGTTAATGATATCAACATGACCGTTTCGCAACTGAATTCTCAAATAATCATTGATGCTAGAATAGATTTTATTCGAATGAAAACGTTCGATTTTGAAACTTTTGATGACTTGAATGCCTTCCACTTTTTCCATCATTTTTGAGATGAAATCGGCTTTTCTGATGTAACGCAATCTTTCGTTTTGTTTCAAGTATGGCGTGATAAATTTAAACCAAGCTACAAACAAAATCATCACGGCTAATACGATCAACGTAAGTGTTTTATCAATAAAAAATAAGATAAACAACGAGTAAATAGAAACACTCAAATCGACTAAAATTCCGGTAAAGAACTTCATAAAGAAGGTTTTCAGTTTCATCGAATCGCTCACACGTTCCATCAAATCACCTTTTTTGTAAGAGTGAATGTACGCAAGCGATGAATTGTTGATCTTCTCATCAAAAGAGAACAAGAAATAACGGTCGAGTGCATTGCCCAAGTGAATGCTTACGTAGTTTTTGTATAAAGTGGTAAACAAATCAAACACTTTGTAGATTCCCAATCCGGCAGCAAACAAAATCAACGTATTCAAATTATAAGTTGGCAATACGCTATCAATCAAAATTTGATTCGTAAACACGGCAATCTGTGCAGTCGTTGCTGAAAATAAAGCTGCAAAAATATAGATGTACCAAAGTTGTTTGTATTCACCCAATTGTTTGAAAAGCTGCCAGTATAAACTGCCTTTCGATTCTTCAGGATAAGAAACCGCAGCTTCTTTTTCTTCGTTCGATTTGATTACAAGAATTAGCGGAGCTTTGTTTTTAATTTTGCCCTTTTCTAATTCTAAAGTCTTGAAGTTATTCGGAATGCTTGAAATTTCTTGGTTTCTCAACAAATCGGTCAAGAAACTTTTTTCAGCTTCGAAATCTTTGAAACCGAAACTTTCTTTCAAGTATTTGAAATAGGTCAATTTATTAAAAACCGTAGCATGACCATTTTCAGTAATGGCTTCATCCAAATTGATTTTGTATTCTTTTAAATCTTGAGAACAAATAGACACGATTTGGTCTTCGGTTTCCGCGAAATCCCAATCGGTTTTGTTGCTTAGTGCTCTGTTTTTGAGTTCAGGTAAAGTCAAAAAATACTGACTTCCTTTACTCGGATCGTAGACTTTAAATTTCTTTCCTTTGAGTTCATTCACTACAACATACCGCGATCCATTTTTGTGTTTCACAGGTAAAATGAATGGGAACAAATCCTTGAAATGAGCTTCGTTGCCTTCGATGTAATTCGAATCCAGAAGTTTGAAAGTAGCATCAAAACCATTGGAATCAAAGAAAGTCTTTAAATCGGTGAGTCGAGATCCTTTTTGATCTAGTGGAATGTTTTCTTCAATAAAATTACGAGAAATATTCTTCTCATAAATATTGAAGACAGTTTTGATTGCGCTAATTCCACAATCATTACTCTTAAGTTGTTGGTCTGTTTTTGGCATAGATTTGGGGTTTATCTTATCCAATTATTTCATTAATCAAATGTTACTAAAAAGTTAATTAAATAATCTGAAGCAATATTAATTAGTTTCAGATCGATGAACTAAAAACTTCTGTAACTAACCTGAAAACTCGATAAAATGCTAAATTAGATACATTTACGGTTGTTCGTCGAAATAAAAAAGCCTTCTACCGATTTTGTAGAAGGCTTTGCTGTATTTGATATGCTAATTATTTCTTATAACTTGCTCATATTCTGTGCTAAAGTCTCAATAAATTTTGAAATCGGACCTTTAATCATCATCGCCATCATCGCATTAAATTCGCCTTCGAAAAAGAGTTGCACATCAGCTTTGTTATCAGAAACAGCATCGATTTGAGCTGTTAATGTAAAAGGTAATTTGTCACTTGCAGCACCTAATACAACCTTATTCGGCGCTATCTTTTCTTTCATTTTCAATTTGATTTCCGGCATGCCTTTCAAACCAAATAGGAAAGCGTCATCGCCAAGCACTTCAAATTTAGCAATACTTTCGGGCATTAATTTTTCAAAATTTTTGACATCGGATAAGGAATCAAACAGGTGTTGTGCTGATTGGTCTACACTTACTTTTGGACTTTCTAAATTCATCTTTATTATTAATTATTTTAATCTTCAATAGCAATTATTGAATAAACTGTATGTTTTTTTTTGGTTTTTATTTAGACTTCAATGCCCCAAGAATCTGGCGCCACGCTCCATTCTTTCAAAGCGGTTTGTTCTTCTTCGGTGATGTATTTTTTTGCGACTGCTAGGTTTAATAAGTTTTGGTAGTTGCTCAAAGTATACAAATCTACATTGGCATTTTTGAAATTTTCTTCGGCAATATCAAAACCATAAGTAAAAATAGCAACCATGCCTTTTACGTTTGCTCCGGCATCTTTAATGGCTTGAACAGCTAGCAAACTACTATTTCCGGTACTGATTAAATCTTCAACAACGACAACGTTTTGACCTTTCTGTAAAAAACCTTCTACTTGATTTTGTCGACCGTGTTTTTTGGGTTCAGGGCGCACATATACAAATGGCAATCCCATATATTCTGCTACAAGCATCCCAATTCCGATAGCGCCTGTGGCCACACCGGCAATAACATCAGGTTTTCCGAATTGTTTTTCGATGTTTTTAGAAAATTCCTCACGGATATAATTTCTAATAGCAGGAAAAGACAGTGTGAGTCGGTTGTCACAGTAAATTGGAGATTTCCAGCCTGAAGCCCAAGTAAAAGGATTTTTTGGATTCAATTTAATTGCATTTATTTGCAAAAGCAATTCGGCTGTTTTTTCGGCTGTGTCTTTATTAAAAATCATAAATACAAATGTATAAAGTTTTTGTCAACGATAAACCTTTTTTCTTAACAAATCAAATTGTTAAAGAGACGGATTTTCAATTGTTTTTGTTAGAGAGCACTGATATCAAAAAGCTGGTCATTAATATGTTTAACAACAAAATTAAAAAATGTTATTTGTATTATCCAGACGAAAAAGTAATTTTAAAAAAATTGAAAGAAAAAATTCCGGTACAGCGCGCTGGTGGTGGATTGGTTTATAATAATAAAGGTGAAGTTTTGTTTATTTTCAGAAACGGCAAATGGGATTTACCAAAAGGTGGCAAAGAAAAACGAGAAAAAATGAAACTCACTGCCATGCGTGAAGTCGAAGAAGAAACCGGCGTCAACAAACTCACCATAACCAAAAAGCTACAAAAGACCTATCATATTTTCAAGCGTAATGGCATCTACAAACTAAAAATTACCAATTGGTATGAAATGCAGTCGGCTTATGAAGGAATTCCGGTAGGGCAAGCGGAAGAAGGCATCGAGAAAGTGGCTTGGCTCAATCCCGAACAAATAAAAGAAGCGATGCATAACTCATATGAAAACATCAAATTATTATTTGAAGAAGAGAAACTCCTACACTAGGAGTTTTTTTATTGCCATTCCATAATTCTAAAGATTTACCTTTGCCACATGAAAAACCACCATTCTAACAATATCCTTTTAAATTTAGGAATCGAAAGTCTCAACGACATGCAAGTCGCCGCGCAAGAAACCATATTGCGCGACAATAATGTTTTATTGCTTTCTCCAACCGGTTCTGGAAAAACCCTAGCGTTTTTGTTGCCGATTTTTGAAATTTTAGAACCTGAAGTGAAAAGCGTTCAATGTTTAATTCTAGTTCCGTCTCGTGAACTGGCTTTACAAATTGAGCAAGTCTGGAAAAAAATGGGCACCGATTATAAAGTCAATGTTTGTTATGGTGGACATTCCATAGATACCGAAATTAAAAACCTAAGTAATCCTCCAGCAGTTTTGATTGGAACGCCCGGTAGAATTGCAGATCATCTCGATAGAGCAACTTTTAAAACGGATACTATTCAAACATTAATTCTCGATGAATTCGACAAATCATTGCAATTGGGTTTTCACGAAGAAATGTCTTTCATCATCAATAAACTAACGAAACTCAACAAACGCATTTTGGTTTCAGCAACCTCCGATGTTGAAATTCCAAAATATACCAGAGTCGTGCATCCAACGATTTTGGATTTTATTCCAGAAGCAGAAGAAAAAAACAATCTTGCACTAAAAATGGTGGTTTCGAAAGAGAAAGATAAAATCAACAGTTTGTTTCATTTGATTTGTTCTTTAAATTCAGAATCCGCATTGATTTTCTGCAACCACCGCGATGCTGCCGAACGCATTAGCGATACGTTAAACGAGAAAGGAATCTACGCCACGTATTACCACGGCGGCATGGATCAAGACGAACGCGAACGCGCTTTAATTCAGTTTCGAAATGGTAGCGTGAGTTATCTCGTAACCACAGACTTAGCCGCAAGAGGTTTGGATATTCCAGAAATGAAACACGTCATTCATTATCATTTGCCATCCAAAGAAGACGAATTCACCCATAGAAACGGAAGAACCGCAAGAATGTTAGCATCCGGAACGGCTTACATCATCGTGCATGAAAGCGAAAAAAAGCTAGATTATATCGATTACGGAATGAAAGTTTTGAATGTCGATAGCAACACAAAACTTCCAAAAGCACCCGAATTTCAAACGATTTACGTTAGTGGCGGCAAGAAAAAAAAACTCAACAAAATTGATATTGTAGGTTTCTTTTCCCAAAAAGGAAAATTAGAAAAAGGCGATTTGGGCTTGATTGAAGTCAAAGATTTCATTTCGTTTGCTGCAGTAAAATCTACCAAAGTCAAAGGTTTACTGCAATTAATCCGCGATGAGAAAATGAAAAGAAAGAAATTTAAGATTGAAGTTGCTAGAAAAGTTATTATGAAAGAAGAATAGGAAGAAAGTGTTCAGTGGTCAGTTTTTTAGTGTTCAGTTCAACGGTATACTGACCACTAAAAAACTGACCACTGATTACTTTTTTTTCACTCGAACCGCATCCGGAACCAACATCTCATATTCTCCACCATTCCTAATCACATCACGTACAATACTCGAACTGATATAAGACGTTTTTGCAGCGGTCAACAAGAACACCGTTTCTATTTTAGACAGTCGTCGGTTGGTGTGTGCAATGGCTTTTTCGAACTCGAAGTCGGCAGGATTTCTTAGGCCTCGCAAGATGAATTCTGCTTTGAGTTTTTTACACAAATCAATCGTCAAACCTTCATAAGTTACTACCGAAACCGTGGGTTCATCGGCAAAAGCTTCTGCTATGAAACGTTTTCGTTCTTCCAACGAGAACATGTATTTTTTTTCTGCATTGATTCCAATCGCCACCACAATTTCATCAAACAGCGGAATGCTTCTTTTGATAATATCGTAATGCCCAAGTGTAATTGGGTCGAAGGAACCGGGGAATATGGCTTTTCTCATTTTCTTAAGTTGCTGGGTTGCGCGTGGCTAAGTTACTAAGTTTTTTCTTTTAGAGTTGTTACGTTTTTAGGAGCCGGGAACCTGCTATCCGCCATATCTTTTGCGCCGAACGCCGGCACAAAAGGATACATGCTCCTATCAGGGCTAGGGTTTTTCGTAAACCAAGAACAACTCAGTTACTATTGCAAAGCCAGCTCAATCGCATTCGTAAACAAATCTTCCAAAGAAATTCCGGCTGCTTTCGCTTGTTGTGGAATCAAACTTTCAGTGGTCAATCCCGGAATGGTATTCATTTCTAACATATAAGGTTCGCCGTTTACAAGAATGAATTCGCTTCTCGAAAACCCTTTCATCTTCAAAATTTCATAAGCGCGTTTGGCTACTGCATTTACTTTTTCAGCGATTTCTGGTGAAATTCTAGCGGGTGTAATTTCCTGTGATTTTCCTAAATATTTGGCTTCATAATCGAAAAAGTCGTTGTCGGAAACGATTTCAGTAATCGGTAAAACAGTGACTTTGCCTTGATAATTAATAACGCCAACTGAAACTTCGGTACCGTCGAGGAAACTTTCTATGATGATTTCGTTGTCTTCTTTGTAGGCTACTTCAATCGCAATTGGCAGTTCAGCTTCTGTTTTTACTTTAGAAATTCCGAAACTTGAACCAGATTTGTTGGGTTTTACAAAGCAAGGCAAACCAACTTTAGCAACTATAGCTGAGGTATCGATGTGGTCGCCTTTGTTCAGGTAATACGATTCGGCGCATTTGATTCCGTATGGTTTTAACACCGAAAGCAAATCACGTTTGTTAAACGTCAGTGCCGCTTGGTAATAATCGCAAGAAGATTGTGGCAAACCGATCAAATCGAAGAAAGCTTGCATGAGTCCGTCTTCACCTGGTGTGCCGTGAATGGCGTTGAAAACCGCATCGAATTTGATTTTTGTACCATCAACAGTAACTGAAAAATCATTTTTATCGATTGGGAATTCGTTGTTGTTGTCATCTACATAAACCCATTTTTCTTTGAAAATGTGTATGCGGAATCCGCTGTATTTGTTTTTATCTAAATATTGATAGACTACGTTTCCGCTTTTGAGTGAGATTTCAAATTCGCTGGAATAGCCGCCCATGATGATTGCGATGTTTTTCATTGGTGTTGAATCGTTTATTTGTTGCATCGTATATTCGGATGCGCTTGTGGAAATGATTACCCTAGCCCCGATAGCAGTGGAAATCCTTTTGTGACGGTGTTCGGCGCAAAAGATTACAACGTATAGCGGGATTAGCTTCTGATTTTAAATTTAAACAAAATTATCATTTTTTTTGAAACGGAACCTTTTATCTTTGCGGAAACAATTTCGACATGAGTTTACAGGAATATCTTAAGAGTAGGGTTTTTATGGTTCAAATGCTGATTGCCATCGGGATTATTGCCGTATTGGCTTATTTGTTTATGCATTGGCTGACTTTTACGACCGATCATGGCAACGAAATTACGGTTCCCGACTTACGAAAACTCAGCGAACAACAAGTAGAGGAGAAGTTGGATGATTTGAATTTGGAGTATGTGTTGTTGGACAGCGTTGATTTTAAGAAAGATTTTCCGAAGCACAGTGTGGTCGAGCAAGATCCGATTGCTGGTTCGAAAGTGAAAGAAGGCAGAAAGATTTACATCAAGATTAATTCTTCAGGTTTTACGACAGTGAAGATTCCGAATTTGATTGAGAAAACGTATCGTCAAGCAGTTCCGACCTTGAAAGCGCTTGGACTTGAAGAAGGCACCATCACTTACAAACCGTATTTGGGTAAAGACATGGTTTTGGAAATGCGTTGGAATGGCAAGAAACTCAATCCGGGCGACAAAGTATTCAAATCTTCTAAAATTGATTTGGTTTTGGGCGACGGAAAAGTAGGATTTGATGATACAGAACTGGATACTATTCCAGCAACAGAAGAAACGCCAGTAGATGCAAACTAACGAAGACAGTCCAGAATTAGAGGACGAATTATACGAACATTTCAGCTTTGAAGTTCCGAAAGGGCAATTGTTATTGCGCATCGACAAATTTTTGATGAATTTGATTCCGAATGCGACACGCAATAAAATTCAGCAAGCTGCTACGAATGGCGATATTTATGTGAATGATGTTCCCGTAAAGTCGAATTATAAAGTCAAACCGCTCGATGTGGTGCGCATTCTTTTATCGCATCCGCCATTTGAAAATCGTGTTGATCCAGAGAATATTCCACTAGACATTGTATATGAAGATGATGCGTTGTTGCTAATCAACAAACCGCCAGGATTGGTAGTGCATCCGGGTCATGGCAATTATACCGGAACTTTGGTGAATGCTTTGGCGTATCATTTTGAAAACTTACCGATGAACAGCAGTGAACGTCCGGGCTTGGTGCATCGCATTGATAAAGATACTTCCGGACTTTTGGTAATCGCCAAAACCGAAGCTGCTATGACGCATTTGGCGAAGCAGTTTGAAGCCAAAACTTCCGAGCGCGAATATATTGCGATTGTTTGGGGCAATGTCAAAGAAGACGAAGGCACGATTGAAGGCAACATTGCACGACACGTGAAAGACCGCATGCAAATGGCAGTTTTTGCCGATCCTGAAATTGGAAAACCAGCGGTAACGCATTACAAAGTATTAGAACGTTTTGGTTACGTGACGATGGTGTCTTGCGTTTTAGAAACGGGAAGAACACATCAGATTCGCGTGCACATGAAGCATATCGGACATCCATTATTCAATGATGCGCGTTATGGAGGTGATTTGATTTTGAAAGGCACAACGTTTACGAAATACAAACAGTTTATAGACAATTGTTTTAAAATATTACCTCGCCAAGCCTTGCACGCCAAAACTTTGGGATTTGTGCATCCTACAACTGGAGCAATGATGCGGTTTGATACCGAACTTCCTGATGATATGAAGGAACTCATTGAGAAATGGCGTGGCTATTCTAAGTCGAATGCGGCAGGAGAGGAGGAAGAATAGGTAGGATTGAGGGAAAAGGCACAAGGCATAAGTTTAGTAACCGAGTAAAACTTATCCCTTATGCCTTGTGCCTTTTCCCTTATTTAAAAGTATCGCCTTGCTGAATATCTCCCGATTTAAATCCGCGGTTAAACCAATACATTCTTTGCTCTGATGTTCCGTGTGTAAAACTATCTGGTACCACATGACCTTGCATTTTGCTTTGAATTGCGTCGTCGCCTACGGCATGAGCGGCACTGAGTGCTTCTTCGATATCACCGGCTTCTAACATTTGATTCCTATCTTCATTATAATGTGTCCACAAACCTGCGTAGAAATCGGCTTGTAATTCTAGCGCTACTGATAATTTGTTGGCTTCAGCTTCTGATTTTCCTTGTTGCAATTGGCGCATGCGTGTTGAGGTTCCTAATAAATTCTGCACGTGATGACCGACTTCATGTGCGATGACATAGGCAATAGCAAAATCACCACCTTGTGCTCCGAATCGGGTTTTGAGTTCTTCGAAGAAAGCCAAATCCATGTAGACTTTTTTATCAGCGGGACAATAAAACGGACCTGAAGCGGCTGTTGCAGAACCACATGCGGTTTCAACATTACTGGTAAACAAGACCATATTGGGTTCTTCATAGGTGAGTCCGTTTTCTTCAAATATTTTTTTCCAAACATCTTCTGTATCAGCCAGCACAGTAGCTACGAATTCGCCCATTTCTTTTTCTGCTGGCGTGAGTGCTTGTGTAGTTTGCTCGGTGGTTTGCCCTTGCTGCATTTGTTCGAGCATGGGTGTGAGTTGCTGAGCATTTTCTCCACCAAAAATATTGACTAAGAGAATGATGATACCTATTAGTCCACCGCCCAATGCTACTTTACCACCAGAAACTCCTCGGCGGTCTTCCATGTTATCGCTTTGTCTTCTGCCGATCCATTTCATGATTGTATTTTTTAAATTGAATTAAGTAATTCGCGCATCCGTACTTCTTTTACACTTTCACCCATTTCGCAATAATCATTTCCAAAGTGTCTTTGATGATTGGTTTTGAAGCATAATCATCCATACCCACTTCGAGACATTTTTCTCTTTCACCTATTACGGTGCCTGCTGTTAGTGCTATGATAGGAATGTGCATCTTCTGCATTTCGCGTATTCTTTGCGTGGCTACATAACCGTTCATGACAGGCATCTGTACGTCCATTAAAACAATATCGATAGCATGTTGTTGGAATTTCCCTACGGCATCTTGACCATCAACGGCTTCAATAATGGTAGCGTTTGGCAGTATTTGTTTGATTAATGTTTTGGCGAGCAGCATGTTGATTTTGTTGTCTTCGGCAATTAAAACATTGACACTGTTGTTTAAATGATTGGCATAAACATTTTCAACTTTTGAGACAACGGTTGGTGTGGTGTTACTTTTTATATCGCTGTTGGAAGCAATTTTTAATTCCACATCGAAGAAAAACTCACTGCCTTCTCCATACCTGCTGATGAGTTGCAAATGGCTTTCCATGAGATTCAGCAACTGATTCGAGATTGATAATCCCAAACCAGTACCACCAAATTTCTTGGTTGTCGAAGTGTCTTCCTGTGAGAAAGCTTCAAATATTTTCTCTTGATTGTTTTTCTTGATGCCAATTCCGGTGTCTTTTACAGAGAATCGAAACATGGCTTTTTGCTCATTCTTTTTGATGATGTGAATGTGAAAAGCTATCGTTCCTTTTTCGGTAAATTTCACAGCATTGCTCAACAAATTGATAAGCACTTGTTTCAAGCGGATGTAGTCGATGTAGATGAATTGCGGCACTTCTTCATCAATCTCAAGAATTAAATCGATGTTTTTCAGATTCGATTCATAACGAATCAATTCGATTACTTGGTGCGACAAATCGATGATGTCATGTTTTTCGATATTGAGTTCGAGTTTACCGG
>ERZ724527.1456-NODE-1456-length-11115-cov-4.117631_pt1 | contig 11115 bp, 10 predicted proteins | sample MGYA00376060_ERZ724527 | MGnify/ENA primary metagenome ERZ724527 (study PRJEB28724, sample SAMN07190886) | activated sludge metagenome | isolation source: activated sludge of sewage treatment plant in Hong Hong | place: USA: Christiansburg, Virginia | collected...
GCTTCGGATAAGTCGACCGGTCAACGGTAATGCAGAAGGGCGGTCCTCGCGGACCGCCCTTTTTTTGTTGCCTCGTCGCTGGAATGTGCCGCCGATTTCAGTCGAGCACGTTCACCGTCACCGTGGCGGTGGCTTCCAGGCCAGCGCTGTCGCGAATCGTGTAGGTGAAGGTATCGAGACCGCAGAACGCGGCATTGGCCTTGTAGTGGAACTGGCCGGGCGCAACCTGGACCGCCGTGCCATTCGCCGGCTGAGTGAACGCGACGACGTTGATCGCATCGCCATCCGGATCGCTGTCGTTGGCGAGTGCATTGACCAGCACCCAGGCGAGATTGATCGTTTCGGCGTAGTCGTCCACGGCGACCGGGGCACGATTGCCGGCTTCCACCGTGACCGTCACCGTACCGGTCGCGGTCGATCCGTTGGCATCGGTCAGCGTATAGCTGAAGCTGTCGCTGCCGACGAAACCCGCGGCGGGCGTGTAGGCCACGGCACCACCGCTGATCGACGCAGTGCCGTGCGAAGGCGTGCCGACGGCGGAGACCGCGAGGGCGTCGCCATCGGGATCGCTGTCGTTGGCCAGCACGTTGATCGTGACCGGCGTATCGATGCGCGTCGTCGCCGTGTCCGCATTCGCGACCGGCGCGCGATCGGTGACCGCGATGCTCACCGAGGCAGTTGCATTGCCGCCGGCACCATCACTGATCGTGTAGGTGAAGCCATCGACACCGACATAACCCGCCGCGGGCGTGTAGGTCACGCCACTCGCGGTGAAGCTGACCGTGCCATGCGTCGCCTGGGTGACGGCCGTCACCGCCAGCGGATTGCCGTCCGGGTCGTTGTCGTTCGCGAGGACGCTGATGTTCACGGCATTGCCGCGCAGCACTGTCGCAGCATCGTTGACCGCAATCGGCTGGCGGTTCAGATACACGCGTGCCCCCAGCGTTTCGGTGACCGTGGTCTCGTCGTAGCGGTACACATCGACCGTACGCTTGTGCTGGGCCGGATTGCGCAAGGCACGGTCGATCCAGGCGCTCGGCAGATCCACCGGGGTCTTCACCCATTCGATGACGGTTTCGGTCTTCGTGGTCGGCGCCGGCGTTTCGGTCTTTTCCTCGACGGTCAGGAAGCTGACATCGACGCGGCGATTCTTCGATCGCTCATCGCGGGTGTTCGGATACTTCGGATCGGCTTCACCCTTGCCGCTGACATCGAACTCGGCGGCATCGATGCCCTGCGCCCCGAACCAGTCGCGTACCGCGCTGGCGCGGCGTTCCGACAATGCCTGGTTGTAAGCGTCCGGCCCGAGGTCGCAGGTGTGCCCGACGACGCTCACGCGACTGACACGCTTGCCCCCGCGAATGGCGTCGACCACGGTCTGCAACGCCTGGATGCCGGTCTCGGTCAGCACGGCGGAATCGAGGCCGAAGAAGGCATCGGCATTCATCTGGATCTCATTGCGCACCACCACCGGCTCGGACGGTACCTCGCGCGTCACTTCGCGCTTGTGCTCGACGCTGTCGATGCGCTGGGTCGGGCGGAAGGAGTCACCGCCGAATTCATAGCGCCAGGTCAGCCAGGCACGCGTATCGCTGCGGTCGACCTCGAACAGGCCGTCCTTGTCCAGCGCCTCGATGTCGAGGCCGAGGCTGTGGCCGGTGCCGCTGAAGTATTTCTGCGCGCCGAGTGATGCGGTGTACTGGCGGCTGTCGAAGTCGCCGCGTTCGTAGTCGAGCCCGCCTTGCAGACGGAACGACTGCGCGTCGAAGAAGCGGCCGAAGCGCAGGCCGACGCCGGTCTGGTAAGGGTGCTCGAAGGTCTCGACCAGGGTCTCGATGGTCCGAGTCTGCTGATACGGACGGCCATTGTCGGTTCCGGTCAGGACCGTGTTCTGCACGCCGAGGTCGCTGCCGACCAGACGTTCATCGCTGAGGGCCGTGCTGACCGACGCACTGCCGAACCAGCGCTCGCGCTCCATGCCGACGCCGAGCGTGGCTTTCTCGTCGTCGAAACGATTTCGATCCACCGCGACGAAGACCTTGGCCACCGTGACCGAACCCGGATGTTCGGCTTCCTGCTCGCGCGAACCCGAGCCGAAAATCCAGTGGCGGCCGAGCTTCAGGCCGGCGGCGCCGTAGTCCTGCCCCCAGGCTTCGCCGAACCACAACGACTTCGGCTTGATCCCCCAGAACGCGCGCACTTCGCCGCCGAAGTCACCCTCATCGGAAACGCTGACGCCGGCACTCACATTGGTACCGACATAGCTCAGCGGAATGCTCGTGGCGACATCGGCCGGGGCCTGTTGCGCGTGGACATTCATCATCAGCGCACCCGCGATCGCGGTGGCCAGCAGGGTTCGACGCATCATGCGTGTGTACTCCGTATCAAGAATTGTGGCGAAGCGTAACGGGATTGCCGCCGAGGTGCGATCCGCGCACGCGGCCGGCCCCGGTCATTCCGCTAGCATGCGCGCCCCGACACCGGAGACGCGCCGATGAGCCTCAGCCCCGAACTTCGCAGCCGCATCGACGCGCTGCTTGCCCGGCACACGGTCGTGCTGTTCATGAAGGGCACGCGCGCTGCACCGCGCTGCGGCTTTTCGGCGGGTGCAGTGCGCACGTTGACGGCAGTCACGCCGGACTTCCACGAGGTCGACGTGATCGTCGATCCCGAGCTGCGCGAGGCGATCAAGGTCTACGGCCAATGGCCGACCATTCCGCAACTCTACGTGCGCGGCGAACTGGTGGGCGGCGCCGACATTCTCGATGACATGGCCAATAGCGGTGCCCTGCACGAGCTGCTGGGACTTCCGGTCCCGGACCGCACACCGCCGACCATTCACATCGCCGCCGCCGCGGCCGACGCCCTGCGATCGGCCACGCGCGACGCGGAGGGCGACGCCCTGCACCTCGGCATCGACGAACATTTCCGCGCACAGTTCTTCCTGAAGCCGGCGGCCGATCACGACATCGTTGCGCACGCCAACGGCATCGCCATCCGCATGGACCTGCCGACCGCGCAGCGCGCGCAGGGACTGGAGATCGACTGGGTGGAAACGGCGCAGGGCGCGGGACTGTCGCTGCGCAATCCGAATGCACCGGCCGCCGTGAAGGCCATGGACGTGGAAACGCTGGCACAAGCGCTGGACCAGGGTGCGCTGCAGGTCGTCGACGTACGTCCGGCGGCTGCACGCGCGTTCGCGCCCTTCGCCGGCGCGCGGATCCTCGAGGCCGAGGAGCCCGCCCTGCTGGCCTTGCGGAAGGACACGCCGCTGGCCTTCCTCTGCCATCACGGACAATCCAGCCGGGTCGCGGCCGAGCGCTTTCGTGCCGCCGGATTCGGTCACTTGTTCAACGTCGAAGGCGGGATCGACGCCTGGTCGCAACGTGTCGATCCCGGCGTGCCGCGTTATTGACGCGTATCAATTGCTGGCACCGTCGCCGCAATCGTTTGCAGCCTGGACGGTTTGAGACGCAGGTCACCATACGCTAGGCTGGCCACCACAACGAAGGGGAGTGGTCATGCGTGGTGCGATAGCGGTTGTGAAGGCGTCCGGTCTCGGCTTGCTGATCGGCGCATCATTGCTCCTGAGCGGATGCAGCGAGACGCGTGAAACGCGTGCCGCCAAGTCCTGCGTCAAGGAATTCGAGGCCAAGATCGAGAAGGACCGCCCCTACGCCGCCGATATCGCCAAGATCGCGGCCGCCGCCAAGGCCGACGGCAGCGACATCATCGATATCGAGTCGGAAATCACGCTGGATGCGGCTCAGGCGAACGAATCGAAGCAGCAATTCACCTGTCGCGTGCAATTCGATCCGGCCAAGCCGGATGCCGATCCCACGGTGATCCTGCTGCAATTCAACTTCTGATCGATGACGGGGCTTCGGCCCCGTCAACGTGTACGGGCTGCGTCATTCGTCGAAGCGCAGGTGCTTGACCGATTTGCCGTGGCGACGGATCAGTCGCAAGGCCTCGATGCCGATCTTCACGTGTGCATCGACGAAGCCCTCGGTGACCTTCTTGTCCGACGCCTCGGTCTTCACGCCCTCCGGGATCATCGGCTGGTCCGAAACCAGCAGCAAGGCGCCGGACGGAATCTCGTTGTGGAATCCGGCCGCGAACACGGTGGCCGTCTCCATGTCGATCGCCATCGCACGCGTCTTGCGCAGATATTCCTTGAACGCCTCGTCGTGTTCCCAGACGCGGCGATTGGTGGTGTAGACGGTGCCAGTCCAGTAGTCGTGATCCAGGTCGCGGATCATCGTCGAGACCGCGCGCTGAAGCGAGAACGCGGGCAATGCCGGCACTTCGGGCAGCTGATAGTCGTTGGACGTGCCCTCGCCGCGAATCGCCGCGATCGGCAGCACCAGGTCGCCGATCTCGTTCTTCCGCTTCAAGCCGCCGCACTTGCCGAGGAACAGCAATGCTTTCGGCGCGATCGCCGAGAGCAGGTCCATCACCGTCGCGGCGTTGGCACTGCCCATGCCGAAATTGATCATGGTGATGCCGTCGAAGGTGACGCTGGGCATCGGACGATCGTGGCCACGGACTTCGCCGCCGCCGATCACGCGCTTGAATACTTCCAGGTAGCCGCCGAAATTGGTCAGCAGGATATGCTCGCCGAACTCGTTCAAGGGCACGCCGGTGTAGCGCGGCAGCCAGTTCGCGACGATCTCGTGCTTGTCTTTCATCATGATCTCCCTTTGCGTATCCGCGCCATTGTAGAGGTTGGACGCAGGCAGAAGGGCAGTGGCCATTTCGGGCGGATACGTGCCCGCCCTGCCTGCGTATCATCAGCGCCTTCATTCGCGGAGTAACCGATGAGCGACGACCGACCGCTGTGCGCGCTGACCATCGCCGGCGCCGATTCCGGCGGCGGCGCCGGAATCCAGGCCGACTTGAAGACCTTTGCGGCCCATGGCGTTCACGGCCTCTCGGCCATCGCGGCCTTGACCGCGCAGCACACCCGAGGGGTCACCGCGGTGCATGTGCCGCCGGCGGAGTTCCTGCGTGCGCAGATCGATGCCTGCTTCGACGACTTCCGCATCGGCGCGGTCAAGCTCGGCATGCTCGCGACCGCCGAGATCATCCATGCGGTCGCCGATGCGCTCGCGTACTGGCGTCCGCCCCAGCTCGTGCTCGATCCGGTCATGGTCGCAACCTCGGGCGCGAAACTGCTGGAGGACGCGGCGCTCGACGCCCTGCGCACGCGCCTGATCCCGATGGCGACCCTGGTCACGCCGAACCTTCCGGAAGCCGAACTGCTGCTCGGCCATCGGATCGCTGGTGACGATGCAGCCGAAGCGGCATTGGACGCGTTGACCGCGCTGGGTGCCTCGGCAGTCCTGCTCAAGGGCGGGCATCTGCCCGGTGCACGCATGATCGACCGGCTCGCTGCCGGCGGTACGCGCGCCCGCTTCACGCACGCACGCCTCGACGTCGAGGGCCACGGCACCGGCTGCACGCTGGCCGCCGCGGTCGCCGCCGAACTGCTGCTCGGGCATGCGCTGCCCGAGGCCTGTGCGCGCGCCACCGACTACGTGCACGGCGCCCTGGTCCACGCCTATCGACCGGGTCGTGGCAAGGTCGCGGTGCTGGATCATTTCTGGCGCACGTGACGAGTCGACCCCGCGCGGCCGCCATCCGTGACCATCGGGCCGGGCCAGCCCGACCACGTCTGGCATAGTTCGGACTTTCCCGTCACGGAGAGTCCCACGTGAAACTGTTGCGCACGGCGACCGCGTTCGCGCTGTCGTTGCCGGTCATGGCCGCGGAAGCGCCCTATCCGAGCACTTACCAGGTCCCGGCCAGTACTCCGGTGTTGATCCGCGACGCGACGGTGCTGATCGGCAACGGCGACAAACTCGACGGCACCGACGTGCTGCTGGCCGATGGCCTGATCGCGGCGGTCGGCGCCGACCTCGACGCTCCCGAGGGCGCGCGCGTGATCGATGGCAAGGGCAAGGTCGTCACGCCGGGTCTCATCGACGTGCATTCGCATCTCGGCGTGTACGCGGCGCCGGGGATGAGCGCACACAACGACGGCAACGAGATGACCGCACCGACGACGCCAAACGTCTGGGCCGAACACTCGCTGAATCCGAACGATCCCGGCTTCGACGCCGCGCGTGCCGGTGGCGTCACCTCGATGCAGATTCTGCCCGGCTCGGCGAACCTGATCGGAGGCCGTGGCGTGACCATCAAGAACGTGCCGGCCACGACCTTCCAGGCCATGAAATTCCCGGGCGCGCCCTACGGCCTGAAGATCGCCTGCGGCGAGAATCCGAAGCGGGTCTACGGCAGCAAGGGCGTCGCGCCGATGACCAACATGGGCAATGTCGCCGGCTACCGCAAGGCCTTCCTGGACGCGCAGGAATACATGCGCGCGCAGGAAGACTTCACGAAGAAGCTGATGGCCTGGGAAGGCGCCGGCCGGAAGTCTGGCGACAAGGACGAGCGTGGCGAACGCCCGACGCCGCCGAAGACCGACCTCGCGCTGGAAACGCTGGCCGCTGCGATGCGCGGCGAGATCCTGGTGCACAACCACTGCTATCGCGCCGACGAAATGGCGACGATGCTCGATCTCGCCGACGAGTTCGGGTTCAGGATCACCGCCTTCCATCACGCCGTCGAGGCCTACAAGATCGCCGACCTGCTCGCGGCGAAGGGCGTGTGCGGCGCGCTCTGGGCCGACTGGTGGGGCTTCAAGATGGAGGCGCTCGACGGCATCCAGGAAAACATCGCCTTCGTCGATGCGGCGAAGAACGGTTGCGCCATCGTGCATTCCGATTCCGGCGAGGGCATCCAGCGTCTGAATCAGGAGGCCGCGAAAGCCATGGCCTATGGCAACCGCGCGGGACTCGCCATCACGCCCGAGCATGCGATCCGCTGGCTGACCTCGAACGCCGCGAAGGCGCTCGGCATTGCCGACCAGGTCGGCACGCTCGAAGCCGGCAAGCAGGCCGACGTGGTGATCTGGAACGGCACGCCGTTCAGTGTCTACGCCAAGGCCGAACAAGTCTTCATCGACGGCGCATTGCGCTATGACCGCAATGATCGATCGACCTGGCATCAGGCCGACGTGATGCTCGGACTGCAGAAGGAGGTGACGCCATGATCCGTCGACTGATCGCAGTGGCGTTCGCGCTCGCCGCGAGCGCGCAGGTGGCGGCCGAAGCGCTGCTGATCCGCGGCGCACGGGTGCACACGGTCGACGCCGCCGGCGTGCTGGACAACGGCGATGTGCTGATCCGCGACGGCGTGATCGCGCAGGTCGGCCGGGCCATCGTCGCGACCGACGCCCGCGTCGTCGAAGCCAAGGGCAAGGCGCTCACGCCGGGCCTGTTCGGCGGACTGACCGCACTGGGGCTGGAGGACGTGTCGGCCGAAATCGCCACCGTCGACAGCGCCTACACGCCCGGCGCCTTGATGCCGGCGCAGCCGCTGTCGATGCGGCCCGAATTCGACGTCGCCTATGCCTACAATCCCGGCTCGATGGTGATTCCGGTCCAGGTCGTCGAAGGCATCACCTTCAGCATGCTTGCCCCCAACGCGATGCCGGGCGGCACCCTCGTCGGCGGGCAGGGTGGGTTGGCGACACTGGACGGCCGAAGCATCGATCTGCTGCCGGGTTCGCGCTCCCTGTTCATCGCACTCGGCAGCGGTGCATCGCCGCTCACCGGCAATTCGCGGGCCGCGCAATACATGCTGCTCGACCAGGCCATCCGCGAGACCCGCGGCGCCCTGTTCGAGGGCGACCGCCTGCTCACCGTCGCCGGACGCGAGACCATGGCGAAATACCTCGCGGGCGGACGCGTCGTGCTGGCGGTCGATCGCGCCATCGACATCCGTCGCGCCCTCGCCTTCGCGAAGAAGAACGGCATGCGGCCGGTGATCTCGGGCGGCGTCGAAGCCTGGCAAGTCGCAGGCGAACTGGCTGCAGCCAAGGTGCCGGTGCTGGTCGATCCCTTCGTCAACCTGCCGGGCAATTTCGACCAGTTCGGCGCGACCCTCGAAAACGCCGCACGCCTGCACAAGGCCGGCGTGACGGTCGCGTTCTCGATGTCCGGCGATGCCTCGCACATGGCGCGCAAACTGCGCCAGGCAGCCGGTATCGCGGTCGCCAACGGCCTGCCTTGGGAGGCCGGACTGGCCGCACTCACGGCAAACCCGGCCGCCATCTTCGGCGCCAACGACCGCGGCCGAATCGCCGTCGGGCAGCGTGCCGACCTCGTGTTGTGGAGTGCCGACCCGCTCGACGTGACCTCGCTCGCGGAACAGGTCTGGATCGGCGGCGAAGCGCAATCCATGGTGTCTCGCCAGACCTTGCTGCGGGACCGCTACATGCCGAAGCACTGACTGCAGGAAGCGCAGGCCGTCGCCAGGCGGCCTGTCCGTTTTCGCCACGTCGGTGGCGCCCGGTGCACGGACATTCCGCCATGATGGTCGTAATATGACGGCCATCATACGGAGTCGAACCGATGCTGCCGCGCAGCGAACAGAAGCAGGAAACCCGCAGTCGCATACTGGCTTCGGCGGCCGAAGCGCTGCGCCAGCGCGGCCTCGCGGCGTCCTCGGTGGGTGACGTCATGGCCGGCGCCGGCCTCACCGTTGGCGGCTTCTACGCCCATTTCGACAACAAGGACGCGCTGATGCTGGAGGCGCTGGACCGCGTCTTCGTGCAACGCCGCGAACTTCTGTTCGGCCTGATCCAGCCGGGCACGCCGGTCGAGCAGCGCAAACAGGCCGCACGCGCCTATCTGTCGCGCAAACACCGCGACATGGACGCCCAGTGCTGCCCGTTGCCCGCCATCCTGTCGGAGCTGCCGAAACAGCCGGAAGGTTTCCGCAACCTGCTCGAACAGCATCTGGAACAACTGATCAGGGCGATGGTGGCAGGCGAATCCGACCGAGCGGCTGCACGCACCATCGCGCTGGCCGACCTCGCCACCATGATCGGTGCACTGACCCTGTCGCGCGCCCTGGGGGCCACGCCGTTTTCCGACGAATTGCTTGCCGCGGCGAAAGCCGCCATCCGCTGAACCTCCAGGAGGTCGCATGAATACCTTGTCCGCGATTCGCACCACGAACCAGATCGTCGGCCGCATCGCCCCGGGCGTGGCGGCCGGCATGGCGCGCCGCCTGCTCATGCGTCCGCGCATGAACCCGCCGCGCAGCTTCGAATCCGACGCCTACGCCGGCGCCGAACGCATCACCTTCCGCTTCGGCCTCGCCGGCTGGCGCTGGGGTGCGCCCGGTCCGATCGTGCTCGCGCTGCATGGCTGGCAGGGGCGACCGTCGCAGTTCAAGCATTTCGTGAAGCCACTGGTCGCGGCCGGGCGTCAGGTCATCGCGCTCGAGGCACCCGCGCACGGGCGTTCGCCGGGACGCGAAGCACATCCGCTGCTGTTCGCCGAAGCCTTGATCGAGGCCGCCGGAGAGCTACGCGGCATCGAGGCGGTGATCGGCCATTCGATGGGCGGCGCCGCTTCCCTGATCGCATTGGACCGGCAGCGCTTCACCGACAAGGCCGTGATCATCGGCGCGCCGGCGGCGATGGATCGCGTGCTCGGTCGCTTCGCCGATTTCGTCGGCCTGCCGGAATCGGCGCGCGACACGTTTTTCGATGTCGTCGATCGCCACGTCGGCGTCGCCGCGAAGGATCTCGACATGGCCAAGGTCGGTCCGCGCCTGCCCGTGAGCGGCCTGATCGTGCACGACCGCGACGATGACATGGTGCCCTTCAGCGAAGGCGTGGCCCTCTCGCAAAGCTGGCTGCGCGCAGAGTTCCTCCCGACTGCGGGGCTCGGCCACCGCCTCGTGCTCGCTGATCCGATGGTCGTCGGCCGCGCCGTGCGTTTCATCACCGGAACGAACGGATGACGCCGACCTGGTACTTCGACTTCATCTCGCCATTCGCCTACCTGCAGTGGCAGCGGCTGAAGTCGCTCGGCGTGACCGTGCAACCGGTGCCGATCCTGTTCGCCGGCGTGCTCGACCATCTTGGTCACAAGGGCCCGGCCGAAATGACGGAGAAGCGCCGCTTCACCTATCGCCACGTGCAGTTCGAAGCGGAACGTCGCGGCCTGCGGTTCCGCTTCCCGGATGCACATCCCTTCAATCCACTGAGCGCATTGCGTCTCGCGATTGCCCTGGACGCAAAGCCCGACGTCGTCGACGCGATCTTCGCCCAGATCTGGGGTCACGGCGGCTCGACCGACGACTTCACAGCGCTCGCGCGCGGCTTCGACATTGACGATGTCGCCGCAGCAATCGCGCGCGACGAGGTGAAGGCGCGACTGCGCACGAACACCGAGGCGGCCATTGCGCGCGGCGTGTTCGGCGTGCCCACGCTCGTCATCGACGAGGCGCTGTTCTGGGGCGACGACGCCACCGCGATGGCGCTGGCCTATCGCGATGATCCGGGACTGTTCGAACGCGACGAATACGTGCGCATCGATGCACTGCCCATGGCCTCGATGCGCAAGGCAGCCGGCTGAGACTGGCCGCGATCGCGCCGCTGCGGCAAGATAGGGCGATGACTGCGCTGATCACCCTGCTCGCCTTTGTCGCCGGTTACCTGGTCGCATGGTGGTCGCGGCAGCGATCCATGCCGGTCGTCGCGATGCCACACGTCGATACCGCCCAGGCGCTGGCCGAGGAACGCGAACGTATCTATGCCGACCTGCACGACGATCTCGGCGCCAAGCTGCTGCAACTGATCCACACCGCGAGCGATCCGCGCCAGGCCGACTTGGCGCGGGCGGTCTTGCAGGACCTGCGCGACGTGGTCACGCGCTCGCGCGGCGAGCCGGGCACGCTCGGCGACGTGCTCGCCGACATCCGCTCGGAAGCGACGCAGCGATTGGCCGCCGTGACCATCGTGCTGGACTGGCAGCAGGACGACGGGATCGCCGATCCGCCGCTGTCGCAACATCAGGCCCTGCACCTGTTCCGCATCGTGCGCGAAGCGATCAGCAACACCATCCGCCATGCCGGCGCAACGCGACTGCGCGTGCGGGTCGATGCCACGAACGAGCGCCTGACACTCGAACTCAGCGACGACGGGATCGGCCGCGGCAGCGCCGGGCGCGGGCGCGGCACCCACAACATGCG
>ERZ724527.1459-NODE-1459-length-11090-cov-6.354780_pt1 | contig 11090 bp, 12 predicted proteins | sample MGYA00376060_ERZ724527 | MGnify/ENA primary metagenome ERZ724527 (study PRJEB28724, sample SAMN07190886) | activated sludge metagenome | isolation source: activated sludge of sewage treatment plant in Hong Hong | place: USA: Christiansburg, Virginia | collected...
TATTGCGTGCATCGGTTTTTCAATCAAGACTTAATATTCCATCCTTCATGACTAAATTTGTTTAAAAACCGTAACGCAAAACCCTGCGTGAGATTCGCGTGGAATAACTGGGCTTCAGGGGGGCAAAACTGGGCAAAAAGTCACGCAGTCGTGTCGATGCTGTCCTGAAAAATCCTTTAATTTCAATAAGTTAAATAACCTTACTTTTTGAGTGAGTCGCTTTTAACCAATTGGTCGATGGTTCGAATCCATCACGACCCACCATCTATTCCAAAGGCTTGCAGCGATGCAGGCCTTTTTTGTTTCAAAAGACAAGTGCATGCCATTCGTGTAAACCAGCAGGAGCGATTGATGAAAAAACCACTATTGGCCGTTGTGCTATTGATTGAAGCCGGCTGTGCTTCAACGACGCATTACCCCCCTGAAGGAAATGTCAGCGCCAAGGACTATCAGCATGTCAGCGGTGTCTATGAACGCAGAAGCGCGGCGGCTGAAGCGGCAATGCTTGTAGGTACGGCCTCTGTCTCTGCCGCAGCAGGCGGGACGGCCGTTCCGGGTAATCCCAATATGCGCACCTACACAGTGCTGGTTCCCAATGCCACTTACACCATGCCGCAAGGCTGTGAGTTTCTGGATGGGAGCAACCCATGAGCAACTCATTCAAATACAAAGGGGTTTGCGCCATTGTCCTGGCTTTTATGCTTTTGCAGGGCTGCACCATTGCCTCGCATGATGACAAAAACAAGTATTGGGTGATGCAGCCAGGCATGCAAAAACTGCCTGCAGTGAGCGTTACGGCAAAAAATCCGGGATATATTTCTTATCCATTACTGTTTTCAAGGAAAAACCTGTTTGATGGTGTGACTACGTGTAATGGCGTGGTTCCTGTTGAAATCGGGGTGGAAATATCAGGGGAGCCTGCCAGCAATGTATTCCTGGCGCTGTCGTGGTTGTTTGTATCAGGGTCATCTGCTTTTCTTATCCCGTACAGGGCAGATAACGTCAGGCATGCCGATTTTATTGTCAGTATCAATGGCAAAGAGGTAAAAAGATTTCGCTATGATGATAGAAAATACACATGGATTGCCTCGTTAGGTATGTTTGCAGGCGCATTGTCGCAAAAGCATGATGAATATTATGTAGAAGAGTTGATGGCTGATCAGTTTGTTAACTCATTTATCATTGATCTGCACAAGGATACTGACCTGTTGAAAAAAATAAGAAGCGCCACACGCTAACACTCTGTTCTTATCAGTGCCTTCCATTTGGGTACAATACCCCATCTTTCCATCGGCTATTGTCATGTCTGAATCCGTTCGCCTCTCCAAGCGCCTTGCAGAACTCGTGCCCTGTTCACGCAGGGAGGCAGAGCTGTACATCGAAGGTGGCTGGGTGTCTGTTGATGGCGAAGTGGTGGAAGATCCGCATTTCCGGGTGCTGGAGCAACAGGTGGTATTGCATCCGGAGGCTGTACTGGTGCCGGTTGAGCCTGTTACCTGCCTGCTGAACCTGCCGCCAGACGCAGACCCGGATGTGGATACGATGCAGGCCCTGATTGGCGCAGACAATCTGTTTGCGGATGATCCCGCTGGCGTTCGTATACTCAAGCGTCATTTTTTGCAGCAGACCTGTGCCGCACCGTTGCAAGCGGGTGCCAGTGGCTTGGTGGTGTTTTCACAAGACTGGCGTGTGTTGCGCAAATTGAATGAAGATGCACACAAAAATGAGCAGGAATATATTGTTGAAGTGCGTGGTGAGCCGACGGCTGTCGAGCTGGCTTCCAGCGGGTTCGCGGCATTGCCCGCAAAAGTCAGCTGGCAAAATGAAACCCGTTTGCGGATGGCGATAAAAAATCCGCAGCCCGGTCAGGTTGTACAATTGTGTGAAAGCCTGGATCTCGCGGTGTTGGCGATGAAGCGTATCCGTATCGGCGGCGTATCGATGGGCAAGTTGCCATCCGGGCAGTGGCGTTATCTTGCGCCGCATGAAAAATTCTAGATAGCAGGCATCAACATGATCAATAACGATATATTGCGCAGCGTACGGTACATGCTGGACATCAGCGACGTGAAAATGGTCGAGGTATTCAAGCTTGCTGGTTATGACGTGCAGAAAGCCGACGTGCAGGCATACCTGAAAAAAGATGAAGAAGAAGGGTATCTGGATTGCAGCGATGAAGTGATGGCGTATTTTCTTGATGGCCTGGTGTATGCCATGCGTGGCAAGGATGAAAACCATCCTGCGCCACCGCACGAAGCGCGGATGACCAACAATATTGTGTTGAAGAAATTGCGGGTAGCGTTTGAGTTGAAAGACGACGATATGCACGAGATTTTGCAAGCATCCGGCTTCCCGGTGTCCAGACCGGAACTGAGTGCATTGTTCCGCAAGGCAGGTCACCACAACTACCGTGTATGTGGCGACCAGTTGCTGCGCAATTTCCTGAAAGGCTTGACGCTGCGGGTGCGCGGCTAGCCAAAAACACTGCCCGGATTTTTACTGTATGTCGTAACTCACACTGGGCAGTGTGCCTGCAAAACTGAAAGGTGCCTGATAGTGTGGCGACACAGGCGAACCGGTATCACGGCCTACATCCAACCCTTCCCATCCCACCAGAAACGGCTGCTCAATAATGGCGCTGCCGGTTTCCTTGCCATTCACCAGCAGTGTGCCTGTGCCTTTCAGCACGCTGAGGCGATTGAAGTGGATGCCTTCAGAAAACAGGCCTTTTGCCACCGCTAACCCGGTTGATACCTTGTCATAACGGAATTGCAAGGTGCTGTCACCAACAGGCACGGTGTCTTCCGACACGATGCGGATAACGTCCGCGCCCGTGTTCCTTTCATACACCAGATGGTTGTCTTGCAGATACAGTGCGTAGCCAGAAAACTGGTCGCCCTGCGCAACAATCACGCCATTGTCCTGATCACTACTGCGGTGGATGTTGGCGGTGATGGTGTAGGATTTTCCGGCCAGGATCGGCGCAAGGTTATGCGGCACGGTGCCGCCGCCTGCAGGAATCACCATATGGTCTGGCTGTGGAATCATGATGAATTTGGAATAGAGTGCGCGTTCCAGCAAACCGGTATCCACCAGCGGTAATACCTGGTACTGGTCTGCCGCTTTCCACCATTTCTTTTCCAGTTCTTTTACTTTGTCCGGAAATTCAGCGGATACATCTTTTGATTCCGACATGTCATTGTTCAGGTTGAACAGTTCCCAGGTGGTTTCATCATACGTCTGGCTGCCCTCACGGTAGGCGGCAATTTTCCAGCCGTCTGCGATATAACCGCGATTCGCTTCTATCTCGTAATACTGCTCGGTTTTCCGCGAAGGTGTTTGCGCATTCTTGCTTGCGTCCGCACTGAGTGTGTAGGCAAGACTGGTGCCTTCCATCGGTTTCACAGCATTGTTTTTGTACTGCGTGGGTGGATCGATACCCAGAATGTCCAGCAGGGTGGGCGCAAGATCGTTGACGTGATGGAACTGTTGGCGGATTTCACCCTGCGCTGCAATGCCTTTCGGCCAGCTGATGATCAGCGGCACATTCACGCCGCCGCCATGTGACGTGCGTTTGGTGTGTTTGAATGGTGTGTTGCTGGCTTGTACCCAGCCCAATGGATAATGCGGGTGCGTGGTGGGGCCGCCGATTTCATCAAACTGCTGCAGGTTTTCTGCATTGGTGGTTTTGTGATAGTGAAAAAACGCGAGGCCATTTTTCTGGCCTTCCACATCGGCTTCCGGGCTGGCACCGTTATCTGATGTAAAAATAATAATGGTGTTATCCAGCTGGCCTGTCTGTGCAAGATAGTCGGTCAGCTTTCCCACTTGCTGGTCGAGGTTATCGACAAAGCCGGCGTAGTTTTCCTGGAAACGCGCATACATTTTCTGCTGGTCTGGTGTGAGCGCATCCCACGCCTGCACATGTGGATTGTGTGCGGTCAATGTTGTATCCGGTGGCACAATGCCGAGTTGTTTCTGTCTGGCTAACCGTTGTTCGCGCACCTTGTCCCAGCCTTGTGCGTACTGGCCGCGATAGCGTTCACGGTCTTCCGGCTTCGTCTGGTGCGGCGCGTGCACGGCGCCCGGTGTGTAATACAGGAAAAACGGTTTGCTGCGATCCACCGCGCGCAAATCCTTGATCATCTGGATGGCATGGTTGGTCAGGTCGTCAGGAAAATAGTAGTCCGGGTCTTTCGGCATGTCCTGCACTTCGTTGCCGCTGATGATCACGGCAGGTTCGAACTGGTCGGTTTCACCTTCCATGAATCCCCAGTAACGATCAAACCCTTTTTGCGTGGGCCAGGAATCAAATGGCCCGATGCGCGAGCGGTGTTCGCCATTCGTGAGATGCCATTTACCGGCAGCGTAGGTGGCGTAACCGTTTTGTTGCAGGATTTGTGGCAGCGTGACGACATCAGGCGCCAGTTCACCGCGATAGCCGGGATACCCGAAATCCCACTCGCCCACCCAGCCCACGCCTGCTGAATGGTGGTTCAGCCCAGTGAGCAATGCTGCGCGCGTGGGGGAGCACATGGCGGTCACGGTAAAGTGGTTATAGCGCACGCCGGTGTCGGCCAGTTGCTGGATATTCGGTGTGCGGATTTCTGCCCCGTAGGGAGAGATGTCGGCATAACCAAGGTCATCCGCCAGAATCACGATGATATTGGGCGCATCGGCGCGTGCCTTGGGGTCCATGCGGAAATCGGGATCCGAATCCCGGATACTGTTTTCAATATCGCCTGCAAAAGGCGTGTCTGTGCCCGCGACAGGCTCGCTGTGTTTGTCGCAACCTGCCAGCACGCAGAGGGCAATAGCTGGCAGCAGGCAACGGTATAAGAAAGACATCCGGTCAACTCCTTGGTGAATGCTCGCCGGAGTATAGGGGGCAGGTGGCTTCCGGAGAAGACTTGATGTCCACTCTGCGGGTCATCGGTTATGCTGGTGGCCGTTATCCATTGTTGTTGGTAGGTGTTATGTTCGGATTCGGGAAAAAAGCACAGTTGCCTGTCAGTGAGCAGGACCGTTCGTGGTACATGCTGGAAAAAATTATCGGCGAATCACAAACCGAGCAACGCAGTGCGCGGCGCTGGGGTGTGTTTTTCAAATGCCTGACGTTTATCTATCTCATCGGTGCGCTCCTGCTTTTTTCACCGTCTGCACAGAAAAGCGGCGGTTTCTCGGCGATATCAGGTGCTGATCATACGGCTGTAGTCAGGGTTCACGGTGTTATAGCGGAAGACCAGGAGGCGAGTGCCAATGTGGTGGTCACTGGCCTGCGCAAGGCGTTTGAAAACAAACACACGAAAGCGGTGTTGCTGGTGATCAACAGCCCGGGTGGCAGCCCGGTGCAATCCAATTATATTTATGACGAGATCAAACGGTTGCGCGCCAAATACCCTGCGATTCCCCTGTACGCAGTGATCGGGGATATCGGTGCATCCGGCGCGTATTACATTGCCGCAGCCGCCGATAAAATCTATGCCAGTGAAAGTTCGCTGGTGGGGTCGATTGGCGTCACCGCTGCCGGGTTCGGTTTTGTAGAAACGCTGAACAAACTGGGCGTAGAGCGCCGCAATTATACGTCTGGCGAACACAAGAGTTTTCTCGATCCTTTTTCACCGGCCAGGCCGGATGAAACTGCCTTCTGGCAACAGGTGCTGGACAAGACGCATCAGCAATTTATAAAAAAAGTGCGTGACGGACGCGGTAGTCGCCTGAAAGAAACGCCAGAGATGTTCAGCGGCCTGATCTGGAGTGGCGAGCAGGCACTGGCGTTGGGGCTGGTGGATGGAATGGGTAGCCCCGGCCAGGTGGCGCGTGATGTAGTGGGCGTTGAAGAGATTGTGGATTACACGCCGCAGAAAAACCCGTTTGATGTGCTGGCCAATAAACTCGGTGCGAGTGCTGGCGCTGCCATGGCAGAAAAAATGGGTTTGCGTGGTGGTTTGCAGTTGCAGTAGGTTTCTTTCATTGTTGATGATATGAATAAAATATTTGAAAAAATCAAAGAAGAATTTCATGCGTTGCTGCCGCCTACGCTTTTCTTCTTTGTTACCCTGCATATTGTTGCGTTGGTTCGTGTTTTGATGCTCAAGGGAACAGGTATTGAGCTCAATACTTCGGTATCCGTGACTATCGCAGCGTTGATACTTGGCAAGACAGTATTGATTGCAGACATGCTGCCATTTATTAATCGCTACCCGGACAAGCCGTTGGTCTATAACATTGTATGGAAAACGTCTCTCTATGTTGTGGTGTCAATTATCATTCACTATCTAGAGCGGCTGATTGATTTCTGGCGTGAGGCCGGTGGTTTTATTGCAGCAAATGAAAAGTTATGGGCAGAAATGGTATGGCCACATTTTCTGGCCATCCAGATTTTGTTGGTCATGCTGATTCTTGTGTACTGCACCATGCGCGAATTGGTTCGCTTGATGGGTAGACAGAAAATGCGGCAGATTTTTTTCGGGTAGTTCTGCCCCTGGCGGCTTGATTTAGCGCCGTATCACACCCACGCTGATACCTTCGATACTGCAATCCTGCTCGCGCAGATCCACTTCAATCGGTTCGAAATCCTCGTTTTCAGGCAGTAGCGTGAGTTGGTGGGCGCTGCGGCCTTTCTTGTAGCGTTTTACAGTCACTTCGTTATCAATGCGTGCCACAACAATCTGCCCGTTGCTGACGCTTTGTGTCCTGTGTACTGCGAGCAAATCGCCGTTCATGATGCCGACATCTTTCATGCTGTCGCCGCGCACTTGCAGGAAATAATCCACACGCGGATGGAAGAAATTGGCGGGAATATTGCAGTAATCCTCGATGTGTTGCTCAGCGAGTATCGGGTTGCCCGCTGCCACACGCCCGACGATCGGAATGCCCAGATGCTGTTCCGGCAAGCGGATGCCGCGTGAAGCGCCGGCCACCATTTCGATAGCGCCCTTGCGCGCCAGTGCTTTCAGGTGTTCCTCTGCGGCATTGGCGGATTTGAAGCCCAGCTGGTCCGCAATTTCTGCGCGGGTAGGCGGGTAACCGGTATCCTCGATATGGGTCTTGATCAGGTCGAGGATCTCTTGCTGGCGTGCGGTGAGCTCTTGCATGGCGTGCCTCTGTCTGTATATCCAGCTTGTGATTATATACAGTGCTGGTGCGCTGGCAAGCCCTGCGCTATGGTGCGGGACAAAATAAAAGGGGAAACAGCTGTGTTTCGAGTGATTTCTGTACTGGTTTTGATGCTGTTGCTTGGCGGTTGCTTTGATAAACCGGAAGGGCCGGTAGTGAAAACCGCCAATGGCGACGTGCAGGGTTTCGTGAAAGAAGATGTACACCTGTTCTACGGTTTGCCCTACGCCGCACCGCCCGTTGGCGACCTGCGCTGGCATGCACCCCAACCGGTAGCGGAAAACTGGCAGGGTGTGCGCGCGGCGACAGGTGTGCCGCCGCTGTGTTTCCAGTACATGCTGTACATGCAGCGCGGGCAGGAAGATTGCCTGTATCTGAATATCGCCACCCCCAGCATCACGCCCGATAAACCCAAACCAGTGATGGTGTGGTTCCATGGTGGCGGTTTTATCGGCGGTGATGGTTTGCAAGGTTCCCCGCTGCACCGTCTGGCAAAACGCGGCGATGTCGTGGTGGTCAGCATGAATTATCGGGTGGGCGCGCTCGGTTTTATGGCGCATCCCACGCTGTCTGCCGAATCCGCAAAAGCCGACGGTGTGTTTGCTTCAGGCAATTACGGTTTGATGGACCAACAAGCAGCGTTGCGTTGGGTGCGTGACAACATCAGCGCGTTCGGCGGTGATCCGCAAAACATCACCATTTTTGGTGAATCCGCCGGCGGCATGAGTGTGTGCGCCCATCTTGCATCGCCGCTGAGTGCTGGTCTGTTCAAGCAAGCGATTGCCCAGAGCGGGCCTTGTATGAGTGCGAACCCGAGTCTGCACGCGGCCGAAAAACAGGGTGAATACCTGGCGATCAAGGCCGGGTGCGAAGGCAGGGGTGACTTGCTTGCGTGCTTGCGTAGCAAGAAACCGGAAGAGATCCTGCAGGCGTTGCCGAATGATCCGGCGTTTGTATTTGGCGAAGAGGAATACGGTTACTGGATGCCAGTAGTGGATGGCCGTGTACTGACCGACAGTATCAGCAACACATTCAGCAGTGGACAGTTCAACCGTGTGCCAGTGATCAATGGCAGCAATGGCGATGAAGGCAGCTTGCTGGTGATGTTTTCGCACGAATACCGTTTCAAGCCGCTGGTAGCAGCCGATTATGAAAAACGTATTCACTATCTCGTTGGCGATAACAACACCGTGACAGACAAATTGCTGGCGCGTTACCCGCTGGATAAATTCCCTGATCCGGGTGCCGCACTCTCTGAATTGTTCGGCGATGGTTTCATGAGCTGCAACGTCCAGAAAACATCGGAATTGCTCGCGCAGTGGACACCGGTATACGCCTACACATTCACCTATCCGGACGCGAAATTTATCTTGCCAGAACGGCGCAAGCTGGGCGCTTTTCACGGTGCTGAATTGCAGTTTGTTTTTCACGGGCCGATGGGCTGGTTTGAAAACAGTTTTTCCGGCGATGAACTGAAGCTGACTAACGCGATGATGGACTACTGGTCGCAGTTTGCGCGCAGCGGAAAACCGGACAAACCTGATTTGCAGCCGTGGCCATTGTTCTCTGATGGTGGCAAACAACTGATACTGGATCGCCAGTTGTCAGTATCCGATTCATTCAAGCGCGACGCCTGTACTTTCTGGCGCGAACTGGGTGCTGGTGAACGCAAGGGTCTTGCCCATTTTGAAAAGCAGTAGAGGTAGTAGAGAGTGGATAGTGCAAAAGTAGCAGAAGCCTGGCGCGTGATGCGCATACAGTCGGAATTGGTTGATGGCATTGAACAACTCACAAAACTTGGCCCGGCAGTCACCATCTTCGGCAGTGCACGCCTGCAGGAAGATGACCTGCATTATCAGGATGCTGTGCGTCTCAGCCAGTTGCTGGCGGAAGCAGGGCTTGCGGTGATCACGGGTGGTGGCCCCGGCATTATGGAAGCAGCCAATCGCGGTGCCTATCAGCAAGGCGGGCGCTCGGTCGGGTTGAATATCACGCTGCCGCATGAACAGAGCGCAAACCATTACCAATCCACTTCCTTGTCGTTCCGTTACTTTTTTGTGCGCAAACTGATGTTTGTCAAACATGCCGTTGGCTTTGCGATCTACCCCGGTGGCTTTGGCACGATGGATGAATTGTTCGAAGCGCTGACACTGGTGCAGACGGGCAAAGCAGCCAAATTTCCTATTGTGCTGGTGGGCAAGGATTATTGGGGCGGTTTAATGGATTGGCTGCAAAACACCATGCTGGCTTCTGGTTGCGTTGACCGTAAGGAACTTGACCTGTTGCAACTGGTGGACAACGCGGATGAAGCTGCAAAAATCATCATCGACCGCCACCGCAAGTATCCTGATTTGATTGGTGGTGGTTTCTAAGGTGTTTTTTGAAACACCTTTTCAATATTTTTGTTCAATTTAATATTTCTGTTCAATATTGATGTCGGGCAAGCTGCCAAATAACTGGTTCAGTCCGCTCGACCAGGCGTTGCGCAGCAATTGCAGGTAAGGGTGCTGTTCTTCAAAACGGTACGGCTCATGCGATGAAAAATCGTTTGTGCGGTGTAACAGTAAATCAATCGGCGGCCCCACTGAAATATTGGACCGGATGGTGGAATCAAAGGAAATCAGTGCGCATTTCACTGCTTGTGCCAGAGATGTCTTTGAATTGATCACGCGATCAATGATCGGTTTACCGTATTTGCTTTCGCCAATCTGGAAGTAGGGTGTATCGGCTGTCGCTTCAATAAAATTGCCTTGCGTGTAGACATTGAACAGGCGGGGTTCTTCACCGCGAATTTGCCCGCCGACAATCAGGCTGCAACTGTAATCCACGCCATCCTGTGCTTCCTGGCCTGAATCCCGTTTGATCACCTCGCGTACTGTCTTGCCCACCAGTGTTGCAACATCATAGAGCGAATGCAGGCTGAGGATATTTTCATCGTCCTGTCGCACCTGTTTTTGCAGCTGGCTGATGACTGATTGTGTGGTGGCGAGATTGCCAGCACTGACAATGGCGATGCGCCGTTCATTGCCATCCTGGAACAGATGCATCTTGCGGAAGGTGGCAATGTGATCCACGCCGGCATTGGTGCGTGAATCCGACGCGAACAACAAACCTTCTTCCAGCAGCATGGCTACACAGTACGTCATGTTATTGGTCCATGGATTTTACAAACGCATTCGCCACCATGGTTTCACTGCCGCCGCCATTGCGCATGCCGCGAACCGGGCAGGCTTCCAGATAATCCATGCCCACCGCCAGTTTCAGGTGATGGTGGCCGGCCTCTATGCCATTCGCAATGTCCAGACCCCACCAGTAATCGTCTATTGCCACTTCCACCCACGCATGACTGGCCACGTGTTCGGTATCTTGTGTGTACAGGTATCCGCTTACGTAACGTGCAGGCAAGCCAATTGCGTGCGCGCAGGCAAGATACACATGGCTGAAATCCTGGCACACGCCCTGTTTTTTCGAGAATGCGTCTGCGGCGTTGGTACAGGCATCGGTTTCGCCGGCCTGGAACGCCATATGCTCACGCAAGCGCATCATCAGTTGCCAGGCTGCATCGCGTGGGAATTCTTTTGCAATGCTGGCGAACGGCAACGCAAATGTTGCCAGCGTGTTGTCGATAGCGGTGAGTGGTGTTGAGCGCAGGAACAACAGCGGCGACAAGGTATCTGCTTTTTCCATGGCGCAATCGTCCACTTCGACAAACCCTTCTGCTTCAATGACGATATCCTGGTGCGGATAATCAACCGTGATCACATGCATGACATTGCCATACGCGTCCAGTGTGCGCGATGCAGCAGCAGGCAAGCGCAAATCCCATGACAGTATTTTCTGGCGCGCAGAATCATTCGGCGTGAGACGCAAGTATTGTGTACTGTGTGCCACGCTGGTTTCATAGCGATAGGATGTGGTGTGGTGGATATGCAATCGCATGGTGATGCTCCCGAACGAAAGTGATAGAACTT
>ERZ724527.1460-NODE-1460-length-11085-cov-8.706256_pt1 | contig 11085 bp, 9 predicted proteins | sample MGYA00376060_ERZ724527 | MGnify/ENA primary metagenome ERZ724527 (study PRJEB28724, sample SAMN07190886) | activated sludge metagenome | isolation source: activated sludge of sewage treatment plant in Hong Hong | place: USA: Christiansburg, Virginia | collected...
CCCTCTTCTTCATGGATATCCACCGGGATACCGCGGCCGTTATCCGTGACGGAAATCGATTCATCCGGGTGGATGGTCACAGTCACTTCGGTACAGTAACCAGCCAGCGCCTCATCGATGCCGTTATCGACTACCTCGAACACCATATGGTGCAAGCCGCTGCCGTCATCGGTGTCGCCGATGTACATACCAGGACGCTTGCGTACCGCATCCAGGCCTTTGAGCACCTTGATACTGGATGAGTCATAACCGCTGTTATCTTCAGCGCCGTGTTCCTGATGTTGGTTTTCGACTTCACTCATCTTGCTGCCTAACCCCTGTCTATGTAATTACGTACCCAGCAACACTTGTCCGTGTTCCACGTGAAACCATTTTGTGCCTGACCCGGCGGGCCAGCAGTCACGCAGGCTATCCGGATCAGTAGCTGTTACAAACACCTGGCTACGCATCGCACCCAGTTGTTGGCATAAGGCCTGCCGGTGCTGCCTGTCCAGCTCAGCCGGTAAATCATCGACCAGATAAATACAGGTCTTGCCTGTCAGCTCGTGCAACAACACACCTTGTGCGAGCATCAAGGCACAGGCCAGCAGCTTCTCTTGCCCCCGTGACAGCACATCTTCTGCAGGCCGCCCGCCAACACGGATATCGATATCCGCCCGCTGTGGCCCGCTGTGTGTACTGCCATGCTGGCTATCGCGCTGCCTGTCCCGCTCCAGCGCTTGTGCCAATGTCAGATCCTCAGACCAGCCCCGCTGGTAGAGAATCTCCGGTTTATCCAATGCAACCAGTTCGCCCAACAGGTGCAGAAAATGCGGCGCCAACCGCCGTATGTACGCGGCGCGCATGGCATCAACCACGTCAGCGCACAACGCCAGTTCTGCATCCCATGGCGCCAATTCTGAATCGGCTATTCTACCATTTTTGCCGCCGGAAGAACGGTTTTCTGGCCGGCCGCGCAGCAGGCTATTGCGCTGTTTTATCGCCTTCTGTATGCGTCGCCAATGAAACAGGAACTCAGGTTCCACGTGGAACACACCCCAATCCAGAAACTGCCGCCGTACACGCGGGCCACCTTCCAGCAAGGAAAAAGACTCAGCATTGATCAACTGCAGCGGGAGCTGTTCTGCCAGCTGGGAAGCGGTGTGTACCGGGTTGCCATTGATCTTGAATAGCTGCTGGTCGTTTCGTGAGCGCATCACGCCGATGGTGGATTGGTCCAGCAGTTCGCCAAATACCACGCAGCGGGTAGCGAGGTGGTTGATCACGGGGCCGAGTTTGGTGCTGCGAAAGGAGCGCGCCCTGGCCAGAATAAACAGGGATTCCAGGACGCTGGTTTTGCCGCTGCCGTTTGCGCCGGTGAAAATGTTGACGCTGCCGCAGTCATCTATTTCCACCTTTTCCAGATTGCGAACGCCGCTGATATGCAGGCGTTTAATCGTCATTTACAGGCGCATTCACTTACAAACGCATCGGCATGACGACGTAAACAGCGTCAGAACCGTCAGCAGATTCCACCAGTGCACTGCTGTTGGCATCTGCCAGCGAGATGCGGACAGTGTCGCTGGACAGCGCGTTCAACACATCCACGAGGTAGCTCACGTTGAAGCCGATCTCGAACGGGCTGCCTTTGTAATCGACCGTCACGGTCTCTTCGGCCTCTTCCTGCTCCGGGTTGTTAGCCACCAGCATGAGCTGGTCAACCTCGAGGATCAGGCGCACACCACGGTATTTCTCGTTGGAAAGAATAGAGGCGCGCGAGAACGCCTGGCGCAATTCGTTGCGTTCCGCATGGATCAGGTTGTTGCCACTGCGCGGCAACACGCGCTCGTAATCCGGGAATTTGCCATCCACCAGCTTGGTGGTAAACGTGAAATCATCGGTCTGGGCACGCAAATGGTTGCTGCCCAGCATCACTTTCACCGGCTGTTCGCTGTCAGCCAGAAAGCGAACCAACTCCATCACGCCCTTGCGCGGCAGGATAGACTGGCGCGCAGTGGCACCCTCAACCGGCGTGTTCAGCGTACACAGCGCCAACCGGTGCCCATCAGTAGCCACCGTGCGCACGAAGTCCGGGGCGATCTCCAGCAGCATGCCATTCAGGTAGTAGCGCACGTCCTGCTGGGCCATCGAAAAAGAGACAGCATCGATCAAACGCTTCAGTTGCTTCTGCTGCAGCGAGAAGCCCAGCGTATTCGGGCTGTCTTCCACATTGGGGAATTCAGAGGCGGGCAGCGTGGTCAGGGTGAAGCGGCTGCGGCCAGATTTTATTGTAACCTTTTGATTATCAAGGGAAAAATCAATTTTTGAACTATCGGGTAATGACTTCACGATATCCAGCAATTTGCGCGCAGGCACGGTGACATCGCCGGGCTGCACTTCGTCATCGACGGCCACGCGGCCAACCAGCTCCACTTCGAGGTCGGTGCCCGTCAGGGACAGTTGTCCTTCATGCAGGGAGACCAGCACATTGGACAGCACCGGCAGGGTCTGGCGGCGCTCGACGACCCCGGCAACGAGTTGCAGGGGTTTCAGCAGTGCTTCACGTGAAATCGTAAATTGCATGTTCTAGGGCTCCCGCCGTGGATACTGGTAAAAATTAATCGCCGATATTATCGCAATTTGTAGGCGTTATGTTGTGAGCGCACGCATCAGTTTTTTGTAATCTTCGCGCATGTCGGCATTGCTATCGCGCAGCTCGCGAATTTTACGGCACGCATGCAGCACTGTCGTGTGATCCCGGCCACCAAACGCATCACCAATTTCCGGTAAAGAATGGTTGGTCAACTCCTTGGCCAGCGCCATGGCTACCTGGCGTGGGCGCGCTACCGAACGGTTGCGGCGCTTGGCCATCATATCGCTGGTTTTTATCTTGTAATACTCCGCCACCGTGGACTGGATATTGGTAATGCTGACCAGTTTATCCTGCAACGCCAACAAATCTTTCAGCGAATCCTTGACCAGTTCAACCCCGATGGGCCTGCCAGTAAATTTTGAATGGGCGATCACGCGCTTGAGTGCGCCTTCCAGATCGCGCACGTGCGAACGGATGCGTTGCGCGATAAAAAATGCAGCATCGGGCGGCAATTCCATGTGCACTTCGTCGGCTTTTTTCATCAGGATTGCGACGCGCGTTTCCAGCTCGGGCGGCTCGACCGCCACGGTCAAACCCCAGCCAAAACGCGAACGCAAACGCTCTTCCAGGCCATCCACTTCTTTGGGGTAGCGGTCGCAGGTCACAATCATTTGCTGGCCACCTTCAAGCAGCGCATTGAACGTGTGAAAAAATTCTTCCTGTGATTGTTCCTTGCCTTCAAAAAACTGGATGTCATCAATCAGCAATGCATCCACCGAACGATAGAAGCGCTTGAATTCTGTCATCGCTTTCAGTTGCAGCGCTTTAACCATATCCGCAACAAACCGCTCGGAATGTAAATACACCACGCGCGCATTCGGATTTTTTTGCAAAAGTGCATTGCCTACAGCGTGCATGAGATGGGTTTTGCCAAGGCCCACGCCACCATAGATAAACAGCGGGTTGTAGGAGCCGCCAGGATTTTCGGCCACCTGCATGGCGGCGGCATGTGCCAGCTGGTTGGATTTGCCTTCGACAAAGTTGTCGAAAGTGTAGTTGCGGTTGATGCCGCTCTGGTGCTTGATATTGCCTTCCACCTGCGGCGATGTTTTGGTGGCAGGCGGGATTTGGATGTTGGCGGCGCGCGGCGGCGGCGCGCTGATAATCTCGATCACGGGCCGTGCCTCGCTGCTGGCTGGCGGCGGCGTGGGTGCGGCAGTAAAACCGCTATGGGCTGGCTGGCTGAGAACCTGCAGGGCAATATCGATATTGCGGTTTTCACCGCGCGAGGTGCCCTCTTCCCGCAGCAGCTCACGCATACGGGTCAGGTATTTGTTGCTCACCCAGTCCGCAATGAAGCGGTTGGGGGCGCTGATGACCAGCTGGCGCTCGCTGCTGTCTGCATCGATTAATCCGAGCGGGCGAATCCAGGTGTTGAATTGTTGGGTCGGGAGCTCATCCTGTAAGCGGGAGAGGCAGTAGCGCCATAAAGTCTGTAGCATAGAATTCTATCGGGTCCTGGGGTTGACAAAGCGGCGAAATCCATTCAGCGAAACCTGTTGATAGATTATCCACAGGGCGGCAGGAGGCGTTGGCCATTATCCGCCTTTTTTACACAGGCTCAAGGGGAAAAACAGCCTGAGAAGATGATGGTAACCTGTGGATATCTTGTGTGGCTTTTGGTGCGCGGGACGAGCCTGCCGACACGAAATTGAGCGATTGCCACGCTGGGCACCATTCTGTACAATGCCGCCTCTTTTTCGCTGGCTTTTGCTGCTGTTCTGGCAAGGGCTTATATATAGACAGACAGGTGTAGCATGAAAAGAACTTTCCAGCCCAGCGTCATCAAACGCAAGCGCACCCACGGTTTCCGTGCCCGTATGGCCACCAAGAATGGCCGCATCGTCCTCAGCCGCCGCCGTGCCAAGGGCCGCAAGCGCCTGACGGTCTGATTCCGCTTTCGCTGCCTTCTGATCCTGTCAGGCTCAGGCGTGTGCAAGCCACCGATCTGCCTGCTGGACCAGCAGGCGCGCTGATCGCACCACCCCGCGCACCATCCCAGCGAGATCTTTCCGCCTCGGGTTTCGATCTCTGCTTTGGCAAACAGCATCGCCTGTTAACGCCAAGAGAATTTAAAGCCGTTTTTGACGGCGCCGTGTTCAAAGCCTCCCACCGCTCTTTGTTATTGTTGGCGATCCCCTGTGCGGAGGTTGCCCTGTTACCTGAATCACCCGCCCGCCTGGGCTTGGTTGTCGCAAAAAAACATGCGCGCCTTGCTGTAGAGCGCAACCGGCTGAAGCGATTGTTGCGTGAAAGTTTTCGCCACCACAAAATGGAACTGGCCGGGCTGGATATCGTGGCGCTGGTCAAGCCGGGGTTGTGGCAGATGGATAACCGCGCCATCCGTACAGTGATTGAAGAACAGTGGGCGCGGCTGTTGAAACAAAGACGGAAAGCGATATGAAGCCCCCGCACGAAAATAATCAGGTGCTGCGCGCAGTGGTCATACGGAGCCTGCGTTTTTACACGGAGCAGATCAGCCCGTGCTTGCCGCCCCATTGTCGCTTTCACCCCAGCTGCTCGCGCTACACGCGTGAAGCCATAGAAAAACACGGGGTGGCGCGCGGCTCTTACCTTGGCGCGCGCCGCATCCTAAAATGCCACCCTTGGCACCCCGGCGGAATCGATCCCGTGCCGGAAAGCCAGGAAGCCCCCAGCCAACCTTTACCTACAAGCAGACACTGACGATGGATTTTCAACGCCCGGTATTGATTGCTGCCATTGCAGCGGTTTCCTTCATGTTATTGCTGGAATGGAACAAGTTCCAGGAAGCACACAAAGCGGTATCTGCCAATGCGGAGCAAGTACAGCCAGCAGCAGTGGGTGACGATGCGCCAGGCAGCGGCGATGCGCCGGCAGCCCCAGCAGCAGCAGCGGACAACACACAAAATGTCCCGACAGCAGCAGCGGCACAGGTAGCAAACCAGCAGATACAACTGATCGATGTTTACAGCGATACGCTGCATGTAAAAATTGATCCAGCAGGTGGCGATATTGTCATGGCCGCATTGCGCGAGTACCCGGCAAAAATAAATCAGCCGGATGAACCGTTGGTGATACTGACGCGCACACAGGATCACCTCTACATTGCACAAAGCGGATTGGTGAACGATGAAGGGGCATTCATAGAGGGTGGACGCGCCAACTTCTCAACGACGCAAAACCGTTACGAAATGGGCAGCGCCGACAATGAACTGGCGATAGACCTTACTACAGAAATTAACGGTGTAAAAATTACCAAACGCTACACATTCACACGCGGCGAATATCTGGTAGGCATTTCCTATCTGGTGGATAACACATCTGCCCAACCGTGGAGTGCGCACATGTATGGCCAGATAAAACGCGATACCCATGAACCCGTCAGTTCTGGCGGTGTAGGCATGACGCCATTTCTTGGCGCGGCCACCACCACCGCAGAAAAAAATTATCTGAAAATGACGTTTGACGACATGATCGAAAAACCGCATAAGGAAACAAAAACCGGCGGCTGGATTGCGATGGTGCAACATTATTTTATCAGCGCATGGGTGCCGGACCACGCGGCCAACAACCTGTTCTACACCACGTTCCAACCCGCCACGAATACATACCTGCTCGGTTTCACAGGCCCGCGTGTTGATATCGCGCCGGGCAGCCAAGGCGTGTTGGGCACACAGTTTTACGTAGGCCCGAAAGATGTGAGCCGTCTGGAGCAGATTGCGCCCTACCTCGATCTGACGGTGGATTATGGCGTGTTGTGGTGGATCGCCAAACCGCTGTTCTCGCTGACGCACTGGATTCATTCCATCGTTGGAAACTGGGGTCTGGCGATTATCGGTTTGACCTTGTGTGTCAAAGCGATATTCCTGTGGCCATCCAACCTGAGTTATAAATCGATGGCGGTGATGAAAAAACTCGCGCCGAAGATGCAGGAAATGAAAGAAGCGTATGGTGACAACCCCACCAAGTTGCGTGAGGAAATGTTCAAGCTGTACCAGAAGGAAGGCGCCAACCCGATGTTGGGCTGTTTGCCGATGATTATCCAGACACCGGTATTTATCGCGCTGTACTGGTCGCTGATGGAAAGTGTGGATCTGCGCCAGGCGCCGTTTTATGGCTGGATTGTCGATTTGTCAGTGCAGGATCCGTATTTTCTATTGCCATTGCTGATGGGTGCATCCATGTGGGTACAGCAAAAACTGAACCCACCACCAGCAGATCCGATGCAGCAACGCATATTCCAGTTTATGCCAATTATTTTCACCGGCATGTTCCTGTTTTTCCCGGCCGGGCTGGTGTTGTACATGTTGGTCAATAACCTGATTTCAATGTCACACCAGTTCTGGATTTACAAAACGATGCAAAAAGCCGGCGCAAAATGATCCAGCCGGATCGCGACACCATCGCCGCGATTGCTACTGCACCCGGCAAAGGTGGTGTCGGCATTGTGCGATTGTCTGGCGCACAGGCGCGAGTGATTGGCGAAGCAATCTGCAATAAAACCCTGTCCGCGCGCTGCGCAATTTTCTGCGATTTTTCTGATGCTGCTGGCGTGATCGACCAGGGGATCGCGTTGTATTTTTCAGCACCGGCATCCTTTACGGGCGAAGATGTGGTGGAGCTGCAGGGCCACGGTGGCCCGCAGGTGATGAACATGTTGCTCGCGGCATGTGTGCAGCACGGTGCTCGGCTGGCGCGACCGGGGGAATTTTCTGAACGCGCCTACCTCAATGACAAACTGGATCTTGCGCAAGCGGAAGCCATTGCCGACCTGATTGATGCCAGTTCGACACAAGCTGCCCGCAACGCGGTCCATTCGTTGCAGGGAGAGTTTTCCGCCGCTATCCACACATTGGTCGAGCAGCTGGTGCAGCTGCGCATCTATGTAGAGGCGGCCATTGATTTTCCGGAAGAAGAAATCGATTTTCTGGCCGATGGCAAAGTCGCGGCGCAATTGTCTGCATTGTGTGAACAGCTCGAGGGTGTTTTGCAAAATGCCCGGCAAGGCGCGTTGATGCGTGAAGGCATGTGCGTGGTGATTGCCGGCAAGCCCAATGCCGGCAAATCCAGCTTGCTGAATGCCCTGGCGGGGCGCGATGCCGCTATCGTGACGGATATCGCCGGCACCACGCGGGATGTGTTGCGTGAGCACATCAATATTGATGGCTTGCCACTGCACATCATTGATACAGCGGGCTTGCGGGATAGCCCCGACCGGGTCGAGCAGGAGGGCATCCGGCGTGCCTGGGCTGAAATCGACAAGGCGGACCTGGTGTTGTTGCTGGTGGACAGCACCCAGAGCCTGGAAACCGATCCGGACCGGTTGTGGAGCGAGTGGTCAGAACACGCCCGCCCGCCGGTTGCCACGCTGGTGGTGCAGAACAAGGTGGATGCCAGCGGCCTGGGCGGTGGTGCGGCGGCCGGCCTGATACGCGTCTCGGCCAAAACGGGCGATGGGCTGGATGCGCTGAAAAAGGCGCTCAAAGACAGCGCAGGGCTCCAGAGCGCTGGCGAGGGCTTGTTCAGTGCCCGCTCGCGTCATGTGGATGCCCTGGTGCGCTCGGCTACCTTGCTGCAGGAAGCAGCCGTACGTTTCAGCGGCAATGGGGCCGGGGAGCTGCTGGCGGAAGACCTGAAGCGCGCGCAACAGTATCTGGGCGAAATCACCGGCGAGTTCAGCAGTGACGCGTTATTGGGGCGGATTTTCAGTGGGTTCTGTATAGGAAAATAAGGCGCCAGCTTCTTGATGGCCGTCACGCAGCGGTCACAAAATTGCTATATATTGAAAAATGAGCCAATACAAAGTGATTTTTGTGTGAAAGATTCAGCCCCTGCCCTGCATCTGGTTAACCAGACCGAACCGCCGGCCCCCGTCGTGGATCTAGGCAAGCACGAACTGTATATCAATCGGGAGCTTTCCCAGCTCGCGTTCAATTTGCGCGTGCTGGACCAGGCGATGGACGAGGCGCATCCCTTGCTGGAGCGCATGAAGTTCCTGCTGATATTCAGCTCCAACATGGATGAGTTTTTCGAGATTCGTGTAGCGGGCCTGAAAAAACAGATCGAGTTCCAGCGTGAAAACCCGGGGCCGGATGGCATGCGCCCACGGGATGTGCTGGAAGAGATTTCACGCCAGGTCCACGCTGCGGTGCAGCGGCAGTATGACGTGTTCAATAACGTTCTTATCCCGGCGCTGGAGAAAGAAAATATTCGCTTGTTGCGGCGCAATCACTGGACACCAGAACAAGCCGCCTGGGCGCGCCGGTATTTTCGCGATGAAGTATTGCCGGTAGTCAGCCCCATTGCGCTGGATCCAGCGCACCCGTTTCCACGACTGGTGAACAAAAGCCTGAACTTTATTCTCTCGCTGGATGGCAGTGATGCCTTTGGCCGTGAAGGCGGTTTTGCTATTGTGCCTGCGCCGCGTTCGTTGCCGCGCATCATCCGCATTCCGGACAGGCTGACAGACGGCGGTGATAATTTCGTGTTCCTGTCATCGATTATCCACGCGCACGTGGATGAGTTGTTCCCCGGTATGACAGTGCGTGAATGCCACAAATTTCGTGTTACGCGCAACGCCGATCTGGAAATGAATGCAGCAGAAGTGGAAGACATCGCGCTGGCGCTGAAGGGCGAGCTGTCTTCACGCCGCTTCGGTACAGCGGTGAAACTGGAAGTGTCCAGTGAGTGCCCGGAAGACATGTGCAACATCCTGCTGGAGCAATTCAATCTCAATGAAAGCGAGATGTTTCGCCTGGACGGCCCGTTGAATCTTCATCGGTTGTTAAAACTGGGCAGCATGCTCAACCGGCCTGATCTTGCCTACCCGGAGTTTTCACCGGGTATTCCGTCTGCACTGAGCGCAGAGAAAAATATTTTTGACAGCATTCGTCGTGAAGACCAGTTGTTGCTACATCCGTTCCAGTCATTCACGCCAGTGATTGATTTCTTGCGCAGTGCAGCAAAAGACCCGGATGTACTGGCAATCAAACAGACGCTGTATCGCACCGGTGGGAAATCCGAAATTGTGGATGCGCTGGCAGAAGCAGCACGTAACGGCAAGGAAGTGACGGCCGTGGTTGAATTACGCGCGCGCTTTGATGAAGAAGAAAACCTGCAGCTCGCCAGTCGCTTGCAAGAAGCGGGTGCCGTGGTGGTCTATGGGGTGCTGGGCTATAAAACCCACGCCAAGATGTCTATGGTGGTGCGGCGCGAAGCCGGCAAGCTGAAACGGTATGTGCATCTCGGCACAGGCAATTACCACAGTGGCAACGCCCGTGCGTATACCGACTACAGCTTGCTGACGGATGATGATGATATCTGTGCAGATGTGCACCGGGTTTTCCAGCAACTCACAGGCATGGGAAAAGCGAGCAAGTTGCACGCACTGATGCACGCGCCATTCACCCTGCAAAAAAACTTGCTGGCGTTGATGGATAAGGAAATTGCGGCGGCTAAAGCCGGCAAACCCGCGCACATCATTATCAAGATCAATGGACTCACCGAGCCCAAAATGATCCGCGCCCTGTATCGCGCATCACAGGCAGGGGTAAAGGTGGATTTGATTGTGCGGAGCGTGTGCTGCTTGCGTCCGCGCTTGCCGGGGGTTTCCGACAATATTCGCGTGATTTCGATTGTTGGACGTTTTCTGGAACATACCCGTGTGTATTATTTCCAGAACAGCGATCCACAGATTTATTGCGCCAGTGCTGATCTGATGGAACGCAACTTGCTGCATCGCGTGGAAGTGGCGTTCCCGATTTTCCATATGAAACAGATCAAACGTATCCGCGCAGAACTGGATACGTATCTCAATGATAATACACAGGCCTGGGAGCTGGATGCACACGGGCAGTACCATCGCCTGACGCCAAAACACCGGCAGCCTAAAACCGCACAGCAGCAGTTACTGGAAAAACTGTCTAATTGAAAACAAAAAAGCCACCAAGCGGTGGCTTTTTTGTGCGCTGATACAAGACAATCAGCCGCGCTGGATGCCGATATTTTCTGGCGTGCCGTCAGCCGCGTGTACATATTCCGCACGGATACGCGTTGGCTTCACTGTAAAGGTCACGCGCTGGTCGCCGGGTTGGTCAAACGGATACACATCCTGGTTCATGTATTTCTTGGCGATGCTGTTGATAAAGCTGCGATCCGTGTCTTCAGTGATTTCCACGTTGCCGCGGATTTCCAGATAACGCCACGGATTAGCAGGGTCAGCAATACAGAGCGCCACGCGCTGGTCGCCAGCGAGATTCTTGTATTTCTGGCGCGCTTTCAGCGTACTGAAGCGAACAAACTCACCATCCCACACAAAGGCCACGGTGTTGTTGGCCAGTGAACCATTCGGCATCACCATCGCGACTTGCGCGTAGTTGTTGCCTTTGACGATATCGTAGTGGCTCTCAGGTATTACATCAGCCGGCTTCGGCATATTGGACTCCTTCAGGTTTTGCTGGATTCTTGAATTC
>ERZ724527.1461-NODE-1461-length-11085-cov-3.829737_pt1 | contig 11085 bp, 6 predicted proteins | sample MGYA00376060_ERZ724527 | MGnify/ENA primary metagenome ERZ724527 (study PRJEB28724, sample SAMN07190886) | activated sludge metagenome | isolation source: activated sludge of sewage treatment plant in Hong Hong | place: USA: Christiansburg, Virginia | collected...
GCATCAAAAAGGACGCTGCCTGGTCAAATGGGGTGAGTGTGGTGGACATTAATAACGATGGCATGATGGACCTGTACATTAGCCAGGTGGGCTCCTTTGATATGTTTAAGGGACACAACCAGCTCTATGTATGCAAGGCCATCGAAAATGGTATACCCGTATACGAAGAACAATCCGCTCAATACGGCCTAAACCTCGTGGGCTACGGTACACAGGCGGTATTTTTTTTTTTTTTTCTGGATGGTGATCTAGACATGTACCAACTCAACCACTCCACCCACAACAACGGTACCTTTGGCCAGAGGTCTTCTTTTTTAGGTACCTTTCATGAGCAGTCGGGTGATAAGCTGATGAGAAACGACAACAACCACTTTACCGATGTGACCAAAACTTCAGGCATTCATTCTTCCGTTATCGGTTATGGATTAGGGGTAGTGGCCAGTGATGTGAATCTAGATGGTTATCCGGATTTGTACATCGGCAACGACTTTCATGAGAATGACTACCTGTACATCAACCAAAAAAACGGGACATTTAAAGATGTCACCGAAGAGCAACTCATGCACACAAGCAGGTTCTCAATGGGTGTAGATGCAGCAGATCTCAACAACGACGGCTTCAATGAAATCATTTCACTCGATATGTTGCCTGAGAGACCTGATATCCTCAAGAGATCAGAAAACGATGAAGACATCAGCCTCTTTAAGTTTAAACTCGATTACGGTTACAACTATCAGTACTCGCGCAACGCCCTTCAACTCAACAATGGCAATGGCAGCTACAGCGAGATAGCCATGTACAGCGGCATTCATGCTACCGACTGGTCGTGGTCACCTCTGTTTTTTGACATGGACCAGGATGGTAAACAAGATTTGTTTATCTCCAATGGCATACCCAAACGAATGAATGATCTGGATTACATCAATTTTGTTTCCGACCAGGACTGGCAGTGGAAGACCAGCCACAACGTGCTCAGTCAGCAGGAGCTCGACCTCATTGCTAAGATACCGGAGCTCAAGCTGGAAAATAGAATTTACCTTCAATCCAACGCTCTTCAATTTTTGGATAAGAGCAATGCTGTTAACAATGTGCTGCCCTCGTACAGCAGTGGGGCTGCGTATGCAGACTTTGACAACGATGGCGACCTCGATGTAGTGGTCAACAACATCAATGAAAAACCATTTATCTATAAAAATGAAAAGAAAAAGACGCCTCAAAACGCGGCTGCTTTAAGGATCCAACTGAAGGGCCCTGCCGGTAATATCAATGCGATCGGCAGCCGACTCATCGTTAAGGCAGGATCTACACAGTTTTTTGCAGAACAATATGCAGTGCGTGGTTTTCAGTCCAGCAGTCAGGAAGATGTAATCATAGCTACCGGCCAACTGAAAGCCGACTCACTATGGGTGATCTGGCCTGATCAATCGTACACAGTGACATCTGTGGGCAAAGACAGCCTCTTTAAGCTAGCTTACCAAAGTGGCTTGCCGAAGTTTGATTACAGCCGGCTAAACAAAACAAATGAATCTGCACAAAAGGTATGGACAGAGGTTGCGGCCACTGCAGGACTTAATTACCGCCATAAGGAAAATCCCTACATAGAATTTCACCGTGAACCCCTGGTGCCCTTTAGCTGCGGTGAAGACGGCCCTGCTGCTTGTGTGGGAGATGTCAATGGTGATCAGCGAGAAGATATATTTTTTGGTGCCTCTAAAACCTTTAAGCCCGAGCTCTACCTCCAGCAAGCCAATGGCAGATTTGTCAAGAGCCCTCAAAAAGCCCTCGATGCGGATTCAACCTATGAAGACACCGATGCTTTATTAGTAGATGTTAACAAAGATGGTCATCTGGATTTAGTTGTGGCCAGCGGTGGCAATGAATACTCGCTTAAAAACGATTACATGAGACCGCGGCTTTACCTCAATGATGGAAAGGGTAACTTTTCCAAGACGGCCGATGCGCTGGGTCAGGTAAAACTCAATGCCTCAACCGTAAAAACCGGCGACCTCAACAAGGATGGCCATGCCGATTTGATTTTCTTTGGCAGGTCTGTTCCCTATCAATATGGAGCCTTTGCCTCATCCTATATTTTGATCAATAAGGGCAATGGTACCTTTGAAGATAAGACTAATGAATTGGCTCCTGAGTTTAAAGACCTGGGCCTCGTCACCGCAGCAGAAGTGACAGATATGGATGGCGATAATGACCTCGACATCGTAGCTGCCTGCGAATGGGATGGAATCAAACTGTTTACCAACGAAGGCGGTAAATGGAAATCCTCTATGCTCTACAGCGGTCACGGCTGGTGGTCGTCACTGATCATCTCAGATTTGGATGGCGACGGCGACCCCGATGTATTGGCGGGTAATCAGGGACTTAATACCCGAATGAAGGCAAGCCCCGAAAAACCGGTACGCATGTATTATGCCGATATGGACAACAATGGCACCAAAGAGCAAATTGTAACTTATTATATTGGTGATAGAGAGATACCACTTGCCAACAAAACAGAATTGGAAAAGAAATTGCCTCCGGTTAAGAAAAAGTTTCTGAAGGCCAGCGATTTTGCCAAGGCAGATCTCAAAGATATCCTTTCTTTTTACGACCTCAAAAAGGCACAAAAAATGGAAGCAGATCAATTTGCCAATATGGTTATTTATCAGCAAGCCAAGGGTCAATACAGCGCTTCTGCCCTGCCTTCCAATATGCAATACGCTCCGTTGACAGCTGCTGCCAGCCTGGGTAAAAATGAATGGCTGATTGGTATGAACAAGTACAACAGCAATGTACAGATTGGTCGGTATGATGCGGATTTTGGTGGCATCCTTACCATCACAGGAAAAGAGCCAAAGTACCAACACCTGCCTGGCTTATTGCTGAAAGGGGCAATCAAAAAAATCCTACCCATTCAGGTCAATGGCAAGACGCAGTACCTAATTGTTAAAAACAACGACTCCTGTGCCTTGCTTGCCCGTTGAATAGGATCACGGTAGCCAGGGTGAGGTAAAAGTAAAGGTAGCGCCATCAAACAGGCCCTTATCAGAAAGTTTGAGCCGGGGTATTACCAGCAAGGCCATAAAAGAGAGCGTCATAAACGGAGCAGCTAAGGCAGAGCCCAGCTCCTTTTTGGCAAAAACATCGATGGCCTGGTAGTCGGTAGCCACCTTGTAGCCATCTTCGTTACTCATCAAACCCGCCACTGGTAAAGCCAGTTGGTGGACATCTTTGTTATAAGTAGCCACCACACCTCCTTTGCAGCTGACCACCGCATTGATGGCATCTACAAGGTCTTCATCACTTACACCCACTGCAATGATGTTGTGCGAATCATGGGCAACAGAAGAAGCAATGGCCCCCCGCGCAAGTCCAAAGCCATGGATAATGGCAACAGCCGGCGTGGCTTGGGTATATCTATTGTACACCACCAGCTTGAGGAGGTCGTTTTGGGCATCACTTATAAATTCTGAAGGCCCTTCCTGCCAGTCTGCCAGCAGTTCCTGGGTTATGAGCTGACCTCCCGTGGCATGGATCGCACGCAGTTGTGAGGTACCTTCAGGCACGACCAACCTGATTTGGTCTACGGTGATGGCTTGGGCATTGAAATAGTTGACCACCTTGCTTTGTGGCAGGGGTAGCAGACTAACACCATCACGAGCCACACAGTCACCACTGAGGTAAGTGGCAGCCACCTCAAAATCGATCAAATCTTTTACTACAATAAAGTCGGCCGGGTCGCCTTCGCGCAGCAGGCCAATGGGCAGTTGATAGTGCTTTACCGGGTGGACACAGGCCATATACAGGGCATCAAACAAGTGCAGGTCAAATTCTTTGATCGCTCTTTTGACCAGCAAGTTGATGTGACCCAGTACCAACTCGTCCGGGTGTTTGTCATCAGAACAAAACATCATGTGTTGGCTATGATCTCTGGCCAGAGGCATCAAGGCATTGAAGTTTTTGGCAGCACTGCCCTCCCTCACCAAAATTTTAACACCGAGTCCCAGCTTTTCTGCTGCCTCATCGGTTTGGTAACATTCGTGGTCGGTAGAAATGCCGTAAGCAAAGTATTTTTGAGCATCACTGCCCCGAAGGCCGGGAGCATGGCCATCAATAGGCTTGCCGCTTTTGGTAGCAGCCATCAGTTTTTTGATTACTTCTTCATCTTCATAAATTACACCCGGATAATTCATCATTTCTGCCAGGTAATAGATGTCGGGCCGGGCCATTAATTGGGCTATTTGGTCGCTGTCTATGGTCGCTCCTGCTGTTTCAAAAGCGGTAGCCGGTACACAGGAAGGGGCGCCAAAGGCAAAATGAAAGGGACTTTGGGCCGCATCTTCCAGCATGTATTCCACGCCTGCCTGACCCAATACATTGCCAATTTCATGGGGATCAGAGACCGTGCCTACGGTGCCATGCACCACCGCCAAACGGGCAAAATGAGCCGGCGTTAGCATTGAACTTTCGATGTGGACGTGCGCATCTACAAAGCCGGGCATGATATAGGGCTTGTTTTTCTGTTCCTGGTCAAGGGCGTCGATCCTTACTATTTTACCTTCATCCCACCACAAATGCCCATAATAAATTTGGCGCTTAAATACATCTACAATGTTTCCTTCTATGTTCATCATCTTCACTAAAATTTGGAGATTGAATTACAAGATGTAATTTAATGAAAGTATGCCAATTATTCAGTTGACCTGGGTCATTGGGCGTGAAACATTTCACGAAGAAGGCGTAACTTCGTGGTTCATAAACTTAAGATCAAATGCAAAAGGTATATATTTTATCCGCGTTGAGAACACCCATGGGCAGTTTTGGTGGTGCACTTTCTTCTTTCTCTGCTACCCAGTTGGGATCAGTAGCCATTAAAGCTGCGGTTGAAAAATCAGGCATCAACCCATCAGATGTTGATGAAGTGTTTTTTGGCAATGTTTGCCAGGCCAACAATGGTCAGGCCCCTGCCAGACAAGCAGCACTTGGAGCCGGCCTGGATAAAAAAGTACCCTGTACCACGGTCAACAAGGTTTGTGCTTCAGGTATGAAATCGGTCATGTTTGGTGCCCAGTCTATCCAATTGGGACAAAACCAGGTGGTGGTAGCAGGAGGTATGGAAAGCATGAGCAACATCCCTTACTACCTGCCAAAGGTGAGATGGGGATTGAAATATGGTGGAGGTGAGCTGGTAGATGGTCTGCAAAAAGATGGACTTACCGATGCCTACAACCATCAGGCCATGGGTACCTGCGCAGATGCCACCGCTACCAAGTTTAACATCAGCAGAGAAGAACAGGATCGTTATGCCATTCAATCGTACCAGCGTGCAGCAGATGCTACCAAGGCCGGTAAATTCAAAAATGAAATCTGCCCTGTTGCCATACCACAGAAAAAGGGAGACCCAGTGATGATGGCGGAGGATGAAGAATACAAAAACGTGATGTTTGATAAGATTCCCGGGCTCAGACCCGCCTTCTCAAAAGACGGAACTGTAACGGCTGCCAACGCTTCTACCATGAACGACGGGGCTGCCGCCCTGGTTTTGGCCAGCGAAGAATATGTGACCAAAAACGGACTTACACCCCTCGCAGAAATAGTGTCTTATGCAGACGCAGCGCAAGAACCGGAGTGGTTTACTACAGCACCTACGCTGGCAGCTCCAATCGCCCTTAAAAGAGCAGGATTATCCATCGGTGACATCGACTTTTTTGAGGTCAACGAAGCTTTTGCGGTGGTTACAATGGCCTTTAACCAAACCATGGGTGTGGATGAATCTAAGGTCAATGTCAATGGAGGTGCAGTTGCCCTGGGCCATCCACTGGGAGCTTCTGGAGCCAGGATCATTACAACCCTTTACCACGTTTTGGCAGAAAACAATGGTACTTACGGCCTCGCTACCCTTTGCAATGGGGGCGGAGGAGCCAGTGCCATTATCATTAAAAAACTGTAATTGCGCTTACTTTAAATCGATGGTGCCGGCATCGCTGTTTTCAAGCATGCCGCCACTAGCCAATCGTATGTCCTTACCCTGGATGTTCTCAATGGTAATTTGACCCGAGTTACTGAACATGCCCAGATTATCAATGCCATACAGGCCATTGGTAGCGTGGTTGTTCAGGATAGAAATGATGCCATTGTTGGTAATCTCACCTGCCGCCTGATTTCTGATGGCAGTGCTGCCACTATTGGTTATGGTCAGCATCGATGAACTGTTGATCAACAAACTTCCACTATTGGTAAAGGCCGTACCCGAGGTATTGAGTGGGTTGGAGATACTGATATTGCCATAACACAAGATATCACCCGCATTGATCAGCACCCCCTTGTCCTGGAGATTTAGGTTGCCATTGTTTTGAATCAACAGGGTTACATTGGCGCCCAGATTGATCGATGAAGCCCGTGCCGTGGTGCCATTGGTAATGGTGATGGTATAAGCCAATGCCGGATTGATAACCACGTTGTGACAGGGCTGGGGTACAATGCCGGTGCTCCAGTTGGTAGCCACATTCCAGTTTCCATTGGTACCAATCCATGTATTGGTTACATCGGGTATGTTTTCATCCACACTGCTATCACAGTCATTGTCTTTGCCATCGCAAATTTCCGGAGCGCCGGGATAACTCATATTGTCATCGTCGAGGCAGTCCTGGCTACCGGCACAGAAACCGTCGTTGTCAAAGTCGCCACCGTAGCCCGTGAGGCAAAAGTCGCTATAGTTGCCGCCACCGGGTAAAAGGGGGTTGAGTTCCAATCGAAGGGATGCACCTCTCAGACAAAAATCGTTGTAAGCATTAGGTATGCAGCCGCTGAAGTTGTTGTCATTGAGCCAAAGCACCGAGATGGGTGGAATCACCAAAAAGGCGGGCAGGGTTCCTGCAAAATTATTGTTGTCGAGATAAAGGGTTCTGAGGTTGGGTGCATCACCAAAGGAGGAGGGAATGGCTCCGCTAAAATTGTTGTTGCCCAGATCTACGTACTCTAGCAAGGGCAGGTCGTCCAAAAAGTTGGGCAGGGTTCCGGAAAAGTTGTTGCTGTATAAATTTAGGCGGGTTAGCTGGGTCAAAGCGGTGAGGGCAGAAGGAATGGTACCGCTTAGGTTATTGGAACCCAGGTTGATGGCACTTACCCTGCCGGCGCTGGTACAAACTACGCCAAACCAGGTGCATACATTGCAGTTGGAGGCATAATTGATCCAGCCTGTTTTATTGGTCCACGATGCTCCGTTGGTGCTGTTGTAAAAACTGACCAGGGCCGGATAGTCGGGATGACAAGGTACCGATGCATCGTAAGCGCAGATACCAAATTCGCCGTAGTCGTTGGTAGCGGGTACATCTTTGGGGGTTACTCTGATGAGGATGGTCTCTCCGGGTGTGCGCCCCGTGAGTAAGAGCTGGGCATGATTACCTGCACCAGTATTATCATCGCAGCCAATGGCGGTCAAAGCGCCGCAGCTGCCGGCATAGGCCTGGATGACCATATCGGTAAAGCCACCAGATACCTGGCTGGTCTCGATGGTCAGTGAGCCGGATGAGGGCACGATGGCAGAGAACCATACATCGGTGCTATAGGCCTGGCTCACGCATGCAAAGCCGGGAGTATTGGCTGACTGGGTGCCGTAGTCGTTGTCAAAGGTTCTGGGATTGCAACCCTGACCTAGTGTAAGGGGAATGGCGTCTACACATTCGTCGTTGTTGGGACCCAGGGTACTACAGCTGGTGCCGGTAAAACAAGTAGCATTGACAAAGTTTAAAAACAGCTGATTGCCCACAATAGGACCAAAGCCAGTGGTGAGGTTGATGCCCTGGCCAGCGAGGTCACTACAAAAGCTCATGATAGTGCCATTGGCCCCTGGCAAGATCGGAGACGTCGCATTAAAGCAATTGCTACCTTCCGGTGTTTTACCGGTGTTGGCGGCTATCACATTGCCACAGTCGTCGATCTGGGTGTTGACCCCATTCCATACGCAGGCATGGGTGTGCCGAAGACCAAGCACGTGGCCGAGTTCGTGAGAAACATTCTGGATGTTGTAGGGGTAGTTCATAATGCTGCCGGCCATGCCACAGGTAAGGGCAGCAGGACCCGGATAGGTGGTTATGGGATTGCAAAATCCGCCGATGCCGTAACTGATGCCGCCGGCAAAGTCTTTGGTACTCAGAAGGTAGCCCACCTTGCCTGAAAGTCCGATGCTGATGAGTCGGTTGACAAAGGCTGTACGCATGGAGGTAACTCCGGTGGCCGCTGTGTATACATCACTTGTGTTCCAAATGAATACCTGCGATACGATGATGGGTACATTGTAATCATTGTATATAGTAGCTACGTTGCTAAAAATATTGGTCATCCAGCTTTGGGTATTGGGTGTGCTGGAGCCATTGTCAAGATAGGAGGAATAATCACACTCCACGTAGAGTTCCAGACAATCGGCATAGGAATTGCGCGGGTCCTGGTTATTTTCTCTCATGTCCTCCTCATCGTCTGTATGACAAAGCGCCTGCGCCTTTTGAGGAGCCACAACCAGCCTTAGGTCCATGGAATTTTTATCCTTGTGTACTTCAAACTGTTGATCTTCTTCTGAAACAAAAAGTGTCATTTGATCCTCACTGATGCAAAGTGTTACATGTGAATCTTCTGGCGATTTAACCTTACCCCTGTAGGTGATGATGGTTGGTAGATCCAAGATCTCACCGGTAGCCAACTCCATTTTGGCATCACGGGAAAACAGCTCAAAACGTTCCAGCAGCAGGTGGTAGGTCTTGCCTTCCAGTGTCAGGCTCAGGTCTGCCATCCTGGGTTTCTGCCCAAACAGCAGCTGTTGACAATCTGCAGATAAAACGGCAGTCTGGTGATTATCGAAAAACAAGGGCTGGGCGGTGAGCTCAATGGCATGAACTTTCGGTTGGGCTACCTTTTTTTTCAAATCTGTTGCGGAAGAAGTCTGTGCCGACACCTGAATCAAAGACAGTAAAAGGAAGGAGCAAAGAGTGAGAAGTCTTTTCATAAAGTCTAAATTAACAATATTTTCAAGAATTAAAACACAATGGATATAGTACTTACGATATACAGACAATCTTCCCTACTCAAAGACCTGAATCAAAGTCTCAGAAAATAAAGGTTTGATTCAACAAAGTCCCGAAAAATTCATAAAACCCAGTCTCTCACGCTCTTTTAGTGTCGCATTCCCGACCAAAATAGGTAAAACAAAAAATAAAAGAATAAAATTTTGTTAAAAAGACATTAAGGCCTTGCAAAACATATTTAATTCGCTTAAATTTGCATTGTGAAAAATTAAAAGAAAACTACAGTTTAATATTTTGTTTCTATTTACCGTATTTAATTATGTTTAATCGGCATTTATACGGAACATTTGAAATTTTATTCTGTGTTTATATTAAAACTGATTTAAAATTTTGAGTAATGAAAAGTTTGTTATACCAACTCCTGGTAGAAAAAAATGTAAGGTCTAAAGTAGATATGATACGCCAGAAAAACTTGCTGGGAGAGATCATTGAAAAGGATTCTTTGCAAGCCGATTACAACCCCAAAACGGCGAGGCACAGATCGTTAAAAAACATCAACGCTAAGTTGATCCAATTTTAGGAAAGCAACGCTTAGGCGTATAAGTTTTTATCATAGTTTTTTAGTTGTTAGATTAAAAGCTGTCTTTTGCAAAAGAGACGGCTTTTTTTTTGAAGGAAACCGGGAACGGAGCAACAGAGCATCCGACCCCGGATGCTCTGAAGCCAGGTTACCAAAAAAAAAGGGATCAAGTACAACTTGATCCCTTTTTTTCTCTATCGGTTACTGGTAATTATCCGATGGCGTTTACATACTTCATCAACTTGCTCTTCAAGTTAGAAGCTTTGTTTTTGTGCCAAGTGTTTTTCTTTGCCAGCTTATCGACCATGGCAACTACTTTAGGTAGATACTTTACAGCTTCCGCCTTATCTTCCAAAGACCTTAATTTTGCAATTGCGGTCCTCGCAGATTTTTTGTAATACCTGTTCCTCAATCGGATAACAAGGTCTTGCCTGATTCTCTTCTTAGATGACTTATGGTTTGCCATTGATCTTAAATTTATAAATTGGAGCGCAAAGATAGGTGTAAATACGCACTAAACCAAAATTTTATGCAAAAAAACGCATTACAATCTTACCTTATCCGAATACTGTTCTGAATCAAACAGAAAACTCGCTACTCTTTTTTTATTTTAAATACCATGTTTTTTTGGTCTGAATGCAGTTCAGTCAAAATATTATTTTTGATGCTTAACTCCTGTACCGAACCACTGATTGGGTACTCAAGGTAGCAATAAAAGGCAATTTGATCGTCCGACAACTCTTTGCCAATAAAGGTGGGCTTTAGACTTTTACCACCCGCTATCAGGGTACAGTGTTGCTCAAGGTAGTGGGCTATCGCCTCATCTGCCTGCGCCGCCTCGTTGTGTTGACCCAGCTTTAAGGCCTTGTGCCCTGATTTGACCAGCGACTTCTCCAGATCGTCAATAAACAGGTGTACTGTCACCTGCACGGATGAGGATTGGGTGTCGTAGTTGACCTCTGTGCGACTCACGTGGATGTCGTGCAGGGTTGAGCTTGCGGCAACTCCGGGTGTCAATGACACCCAAAGTTGACTGACCAAAAGAAAGAGGGTGGTAAGGGCCATTAATACCTGTAGTATTCTGGTTTAAACGGTCCTTCTACTTTTACCCCAATGTAGTTGGCCTGCTCATCTGATAAGGTCTCCAACTCCACTCCAATTTTGGCAAGGTGTAGTCTGGCTACTTTTTCATCCAGGTGCTTAGGCAGGGTGTAAACCTCGTTTTTATAGCTTGCACTGTTAGACCACAGTTCCAACTGAGCCAGGGTCTGGTTGGTAAAGCTATTGGACATCACAAAGGATGGGTGTCCGGTGGCACATCCCAGGTTGACCAAACGGCCTTCTGCCAGGATGATGATGTCTTTGCCATTCAGGGTATACTTGTCAACCTGAGGCTTGATCTCTACTTTGGTGTCGGCATAATTTTCTTTCAACCACGCCATATCGATCTCATTGTCGAAGTGGCCGATGTTGCACACGATGGCCTTGTCTTTC
>ERZ724527.1467-NODE-1467-length-11060-cov-3.515766_pt1 | contig 11060 bp, 9 predicted proteins | sample MGYA00376060_ERZ724527 | MGnify/ENA primary metagenome ERZ724527 (study PRJEB28724, sample SAMN07190886) | activated sludge metagenome | isolation source: activated sludge of sewage treatment plant in Hong Hong | place: USA: Christiansburg, Virginia | collected...
TTGAATGCGGCGCGCACTAAATCGGCTTCACGATTGCTTTCTTCATGTCGTATTGCTGCGTTGTCTTTTGCTTTACCACTGGCATCAACGACCAAGTGTTCAAGGGCCAACCAAAACACTTCGGGTAAGTGGATCGTGTCTCGCATCATGGACATTGCAATCTGCTTTTTCCCTTCAGAATATGCCGCGATGATGTTTTCGAGTAAGTTTGCTCGGTGTAAATCTTCCCGGTATTCGGCCAGTACTAAATCTGACCACTCTTCTATGGACTGATCACCGACATGAGTCTGCATCGGTATAACCAGCCTCTTCGGATCAATCTCTTCACCGGGCTCGGGTACAAACTCAGGAACCAATTGAAAGTACTTTGGCTTCATAGGCTATCTCTTCCAATACAAAGGTCAGCCACAAAATCATTCCACTTGCGCATCGCATCGGTTTTGGCTGGCAGGTGGGTGCCCTTGTCATAGTGGCGATCCTGAACACCGGAAAGGCCATGACTCAGCAGTTGTGCGCGAGTGTCTTTGCTTATCATTAAGGTTTCTGATTCTGCCAACATGGTTTCCACAGTGCGGCGAATGTCTCCAGCGCGAAAGGGTTGCTGGGTCAAGTTGTTGGCAAGCATGGCATCAGATATTTTCAATACATCCCCTGAAATACTATCAAGAGCCACGAGTGATCGACGGCTGTAGAACAATGGCGTGTCCTGCCCCAATTCCTTGGTTGGCGGGTTAATCAGGCGCAATGCTGCCAATATCTCTTCAACTTCTGGAACGATAGGCAACAAGTGGATTCGTGGCTTGAGTCGTTTGCCCTTTGGGTCGTAGATGGTCACGGTGGTGCCATTCACATCCGCATATTTAATACGCAAAAGTTGCTGCATCCTTTGTCCGCATGTAGCGATTTGGAGTTGCAGCGCCAGCTTGGGCAAGCTGTGTTCCATAGCAGCAACATAACCGAGGTAATTAACCAGTTCTTCTTTTGACAAGGCACGCTCGCCGGCCCGATTGAATGCTGCCGCCATTTTGGTAACAGGCACGGCTGCGACTGGATTGATCTTCACTCCAAACTCGTGAGCAGACGAAGTTGCCATTGGGTCAAGACTGGCACCCTGTGACATTTTGTAGGCGGCCCCAGCATAGCTGCGGAGTTTGAGTGCTGTTCGGCCCTTTTTTTGGGTTTCTAGATTCGGACGCACCAGTCGAGCCAGAATTTTGGAGAAATGCTCTGGTGTGACTTCTGCTGCGGGCAGACTTGCAATTTCAGGAAATGGCTTGAGTATGTGATTGGCAAAAATATTCTCTGCGTCGTAGGCCGATTTCGTTTTTTTCTTCTCTCTCAGGCTTTCGACGTATGCCTTCAGTAAGGCGGTAAGGCTCTTTTCGTTGGCCGTCTTTCGTTGGCTTTTTTCAGTTTCGACTCTCGCGTGTGTCGCATGGCGCTCGGCCTCACGCTGCGCCAGTGGGTCATCGCCAGATTTGATGATGGACTGCAACCGGCCAGCCTCTGCGCGGGCCTGAACCAGAGTAAAGCTTCCGGGGTTCTCGTTGGCGCTGTAACGTCCGATGGACTGCCGGACGGTCTTGCCGCTGCGACTCCATTCAAAAATCCACTCACACACGATGCCATCAGCGACAACTCGTTTGCGGATTTTGAGACTGCCAAAGCCGGGGCGAATTGCGCCATCTGCCAGCAGCTTGCCCGGTTTGATCGCGTTAATTGTTGCGGTGGTCAGCGGCTTGGGGGCGGAACGTCGAATTGCCTTTTTTTCGACTGCATCGTCTTCTATGTTTATGTCACGATTCATGTCACGATACGTTTTTTGTTTTGACGTGTCATGATGCCACAACATGAGACTAACTAATTGGTTATGCCATTGATTTTATTGATAATTTTTACACATTTGAATTTTTGTGAGACAATGTGAAATTGACTTTTATCTGACTGTCAATCAGTTTTTCACAGCGGGCCGGGTGGTGGCACGCTCTGACCTGCTGACGGTGCTGCCGCGACATTTTGTGCACGTGACCGGCATGTCAGCCGAATTGACCGTACGAGAGCTGCCATTTGAGCTCCCCCCGGTGCATGTGGACGCCCTTTGGCACCGCAGAGATACGCCGCGCAGCCCGCATGCGTGGTTGCGCGACGCTGTGGCTGCGGCTGCCGAGCAGGCTTTTGCCCGGACTCAGGAATTAACGACGTAATTCACTCGTTTTTCGCAGAGGGCATGTGGCTTGCAGCAGGTGCGTTGGTACGCCACAAAGGCGAGCCCAAGCTGGCGTCGCGAAGGCGGGTCAAGAAAGCGAATACGGTGTACATGTCGTCAGCACTGAATGCAGTGCAAAGTTGGAATAACTCAAATCTAAGGGTTTTCCCTAGGGATGAACACCCAATACCGCCCCAAAGCCATGCCTTTTTTGCATGAACTCATCCACCACAGTGAGTGATTCCGTCACGCCCACACCGTCAGAACACGGTTTTCCCGAAGTATGCTCACTGCATGCGCGCACAGCTCGCCCCCGCCCCTGCCCCGGTCTCGTCCCAATTGGTACCAGACTGGTCCACCCAATTGGCCAAGCACATCGAGGAGCAACTTTGGGTGTGGGATCCGGCAAGCGGCAAGATCACTTACACCAATCCTGCATTCGCGCAGTTTTGGGGCTTCGGCGCCGACTCGCAGCCCAGCCCGGAGGCTTTGCTGCAGACCATGCACCCGGACGACCGACATCGCATGCGCAAGCTACTGGCCAGAATTGGCAGCGCCAAGGTGTCGGAGTACACCGAGGAGTACCGGATCAGCAAACCCGACGCCGATGGCAATGCGAGGGGCGCACGCACCACATGGCTGCGTGAACGCGCCTTTGGCGTCATGGGCCCAGACGGTCGGCTGTTGTATGTCACACACGTGGCCAGCGATGTCACGTTGCAGCTCGATACGCGGGCGCAGCTCAGCGAAGAGATGTCACTGCGGGCACATGCTGAGCGCGCCCGCGCCCAGTCCGACGACATGTACCGGGCGGTGGTCGAGAACGTCAGCGAAGGCATTTTGGTCACGGCCGGCGAACAAATCAAATATTGCAACCGGGCTGGCCTGGCCCTCATGGGCAACGATGTCGAGACCGCCAAGACCCGATCGTTTATCGACTTCATTCACCCGGGTGACCGTGCCGGTGTCATACAAAACCATTTGCGCAGTCTTCGTGGTGAGGTCGTTGACGACCGCTACCAGTTTCGCGTCTTGCACAAGAACGGCACCGTGCGCTGGGTCGAGGTGACCGGCGTCCCCTTCGAGTGGCAAAAAGAACCCGCCACGCTCAACTTTTTGACCGACGTCACCGAACGGCGCGAGGCCGAACAAGAAATGCGCCTGGCCCTGCGGCGCGAGCGCGAGCTCTCCGAGCTCAAATCGCGCTTTGTGGCCGTGGCATCGCACGAGTTCCGTACCCCTCTTGCCGCGATTTTGTCTTCGGTGGAGTTGCTCGACAGCTATGGCGACAGGCTCCCAGCAGACGAGCGCCAAGAGATGCTCACGCAGATCAAGACCGGCGTGGCGCGCATGAACGACATGGTCGATCAGGTGCTGCTCACAAGCAAGATTGAATCCGGACGGTTTGAGTTCATGCCCGCGACCCACTTCATCCCCGACCTGCTGGTGCAAATCACCGCAGAGATGGACAGGGCACACCCGCAGGCCACGCGCATCGAAATTGAATGCGAAGAGGTGGACGAACCCCGAAGCTGCGACCCGCAGCTGTTGCGCCATGTGCTGGTCAACCTGTTGAGCAATGCGCTCAAATATTCAGCGCCCGACTCCCCTGTTTTTTGCGCGATTCGTGGCGAGGGTGATCGCCTGTGGTTGCGCGTGACCGACCACGGCATTGGCATCCCCACTGCGGATGTGCCCCGCATCTTCGAGAGTTTTCACCGCGGGGGCAATGTGGGCAGCGTCAAGGGCACCGGCATTGGCCTGCACATCGTCAACGAGTGCGTCAACCTGCACCAGGGCACGATCGAGGTGCACAGCCGCCCTGGCCTGGGCACGACCTTTCACGTCAACTTACTTGCGCCCATCGTGGCACGCCGCCCCACGCCGTGAAGATCCAGCTGTTGTCCGACCTGCACCTGGAGGTACACCCCCAATGGCAGCCGCAACCCGCACCACTGGCCGATGTGCTGGTGCTGGCTGGCGATGTGGGCTCTTACCAATACGGCGGACAGATGGCGGGTGCCGATTTTGGCCTGGAGCGGTTTTCACCACGCAATGGCTGGCCGGTACCGGTGCTGTATGTGCCGGGCAACCATGAGTACGATGCGCTCGACTTCGATACCACCCATTTGCGCTTGCGCAGCACCTGCGAACGCCTTGGCATCACCTGGCTTGAGCGTGAATGCGTGGTGCTGAATGGCGTCCGGTTTGTGGGCACCACGCTCTGGAGCGACTTTGATGCGCTCGCGCAGTTGGCACGTCCGGCGCTGCAACTCAAGGCCCGGGACAAGGCGTTTCGGGCCGCCAATTTCTATTTGCGACGCACCGGCGGGTCACGCTTTGACCGGCCCCTGATGGCGCAAGAGGTCCGTGACCTCGCGATCGAATGCCAGGATTGGCTTCGCAAGGCACTGGGCTCCCCTCACGACGGCCCCACCGTGGCCGTCACCCACTTTGCGCCCAGCCTGCGCAGTGCAGACCCTCGCTATGGCGCCGTGCCCGGGACGGCCGGGTTCTGCAACGGCTTGGATGAGCTTTTGGCCCACGCCGATCTGTGGCTGCACGGCCACCTGCACTGTCCCAGCGACTACGTGCACCAAGGCTGCCGCGTCGTGGCCAATCCTTTGGGTTATCACGGCAAGGGAGAGCAGGCTTACTTTCAGCCGCAGATGTGTGTGGAGGTCGTCCGTTCCAACACTCAGAGCATGCTTTGCGGCGATGATTCCGGCTCGGAATCGACCACATAAATGTTCTTTTTGTAGTCCGGCGGCGCGCCTTTCAAGACTGCGTCCAGACGCGCCAAGATGGCCGCAACATCGCCACCCTGCGCAGGCACAATCGCGACCGCCACCTTGGGCCGCACTGTCATGCCCATGGGCATCCGCGAAAAAGGCAGTATCAGGCGCGCCAGGACCTTCGCCCCCAATGAAGCTGCACGGTCTGCAGGTACGGGGCCTTCTATCAGCAAGCCATAGCGTGATGCGCCCACACGCGCCACGGTGTCCACTTCACGTACAAGCGAATTCAATCGGCCGGCGAGCCGCAACAACACCTCCAGCACCGCTTTGCGACCAAACTCATCGCCCAATTTGTGCATGTTGGTGAATTCGATCAAGACCACCGCACTTTGAAACTCATATCGGAACGCACGCTCAATCAGGCCCTGCATTCGGTGTGCAAACACCTCGTCATTCACCAGCCCCGTCAATGGATCAACATGGTCCAGATGGGTGATTCGCCGCTTGTAGTCATGGCGCTCCTGGCTGCGCAAGATCAGCAAAAGGTACAGCACCGGCAAAGTCATGGCCAGCGCGAACTGAACGGCATGCTGCGACAGGAAGCTGATAGGTATCAAGTCCAGCCAACGCGCCACTGGGAAAGGCAATGCCACCAACATAGGGGCAAAAGCAAGCAAAATCCACCGCGCAAACCGGTCGCCATGGCGCCAGGCCCACAGCAAGGCAGCGACACCCACTGTGGCCAGCGCCAGCACGCTGTTGAGCAACACGGTCTGCCGTATCTGCCCTCCAAGCATCCCCACGGCAACTGCGGACAAGACCGCCACCATGGCAAACGCACAGTACAACCAAAAAACCCACGGGGTTCGTGAACGCAAAGAAAGCGCCCAGGCCAAAAACAACAGCAGCGGTGCAAAGCTCAGAGGAGGTAATACGTACTTGGACGCATCAGCCCATCCGGCGCTATCGGGCCACAAGTGAAGCCCGGCCACACCGACGCCCGCGGCCACCGTGACCACAATTGCAAATGCGTACAAACTGAACCAGATGTAGGCCAAGTCGCGCATGATCAGGCCACTGACCAGCGCCATCAGGGCGACCATGGTAACCAAGCCGAAGTAGACACCGTGCACCAGTGAGATGCGCTGCTGTTCAGACGCGACGCTGCGTTCACTGAGAAATTCAATGGGCAAGCTGAAACCGCTGGTCGTTTCTATGCGCATGTAGTGAACCGACAAGTCGGCAGCCGACACACGCAAAGGCAATAAAGGGTAGAGATGAGGCAGCGGCCAATCCGTCACAGGGACGAGATCTCCCGCGACTTGCAGGGTCCAGCCAGTGTCAGTGCGGGTGTAGAGGGTCACGCGGTCTAATGCGGGATCGGCCAACTTGATGTACCAGCGCTCCTCATCCGGCGCTGGTGGAACGACAAAGCGGATCCAAAGCGACCCTCCTGGCAACACAGGATAACGGTAGCCCTTTTGCGTGCGTTGAAGTTTGTTGCCGGGCAGCGTGAGCACATCGGTCAACTCTGCCTTGCCCGTAGGATCAATCCAGTAGTCGCCCCAATCGACAAGAAATTGCGGCTGGCTAGGCAAATCCAGATCAAGTACCGTGCGAGCCTCTGCCCGCGCCCCGCCTGCACACCACAGGCACCCCGCAAGCAGACTCACGATCCAATAAAGGCGCAACTTCAGACACATACGTGTCTGCAATTGAATACCCGACTCAAGGCGTCTGAAGCCGCGCCGGTAAGTGCGGCACTGAGATCGTCCAGCACCTCAGAGGCGAGGTTCCAGCAATGCCAATACAGCTGGATTTGCAGCACGTGCGTGGGCGCAATATTGATCAGTTCGCCCTGGGCAATCAGGCCTTCCACCAACAGCTTGGGCACCACGCCCACACCCCAGCCCGCCAGCAGGGCGCGCACTTGCCCCTCGGCACTGGGCACAAAGGTTTGCGTCAGCGTGACGCGCTTGAGCCCAAAGGCCTTGGCCACAAACTCGACCTGCATGTCGTCCTTGCGGTTGAACGCCAGAAAGGGAACGTCGCGAAAATTGTGGGCGGTCAGCCCTTTGGGTACCTTGTGCGCTGCGTAGTCTGGGTTCGCCACGACCACGTAATCCATGGCCCCCAGCGGCACCATCTTGCAGCCCCGCAGCGCCTGCTTGAGGGTGGTAATACAACCCAGCACCTGGCCCTCACGCAGCCATCCGTGGGTGAAGTCTTGGTCGTCCACGATGATTTCCAGTGGCAAGCCCTGGCGGGCCAGATCGTTCAGCGCAGGCAACGCCCATGTGGCGATGCTGTCGGCGTTGATGGCTATGGACAGGCGTTCTTCGTCGCGCCCGGTGCCGGTGGAGCTGGGCGCCAGCTCCTTCATGTCACGCTCCAAATCAGCACGCAACAAGCGCAACTGCTTGGTGTGCTTGAGCAACAATTGCCCCGCCGCCGTGGGCTTGAGCGGGCGGCTGCGCACAATGAGCACCGTACCCACCTGGGCCTCCAGTGCGCGCAAGCGTTGCGACACTGCCGACTGCGTGATGGACAAGCGCTGCGCTGCGCGCTCGAAGCCCCCTTCCTCCACAATGGCAGCCAGGCACTCTAGTGCGTCGGGATCGAATGTACTCATATTAGTAAAGCTGATGAATTTAGAAATAGTTTAATTTTTCTTTTGTTTCTCGGCAACAACCTTCACACTTCAACCCATGAAAATCATCGTCATTGGCGCCGGCATCATCGGTACAAGCACCGCGTGGCATTTGCTCGAGCGCGGGCATGAGGTGATCGTTGTCGACCGCCAGGGCTCGGCCGCTCAGGAAACAAGCTTTGCCAATGCCGGGCAAATCTCGGTGAGTTACTGCGAGCCCTGGGCCAACCGGGACGCCCCAGCCAAGATGCTCAAGTGGATGTTCCGCAACGACGCCCCCTTGCTGTTTCGCCCCCACCTGGACTGGCAGCAATGGCGTTGGGGTCTGCAGTTCCTGAGCCAGTGCAACGACAAGGCGTTTGAGCGCAACCTGGCCCAACTCGTGGCGTTGGGCGCCTACAGCCACAATGCGCTCAAGGATGTGGTCCAAGACACTGGCATCGAGTACCACCGACTTGAGCGTGGCATCGCCCACTACTACACAGATCAAAAGTCATTTGACGGTGCCGCCGCAGCCGCACAACTGATGCAAAAGTACGGTGTGCAGCGCCGCGTGGTCAATCGCGACGAGCTGCTGCGCATCGAACCCGCCTTCAAATCATTTGCCCACCGCATTGTGGGTGGCACCTACACACCCAGCGACGAAAGCGGCGATGCCCGCGCCTTCACCGAGGCCCTGGCGCAACGGTGCAGCACGCATGCATCCGGCGGCGCGCAGTTTCTGTTCCACCAGGATGTGCAGCAACTCGACACTGCGGGCGGCCAGGTTACGGGTGTGCGCGTGCGCGACCGCCACTCTGGCGAGCAACGCACGCTGCAAGGCGATGCCGTGGTGGTGGCTGCGGGCTCGTACAGCGCGCCCCTGCTGCGCGCAGTGGGCGTGGACCTGGCGCTCTATCCGGGCAAGGGCTACAGCGCCACCTTCAAGCTCAAAAGGCCCGAGCTGGCCCCTCTGGTCAGCACCATCGACGACGAAGTCAAGTGCGCCATGACCCGCATTGGCAACGACCTGCGCGTGGCGGGCACCATCGAGCTCAACGGCTACAACACCTCACTGGACACCCCGCTGGCTCAAGCCCGCTGCCGTATGTTGGCCGAGCGGATTGAGACCGTGCTGCCCGGCGTGTGCGACACCCGCACCGAAGCCCAGGGTGGCAACCCACGCTTTTGGACCGGCCTGCGGCCCGCTACGCCCACCAACATTCCGTTCATTGGCAAAACCCGGGTTGGCCGTCTGTGGGTCAACGCTGGGCACGGCACCCTGGGCTGGACCCATGGGGCGGGCTCAGGCAAGGCGATGGCCGAGCTGATCAGCGGCGACACGCCAGAGATGGCGTTCAACTTTTATGGCTTCGAACCCCGCCAGCGCAAATCCGGCGCGGCGGCTACGATGCCGGCATGACCACGCCACACACAGCCACCCCGCACTTCCTTTTCCTCGTCGCCTCCACACGCCAAACCGTAGCGGATGGCGGCCTTGTGGGCAACACCCAATGGCTGGCCCGCCAGGCCGCCGCCGCCCTGCCCTCTGGCAGCGCCCAAACCTGGCACCACCTGGCCCACATGGATTTGCCCCCCTTTGTCGACCAGCGCCACACCACGGGCCAGTACCCGTTACCCACGGGCGACCTCAAGACCCTGCTCGACGCCACCATGGCCGCCACCCACATCGTCTTTGTGTCGCCGGTGTACTGGTACAGCATCCCCTCGCCGCTCAAGACCTATCTGGACCACTGGAGTGCCTGGATGCGCGTGCCCGGCCTGCCCTTCAAGGACGAGATGGCGAAGAAAACCCTGCGCCTCATCACCACCAGCGGCGACCGCAGCAAGGCCCAGCCCATGATCGACTCGGTGCACTTATGCGCCCAGTTTTTGTCCATGCACTGGGGCTCGGAAGCCGAGGCCGTGCTGTGGGGAAAGGGTGGCCCGCCCGACGCTGTCCAGGCCGATGCTGCCGCCCTGGAGCGGGCCTCGTCATTTCTGGCTGCGCCCAGCGTCCTATAATCGCCGCCCCGCGGGCCCATTTGCCCGCACCCCCCGCGAAGAGCAGACACACACGCATGACCACCACGTTGGGCATTGACTTTGGCACTTCCAATTCGGCCGCCGCCTGGCATGCCGGGCACGGTGCCGCCCAGCCCCTGATGCTGGAGGGCACGGCCCACGCCCTGCCCACAGCCATCTTCTTCAATGCCGAAGACCGCTGCGCGCACTTTGGGCGCGACGCCGTGGCCCAGTACCTGACGGGGGCGGATGGCCGCCTGATGCGCTCGCTCAAAAGCCTGCTGGGCAGCGCGCTGCTGCTGGAAAAGACCGAAGTGAACGGTCAGGCCATGAGCTTCCAGGAAATCATTGGCACCTTCCTCAAAGAGATTGTGGCGCGCGCCCACGCGCAAACCGGCGCCACCGCCGACCGCGTGGTGCTGGGCCGCCCGGTGCATTTTGTGGACGACGACCCCACCCGTGACGCACTGGCGCAAGACATGCTGCTGCAAGCAGCCCACACCGCCGGACTGCGCAACGTGAGCTTTCAGCTCGAGCCCTTGGCTGCGGCCTTTGATTACGAGCAACGGCTGGACCGCGAGACCTTGGTGCTGGTGGCCGACATTGGTGGCGGCACCTCCGACTTCACCGTGGTGCGCCTGGGCCCAGAGCGGGTGCAGCGCGGGGGTGATCGCAGTGCCGACATTCTGGCCACGCGCGGCGTGCACATTGGCGGCACTGATTTCGACCAAAAATTGAGCCTCGAACAGGCCATGCCGCTGCTGGGCTTTCGCCACATCGGCCCGCAACAGCGCGAAGTCCCCAGCGCGGTGTTCTTTGACCTGGCCACCTGGCACATGATCCATTGGCGCTATGTGCCGCGCGCGCTGCGCGAAGCGCAAGCGCTGCGGGACAACTACAGCGACTTGGGCTTGCACCAGCGCCTGATGACCGTGCTGAACGAGCGCCTGGGCCATCACCTGGCCAACGATGTGGAGCAGGCCAAAATTGCCACCAGCCACACAGGCGATACTGCGGAACTGAATCTGGACTACGTCGAGGCGGGCCTGAGCACCACCCTCAGCGCCACGAGCCTGACCCAGCACTTGAATGCGCACCTCACGCGCGTGGTGCAGTGCGCACAAGACTGCGTGCGGGATGCGGGCCTGACGTCGGGCGCGCTCGATGCCATCTACCTCACGGGCGGCTCCTCTGCCCTCACGCCGTTTCAACGCGCGCTGCAAGCTGCGTTTGTCGGCACCCCGCTGGTGGAAGGCGATTTGTTTGGCGGTGTGGCGGCGGGGCTGGTGTACAGCAAGGGCAACTAGGGTCCGTTCACACTTCAGAGCCAGACGGTGCTGCCGAAAACATAGCACCTCTTCGTGTGCTGCGAAGGCCTGTGTGCGCTGCGCCTGGCGCTTCACGATGGCGGTCGCCTGCGGCGACTGCCTTGCGTTGCTCAGGGGTCGGTCGCATCGCCGAA
>ERZ724527.1469-NODE-1469-length-11052-cov-5.049013_pt1 | contig 11052 bp, 9 predicted proteins | sample MGYA00376060_ERZ724527 | MGnify/ENA primary metagenome ERZ724527 (study PRJEB28724, sample SAMN07190886) | activated sludge metagenome | isolation source: activated sludge of sewage treatment plant in Hong Hong | place: USA: Christiansburg, Virginia | collected...
TGGAAGGCAACACGGATGTGGTCACGGGCATCACCCAGCGCAGGCATTACTTCCTGATCGCGGGTTACGTCTTCGAACTGGGCCGGTCGGTCAAGTTCAGGCCGTCTACGCTGGTGAAGGCGGTGGAAGGGGCTCCGATCTCCGTTGACCTCACGGCCATGTTCTTGCTGAACGAGCGCCTCTGGTTGGGTGCCGCATACCGCCACGAGTCCAGCATGAGCGCGATCGCAGCATACAACATCACCGATCAGTTCCGCGCAGGGTACGCCTACGACTTCACCACCGGTGCCCTTCGCACCCAGCAGAGCGGCTCGCACGAGATCATGCTGAGCTACGACCTGCGCTTCAACAAGGACAAGACCCTTTCACCCCGTTACTTCTGATGCGCACCATGTCCTACCGCATCCCGCACGCCATCGGCACCCTGCTGGTGGCCGGCACATTGACCGCACAGACGGCCCAGATACGCCAGGGCAACAAGGCCTTCGACAGGCTTGCCTACCACGATGCCATCGGCCACTACGAGCAGGCGGCCGAAGCAGGTGCCGCGGACAGTGCCTTCGTTCTCCGGCTTGCGCAAAGCAATCTGCATGTCCGTGACTTCGTGAAGGCGGAGAAATGGTACGCACGCGGTGTGATGCTGCCCCAGGCCCAGGCCAAGGACCTTTACGACTATGCCCAAGTGCTCCGAGCGAACGGCAAGTACGCCGAGGCTGATACGTGGCTCCAACGCTATGAGCAACGAGCCACCGGTGACAGCAGGGCCCAACGGCAATCGGGCTCCGCCAGTTACGCCACCAAGCTGCGTGAGAACACCATCCCGGGCTGTGTTGTGAAGGACCTGAACATGAACTCCGCCTTGTCCGACATGGGTACTGCGATCACCAAGGGTGGAGTGGTCTTCGCCAGCTCCCGTCGCCCGGATGTGGCAGAGTCCCGACGACACACTTGGAACGGTCAACCTTTCCTCGACCTCTATTTCGCGACACCTGGCACCGATGGTGAGTGGCAGGTGAGCGATGAGATGGGTGACCTGAACACCAAGTACCACGAGAGCAATGCGGCCTTCTCACCGGATGGGAGCACCGTCTGGTTCACACGCAACAACTACTTCAAAGGGAAGAAGGGCGTGAACCCTGAGGATGAAGTGAACCTGAAGATCTACAGCCGTAAGCTGGTGAACGGAACGTGGACCTATGAGCAGCCGTTCACCTACAACAGCGATGCCTCGTCCGTAGGCCACCCCGCGCTTTCCGCCGATGGTCGGACCATGTTCTTCACCAGTGATCGACCCGGTGGAGCGGGAGGCACTGACATCTGGATGTGCGCTCAACAAGGGGACTCCTGGAGCATCCCCGTCCGTTTGGGTAGCGAAGTGAATACCGAGGGCAATGAGATGTTCCCCTGGATCGCGGCGGACGGCACCTTGTTCTTCGCAAGCGACGGGCACCAAGGGCTGGGTGGCTTGGACATTCTCTTCTGTAAGGTGGATGCTTCGGGCAAGGCGAGCAAGGCCCGCAACCCTGGCGCACCCCTCAACAGTGACCACGATGACTTCGCCTTGGTGCTGCGTCCGGATGGCCGTTCCGGCTACTTCACCAGCGATCGTCCGGGCGGCAAGGGCGATGATGACATCTACAGTATTACGCTGGTGAAGCCTTTGAGCGCGGCAATGCGAGTGGAGGGTGTGGTGTCCGATCGGAACACCAAGGCCCCATTGCCCGGTTCAACGGTCACCCTCAAGAACGCCCAAGGCAACATTGTGGCAACGACCACTACGGGCGCCGACGGTAGCTATGGCTTCGATGTGGAAGCGGCGCAGGATTATTGGCTGGAAGGCGCACAAGCCTCGTTCAAGGGTGAGCAGGCCACCTTGAGGACAGGCGCCGAAGCGGATACCACCTATAAGAAGGACCTGGCCCTGGCCGCCATGCGGAACACCACGCTCCGCCTGAACGTGACCGACGCCCGCACGAACGCTCCGCTGGAAGGGGTGGACGTCCAGGTGCTGGACCTGTTGAACAACAACAGTGAGGTGCTCGATGGCAAGACCGATCTGAAAGGTGACCTGAGCACCGGGGTGGGGGAGAAGCCCGTGGGCGAGACCCTGACCTACCGCATCCGCTTGAGCAAGCCGGGGTATTTCCCCAAGCGCACCGTGTTCGACCAGCCGATGCCTGATGCCGATGAGGTGCTGGTGCACCGATCCATCAACCTGTCCATGGAGCAGATCGAAGTGGGCATGGACGTGGGCAAGGTGATCGAGATCAACCCCATCTACTTCGACCTGGGCAAATGGAACATTCGGCCCGATGCGGCCACCGAGCTGGACAAGATCGTTTCTGTGCTGAACGACAATCCGGCCATGGTCATTGAGCTGGGCAGCCATACCGACAGTCGGGGAAGCGATGCCAGTAACCTGAGCCTCAGCGACAAACGGGCAAAGAGCTCAGCCGCCTACATCGTCAGCAAAGGCATTCCCAAAGCTCGGATCCAAGGCAAGGGCTATGGGGAGAAGAAGCTGCTGAACCGCTGCACGAACGGGGTGAAGTGTTCGGAGGAGGAGCACCAGCTGAACCGCCGGACGGAGTTCATCATCGTGAAGATGTAAGGCCGGAACTGAAGGCCTACCGGGCATTTCAGCGCGGCCAGTCCCCTTCTGGGCCGACCGGTGTGGGATCGGGAGCGTCCGAGGGTTTGGGACGGATCGGTATTCGATCTATCTTCGCGCCCCCTTCTGAAGAGATGGGGACCAAAAACCTTTTAGGGACCGTGGCTTCAACGACCCATACCACCACGATGGCCAATGCGGCCACCGTACAGAAAGAATGGCTCCTGGTGGACGCCGAGAACGAGGTGCTGGGCCGCTTGGCGAGCAAGATCGCCATGCTGGTACGCGGCAAGCACAAACCCACTTTCACGGCCCACGTGGACACTGGTGACCACGTGGTGGTGATCAATGCCGAGAAGGTGCGCCTGACCGGTAGCAAGTGGGAGGATAAGGAGTACCAACGCTACAGCGGTCACCCCGGTGGTCGTACGGTGGAGATCGCCAAGGAGCTGAAGCACCGCAAGCCGCACGCCATGGTGGAGATCGCCGTGAAAGGCATGCTTCCCAAGACCCGTCTTGGAGCCGCCCAGTTCAGCAACCTGCATGTGTTCGTCGGCGGAGAGCACAAGCATGGCCCCCAGAATCCCCGCAAGATCGACCTGAACAGCATCAAGTAAGATGGAGCCTATCAACAGCCTCGGCCGCCGCAAAGCAGCGATCGCCCGTGTGATCCTCACCGAGGGCACAGGCGAGATCACCGTGAACGGTGTGGTCGGACAGGAGTATTTCCCCATCACCCTGCAGCAGTTCAAGTTGCAGCAGCCCTTCAAGCTCACCAGCACCGAAGGCAAGTTCGACGTGTCGGCGACCGTTGACGGTGGTGGCATCACCGGTCAGGTGGAAGCCGTGCGCTTGGGCATCGCCCGTGCATTGGTGAAGCTTGACCCCGCCCACAAGCCCTCCCTCAAGGCCGAGGAGCTCATGACGCGCGACCCGCGTACGGTGGAGCGGAAGAAGTTCGGACGCAAGAAGGCGCGCAAGCGCTACCAGTTCAGCAAGCGCTAAACCCTGCGCTTGTTGGGGTCCTCCCAAGTCCGGTCCTTCACCTGTTCATGGTGGTGGTTTCGGAGAAGGGAAGGGTTCAGCATCCAATCCGGACGGACTTCGGCCCTTGGTCGAGCTACCACCCGGATGCCTGCAAAACGGGAAACAGGAACGTGAACAACAACAGACATGGCTCGTATTGAATTCAAGCAGTTGCTCGAGGCCGGAGTGCACTTCGGTCACCTCAAGCGCAAGTGGAACCCCAACATGGCCCCGTACATCTTCGGGGAGAAGAAGGGCATCCACATCATCGATCTGAACAAGACCGCCGCCAAGCTCGATGAAGCTTCCGCAGCGATGAAGCAGATCGCCCGCAGCGGAAAGAAGGTCCTGTTCGTGGCCACGAAGAAGCAGGCCAAGGACATCGTTGCCGACAAGGTGAAGCCCACGGGCATGCCCTTCGTAACGGAGCGTTGGAGCGGTGGCATGCTCACCAACTTCGGCACCATCCGTCGCGCCATCAAGAAGATGGCTTCGATCGATCGCATGAAGACCGACGGAACCTTCGACCACATCAGCAAGCGCGAACGCCTGCAGATCATGCGTCAGCGTGATAAGATGGAGAAGAACCTTGGTTCCATCGCCGACCTCACTCGTCTGCCCAGCGCGCTGTTCATTGTGGACATCGTGAAGGAGCACATCGCCGTGGCCGAGGCCCGCAAGCTCGGCATCCCCACCTTCGCCATGGTGGATACCAACAGCGACCCTTCGTTGGTTGACTTTCCGATCCCGGCGAACGACGATGCCACCAAGAGCATCGAGCTCATCGTGGACCTGATGATCGCGTCCCTGAACGAGGGTCTCGAGGAGCGCAAGAGCGACAAGGAGCGCGGCGAGGCCGTGCCCGTGGAAGGTGAGGAGACCGAAAGCGCCGAGGAAGGCGTTGAGGAGGCTGGCACCACCGAGCCGAAATAAGCTCCGTACCGTTCAATTTTTCATCCGCAAGGGTCGATGATCGTCGACCTACAACCCCTTAAAGCATGAGCACCATGGCCATTACCGCCGCTGATGTGAACAAGCTGCGCCAGATCACCGGCGCAGGCATGATGGACTGCAAGAAGGCCCTCACGGAGGCCAATGGCGACTTTGACGCCGCCATCGATTTCCTGCGTAAGCAAGGTCAGAAGGTGGCCGCCAAGCGAGCCGACCGTGACGCTTCGGAAGGTCTTGTGATCGCCATGACCTCCGCCGATGGCACCCGTGGCGTGCTGGTCTGCACCAACTGCGAGACCGACTTCGTGGCGAAGAACGCCGACTTCCTGGCCATGGCCGAGCGCATTGCAGGCATCGCCTTGGAGAAGAACCTCGACAGCATCGACGCCCTGAAGAGCGCAGCCTACGACAGCAATGGCCTGAGCGTTGCTGAGAAGCTCATCGAGCAGACCGGTGTGATCGGGGAGAAGATCGACGTGAGCGCCTGCCATGCGCTGACCGCCGGCTTCGTGTACGCCTACAACCACCCTGGCAACAAGGTGGCCAGCCTCGTGGGGCTTAGCAAGGCCGGTTTCGAAGGTGTTGCCAAGGACGTCGCCATGCAAGTGGCCGCCATGGGACCCATTGCGCTGGACAAGAGCTCGACCCCCCAAAGCGTGATCGATAAGGAACTGGAGATCGGTAAGGAGCTCGCCATCCAAGAGGGCAAGCCCGCCGACATGGCCGAGAAGATCGCCGTGGGCCGCCTCAACAAGTTCTTCAAGGAGAGCACCCTGCTCGCCCAAGAGTTCATCAAGGACAACAAGCTCAGCGTTGAGCAGTACGTGAAGAGCGCCGACAAGGACCTCACCGTCACCGGCTTCAAGCGCCACTCGCTCACCGTCTGATCGACGAACACCTTCCCAGAGCAGCCCCGGACACTCCGGGGCTGTTCGTTTTTCAACGCTTGCGCATTTTCGTTATCGCGCGGTCGGTCGCTTTTCCTTCCTTTGGCCTCCGATCGACGCATCCCGATCCCCCTCTGATGGCAGCCACGAACGGAACCCCACCCACCTATAAGCGCGTTCTACTTAAGCTCAGCGGCGAAAGTCTGATGGGCGACAAGGAGTATGGCATCGACGACAAGATGCTGAACGCCTATGCTGACGAGATCATCGCTGTTTCGAAGAGCGGTGTTCAACTGGCCATCGTGATCGGTGGAGGTAACATCTACCGCGGCATCCAAGCGGCAGCCAATGGGTTCGATCGCGTGCAAGGCGACCACATGGGCATGCTGGCCACCATGATCAACAGCCTGGCCTTGCAAAGTGCGCTGGAGGCCAAGGGCCAGAGCACCCGCCTGCAGAGCGCCATCAAGATGGAGCAGATCGCCGAGCCCTTCATCCGCCGCCGTGCGGTGCGCCACCTGGAGAAGGGTCGCATCGTGATCTTCGGTTCCGGCACCGGCAACCCGTACTTCACCACGGATACCGCCGCCAGCCTGCGCGCCATTGAGATCGAGGCCGACGTGATCCTGAAGGGCACCCGCGTGGACGGCATCTACACGGCCGACCCCGAGAAGGACCCGACCGCCACCAAGTACGAGCGCATCAGCTTCACCGAGGTGTACGAGAAGGGTTTGAACGTGATGGACCTGACGGCCTTCACCTTGTGCAACGAGAACAAGCTGCCCATCATCGTGTTCGACATGAACAAGCCCGGCAACCTACGCCGTGTGGTCAGCGGGGAGCGGGTGGGCACCTTGGTCGAGTTCTGATCCCCGCAGCAACTGATCCCCGTCGTGTTCCCATCCCGGGGACGGACCTTATTTTCGCCTCCCCTACACGAAGACCCATGGATATCAAGAGCCTGATCGCGCCGCTAGAGGACCTGATGAAGAAGGCCGTGGACCACTTGGACCACGAGCTGACCAAGGTGCGCGCGGGTCGCGCCAACCCTGCCATGCTGGACGGCGTGCGCGTGGATGCCTACGGTGCCATGATGCCCCTGAACCAGGTGGCCAACATCAACACGCCCGACGCACGGACCATCATGATCCAGCCGTGGGACAAGAAGATGTTCGACGCCATCGAGAAGGCGATCCAGGCCGCGAACCTGGGCTTCAACCCCAGCAACAACGGGGAGAGCGTGATCATCAACGTGCCGATGCTCACCGAGGAGCGCCGCAAGGACCTGGTGAAGACCGCCCACAAAGAGGGCGAGCACGCCCGCGTGAGCATCCGCGGCGCTCGCCAGAAGGCCATGGAAGCCATCAAGGCCTCTAAGCTTCCCGAGGACGTGATCAAGGATGGCCAGGATCAGGTGGAGAAGATGACCGCCAGCTACAACAAGAAGGTGGAGGCGCTGATCGAGGCGAAGGAGAAGGATATCCTGAAAGTCTGACGGTCACGCGACTTCGGGTCAGGCCCGGAACGACGACCGGTGTCCGGGCTTAGGCCCAGACAGTTGAGCCCTCCGAACAATTACGGCACATCTCTATGCTGCTGCGCGACTTGAACAGCGACCGCCGGAAGTCGTTATAAGCCTCGCTGTTCCACACCTCGCGGAAGGACTGCGTGCGCAGGTCGCCGAGCACGTGGTGTGCGTCCTTGTCGAAGCAGCAGGGCACAACACGGCCGTCCCAAGTGATCACGCAGCTGTGCCACATCTTCCAGCAGCGGTCGTCCAGGGCGTTCTTCACTTCCCACACGCCGTTCGCGTTGCGGCGGTAGCGCGCGTACTTGTCCTGCGTGGGGATCAGCGGGTGATCGTCCTTCGGGTCGTAGATCTGGGCGGTCTTCAGCCAGAGGTCGTCCACGCCGATGCGTTTGGCCAGGGCGCGGGCCTCGGGGATCTGGTGTTCGTTGGGCCGCACCACCAGGTATTGGAACACCACATGCGGCGTGCTGCTCTTCAACTTCTTCTTCCACTTCACGATGCGCTCGGCGCCTTCGATGACCTTGGCCAGGTCGCCTTCCTTGCGGTAGGCGGAGTAGGTCTCCTGCGTGGTGCCATCGAGCGAGATGATCAGGCGCGAAAGTCCGCTGCGCACCGTGGCCTCGGCCTTCGCCTCGTCGAGGAAGTGGGCGTTGGTGCTGGTGGCGGTGTACAGCCCTTTGCTCCGCGCGTGTGCCACCATGTCCAGGAAGCCGGGGTTGATGTAGGGCTCGCCTTGGAAGTAGAACGTCAGGCCCCAGAGGTCCGGAGCCAGCTCATCGATCACACGGGTAAAGAGGTCCTGTTTCAGGTTGCCGGTGGGCCGAGTGAAACTGCGCAGGCCGCTTGGACATTCCGGGCAGCGCAGGTTGCAGGCCGTGGTGGGCTCGAAGGCGATGCTGATGGGCAGTCCCTGGATCCGCGGCTCCTTCGTGCGGCTCGCTTCGCGGAAGCTGCTCCATATGCGGTAGGCGTTGCCGGCCCGCCGTCCGGTGAACGATCGTGCCCACAGGGCGCCATCACGCAGTGGGGCAAGGGAATGCAAGGCCATGGAAGTGCTGCAAGTTAGACGGCCCGTCACCGGAACGGATGTGTTCCGATCGTGTGCTGTTACTTTCCGGGGGGCTTCTCCGTCCCATGGACAACCCCCTTGTTGCGCATGCGAACCCTGCTCCTCCTCTTCGCCCTTCTTCCGACCCTCTTCACCCATGCTCAGTCGGTCATCACAGGCCGGGTCTTGGACAGTCGAAGTCAGGAGCCCTTGGCCTTCGTGTCCGTGCTGGTGGTGGGCGAACGTGAAGGCACCACCACCGACATCGACGGCAAGTTCAGTTTGCGCGTGGGCCGACTACCGGCCCGTCTTCGCCTCAGTTACGTGGGCTATACCGCGCTGGAGATCGACGGGGACGGGCAACTGCCCTTGACCATCCGCATGGTGGAGTCCGTAGCGGAGCTGAAGGCCTTGGAGATCCTGCCCACGGAGAACCCGGCGCACCGCATCATCAAACGGACCATCGCCAACCGCAAGGCCAACGACGGCATGCGGGAGCGGGCGCACCGTTACACCAGTTACAGCAAGACCATCTTCACGGCGGAGATGGATACGGCCCTGCTGGCCGATACAGCGCGCATGGCCGCGTTGGATACCAGCGAGCGAGCGACGATCGAATTCTTCGAGAAACAGTACCTCTTCTTGATGGAGAGCGCCACCCGCAAGAGCTTCATTCCGCCAGCCGCAGAGAAGGAGGAGGTCCTGGCCATGCGGGTGAGCGGACTGAAGGACCCCTCGTTCCTAGCACTCGCAGCGCAGACCAAGACCTTCAGCATCTACGAGCCGCAGATCGTCATCAGCCAGAAGACCTACCTCGGACCGCTCGCTCCCTCAAGCACCAACAAGTACCTCTTCCTGTTGGAGGACACGCTCTATCAAGGCGCCGACAGCGTGTACGTCATCAGCTACAAGCCGCGCAGCCGAACCAAGTTCGACGGGTTGAAAGGTCTGCTCTACATCAACACGAACGGGTACGCCGTGCAGAACGTGACCGCCGAGGCCGCCGAGCGGGAAGAGGGTTTCAGCATCCGTTTCCAGCAACTGCACGAGAAGGTGCAAGGCAAGACCTGGTTCCCCACCCAGCTGAACGCCTTCATCTACCTGGACAATGTGTCGGTGGGCATCGGCAAGCCTTACGGAGTGGGTCGTACGTATCTGAAGGAGATCGAGCTTGATGCGGACATCCAGCGCAAGGAGGTTCGCGGCCCGGAGCTGGTGATGGACCGCATGAGCACGCGCCAATCCGACGACTTCTGGAACGCTTTGCGCACGGATAGCCTCGATGCCAAGGACCTACGGACCTACCAAACGATCGACAGCATCGGAGAAGCCGAGGACCTGGACAAGAAAGTGAAATGGCTGAGCGCGCTCACCACCGGTCGCCTGCCCATCGGCCCGGTGGACCTGCTGTTGGACAAGGTGCTGCGTTACAACGGCTACGAAGGCCTTCGCCTGGGTGCCGGATTGGCCACCAACGATCGACTCACACGCTACGCTTCGCTGGGCGGCTACTTCGGCTATGGCTTCAAGGACGAGGCCTGGAAGTATGGTGGCTTCCTTTCCATCAAGCCCTGGTACGGTCGTGACATCGCTTTGAAGCTGTTCCACGAGAACGATGTGGTGGAGAGCGGGGGCGTGGCCTTCGACGGCCCGAAACGGTGGATCAGCACCGAGAGCACCCGCCTGATCTACATGAACCGCATGGAACGCAGTGAGCGGACCGGCGCCCAGGCCGCTTTCCGTGTGGGTAGCGCACTGAAGTTCTGGGTGGGCACGGAACGCGAGCTGCGCATCAACGACATCGGTTACGAGTACGCTACATCCGCTGGGGAAGGTGTCACCGTGTTGACCAACGATTTCCTGACCGGCGGTGTGACCTTGGGTGCCCGCTTCGCCTTCCGCGAACGGATCGCCCGCCTACCGGACCGTGAGGTGTCACTCGGGACGAAGTGGCCGGTGCTTTCGGTGAACGCCTTCCGATCCTTCGCCGGATTGTGGGAAGGGGAATTGGAGACATGGCGTGTGAACGCAAGCATCGACAAGGTGTTCCACATCCGCCTGTTCGGGGACCTGAGCTTGCGCCTGATGGGCGGTATCGCCGATCCCAACGCTCCGTACAGCTACCTCTACAACTTGCGCGGTACCAACGGCGGCGGCACCAAAGAGGACCCCACATTGCTTCTGGCGGCCGACAACACCTTCCAGACCATGGTGGCCAACGAGTTCCTGGCCGACCGCTATGCCGCCTTCCACCTGAAACACAGCTTCGGTACCCTGCTGGTGAAGGGCAAGCACTTCAAGCCGCGCCCGGGCGTGGTGTACAACGCGGGCATTGGTGACCTGAGCGCACCCCTGAACCACCGTGGCTATTCCTTCACAGCCCTCAAAGACCCTTTCTTGGAGGCAGGAGTAGTTGTGGACAACATCCTCAGCGGTGTTGGGGTGGGTGCCTACTACCGCCACGGTCCCTACGCGTTCGCGGATCCCAACGACAATTTCGTGTTCAAGGTCACCAGCAGCTTCACCTTCTGACCGGGACGGTCCGTATTGCTCCGGCATTTCGCACCTTTGTCCACAGTCGGCCTATCCTCCGGGTCGATCCCTTGGACAACCTAGATGTGGGCCTGGCTGGCTAGTCGTGTATTGCGCAATCGCATGGCGATCCTCATCGCCGTGGGACTTGTTACCGTGTTCATGGGTTGGCGTGCCACCAAGGTGGGCATGAACTACAAGCACGGCGGTCTGCTGCCCAAGACGGACAGCGCCTACGTCGAGTACGAGCACTTCCTGCACACCTTCAGCGAGGACGGCAACGTGATGGTGCTCGGCACCGCGGGTGAGACCTTCTACACCCCCAAGAACTTCGGGGCCTGGTACCAGCTCGGCGAGCGCCTCAAGGCCATCGACGGTGTGGACAGCGTGTTCAGCGAGGCCCACCTCTTTGAGCTGATCCGCAACGACAGCCTTCAAAAGTTCCAACTCCATCAAGTGGTCGGAA
>ERZ724527.1472-NODE-1472-length-11041-cov-12.024759_pt1 | contig 11041 bp, 5 predicted proteins | sample MGYA00376060_ERZ724527 | MGnify/ENA primary metagenome ERZ724527 (study PRJEB28724, sample SAMN07190886) | activated sludge metagenome | isolation source: activated sludge of sewage treatment plant in Hong Hong | place: USA: Christiansburg, Virginia | collected...
GTAATTATTATATCTTTTATACCTATATATTTTTTAGGAATATGTTAATGGGACAAAAAAAAACTCCCGCCTCAAAGAGGCGGGAGTCGTCCCAAAAACCGATTTTAAATAAAATTTAAACTCGGTCTAAGGTATCTACTAAAAGATTAGTCTAAGATAACCATCTTCTTAGTTGCTGAATAATCACCAGCTACCAATTGATAGAACATAACACCTGTTGAACCAATCTGAGTTCTGCTTACAAGTTCCTTGTTAAGACCTTTAGCTGCATCAACGTTTCTAGTGTAAACAATTTTACCTGTTACATCATAGATAGTCAATGTTGCTTTAGAAGCCTGTGGCAAGTTAAACTCAATAGCTGTAACTGTAGAGAATGGATTCGGATTGTTTTGTTTCAAGTCGAAATCACCTGAAGCAACTACACCATTGTTTGTATTAAACTCAAGTGCGATATCCAAATTCTCATCAGAGCTATTAACACCCATTGCTGGAGTTAAGCTAGAATTAGCTGTCAATACTTTGCTTAGAGCAACTTCAGACTTAGCATTGAATACAAGTGTAAACAATACAGCGTCATCAGCGATTGTAGCAGCTTCTTCAGAAGCGAATATAGTAGTTACGATTCCTTCGCTTGCTTTAAGTGCAGAGAAGTTCTCAGCAGAGATAGCAAGTTCACCAGATTTCATATCTACGAATTCCATTGCTGCATTATCAAATGCGAATGTGAATTGGTAACCAGCTATGTTTTTGAAATCTTTAGCTTTCACTGGGATTTCAATAGTTTGGCCAGCAGTCATTTGAACGTCGTCAGCTCTGAAGCTAAGTGTCCCTACAGTTCTTTGCTCAATAGCACCTGAACCGAAGTTAGCTTTAGCATTTAAGTCAACGTCACCCAATTTAACACCTTTCAAGTCAGCATTTGTAACTGAAGAATTGATATCAACAGTAACAAAATCAGGAGCTTGAGCCCAGTTATTCATGTTCAATGAATAAAGTGCATCATAAGTTCTCCAAGATTTACCAGCAGCAAACTTATCAGTTTTACCTAGGATCAATGATCTGATCGCAAGGATATCCAAGTTAGAAACTTTACCATCGATGTTTACGTCAGCAGCCATCATTTTGTAAGGTTGATCTAACAAGTTTTTGTTAAGTAAGTGATTTTGGATTTTGATGATGTCACCAACGTTAACACCATTCAAGTAATCTTTATCATGCTTACCTTCCAATTTCTGGATACCAGTCATAGTTGTATGAGCATTGTACTCACCAGTTGCATCAGCAGTAATATCAATTACTGAATTAGACAAAGTAACAACAACATCTTTAATACCTTCAGAAGGAGCGAAAGTCTTAACAGTACCGCTGATTAAAGTACCAACTGTATCGCAAACACCATCATTATCATCTATTCTGATGAATGTATTACAGAAATCTTGATTTCCGTCACCATCAGTTACATACATTGTAATTTCAAATATAGGAGAACCATTAGCAATGATATCATCACAAGTCCATGTTCTACTTGTCTCATTAACATCAGCAGAGTAGCTGTAAATCAAGCCGTCAGCTGGAGTACAGTTATCAAATGAGTTATGATTGAAATAAGTTGCAGGAAGTGTAATCATACCAGCAGAAGGCATTACAACAGTAGCTAAACCATTGAAACATACCGGACTTGGTTTCTTACAATCACGTAGTCTAACCCAGTAGTTACCATATGATGTGTTACCACATGCATCATTAACTGACCAGTAAACTCTATGAAGACCCATAGGAAGAATATCAGTGATTACTGGAGTTAAACCAGCGAAATCAATTGATTTCAAGTTCAAGTTAGTTGTGCTTGCAAATCCATCAACTTCATAGTGATAGTTCAATTTGTTTGAACAATCAATAGCAGAAGCTTTCAATGTACCTGCAGGTGCAGAACATACTCCGTTGTAAAGAACTCCTACTACATTGTATACCCATGGAGTATTCGGTGTGTTAGAAGGAATGTTAGAGTACGTATCTTCTTCAACCGGTGTACCGAACTGAGGGCAAGGTTTAGGGTTGATAACTTGTATGATAGGATCTTCATTATCCTTAACTTTGATTACTTGGATATATTCAACTACACCGTCACCTTTAGTCCATAAGTTTGGATTAGCGTTAGAGTAATTTCCACCATCTCTCATTCTTCTGTATACGTCGATATCTCTCCACAAGTTACAGTCATTAGCTGTGAACTGGTTGATAGAAGAAGGTCTCCACTTACAAGTGATAGGCAATCTCCAAGAGTTTAAGATAATATCATCATAAGTATTACCTTGATCAACACTGTATGCACACCAGTTGATAACCTTCCAGTGACGTACAATTTTGAAACAAGCATCATTTTCTCCGTAGAAACGCTCATCCCACCATGTTGTAGCAAGTTGCTCGCAATCATTACGATCAAATCTTGGCCACCAGATTGGGTCATGAGGTACTGGAGTAAAGTCTAAAGTATCAACACAAGCAAAGATCATTGTATCCGCAGGGAATATAACTTCAAAGTCAGAAATGTGTCTAACTGTTACAGTTTGAGATTTAACATCTTGGTTACCACATTTGTCTGTAGCTCTCCAAGTTTTAACTAAAACACCCTCACCACAGTCGTTCAATGTACCAGTAACAGTTGAGTCAAATGTTACAGATCCACAAGGATCAGTCCATGTTGCATAACCGAAATATTGGTCATATTGTAGGTGTGGAGGAACGTTGTCAGATGGATTGTCTTCGCAGTGAACTATTACGTTAGCTGGTGCTGATATAACTGGACGAGTTTTGTCATCAACAAAAACCTGAACCATACAATCAGCAAAGTATTGCGGTGAACCAGCACAGTAAACTCTCATGATTACATCAACCTTACCACAGAATTTCTCTCCGTAAGGGCCTGTAACTGTACCAGTCAAGTCATCACGAGAAACCTCACGTGAATTATTTACGTTTCCAAATAATGGAAGACCGTTGTTATACATAACTCTGCCACTGAATACACCAACAGCGATAGTATCACGGAAGTATGAATCGTTAGGTTCTGACATTCTTCTTACTTTAAATACTAACTCATCATCTGAGCAGCAATTGTCGTAAGAACCATTGTCAAATCTATCAGCAGGGATCAAGTTAAGACAACCGTTAGGGTTAGTAGTAACTTGTAGGAATTCTTTGCAAATTACGTTTGGAGGAGTGTTGTCAACAACTGTAAGTATTACTTGATCAGTTCCAACATTTCCACAAGCATCAGTTGCTTCGTATACTAGAGTGTGTTGACCAACGCCTAATTCAAAAGCATTGCTAACTACACCACCATTAGTGTTTAATAATACTACGTTTCCGATCAATACTCTCCAGGTAATAGCATTTGGAGAACAAGCCTCAAATACTGTAGCTGCAGGTAAAGTCAAACCGTATACTGAACAAGACCAAGGAGAAGCGTTAACTGTAAAGTCTGGACCTGCATTAACTGCTGGTGCAATAACATCTTCTACTTTGATTAATTGTACAGATTCTCTGATCTCATTAGTACACCAGTCTACAACTGTCCATCTTCTGATGATCTTCTTAGCTCCACTGTTAGGACCACATAGAAGAATCTCATCATCATGGTATTGAGAAACTAGGTTACAATAAGTACCTTGATTTCTGATATCATTACCATCAACAGCCGGCCAATCCTCATCGATAGTGTTACCATCAAGAGCATTAGGGTTGTAAGCAGGATTGAAAGGAGTATTATCAGGAGCCTGAGAGTTAAATGCATCTGGGTCAGTCGGGCTGCCACAAGCTACAGTTACTTGATCAGGGAAAATTACTTCGTCAAGAGTAGGTAAATCAATTCCTACATTTTCAGTACAAGAAACAGAGTTTCCACCTAAGTCAGTTACTGTCCATGTAACAGGAATGAATCTTCCTTCAGCACACATATCAGTGTTAGAAAGAGCTCCTACTGTAAATGAATAAGTAAGTGGACCACAAGCAGGACCTTCACAGTTATCAAATGCATCTGGAACAGAACTTTCTATACCAAGATCTGTAAGATCTTCAATAGTAGTTGCTGCCAATAGAGCAGCGATATCGCTACATCCAATTTCACAAGGTACAGCAGCAAGTATGCCAACTCCACCAGGACCATTTACAGTAACTGTCCAATCAAAGATATTACCAGACAATGCTCCGTAATCAATGATCAACATTTGATAATTTTGACCAGCTACTAAGTTAACAGTAAAGTCAGTCATTATAAACTCATCCATACCACCAATTAAGTTAGTACAAGGAGAACCCGGTACGAAACCAGCTCCACCATAAATTGTACAATAACCTTGGCCGCCGATGAAAGGACCTTGAGATACAAGTGCAAAAGTATAACTACCAGTCACAGGAACTGAGAAGTTTACTAAGTCGTAAGGGTGGTTTCCTCCAGTAGGAGTTCCTAGACCAAAGTCATAACAACTTTGTGTAAAGTTACCAGCAAGAGGATCAGTGAAATCCAAAGTACCAAAAAGCTCATTTACTTCAGCTACACAACCATCACAGTCGATAGTAGGTGGTATTTTGTCTTCTACATGTATCCATCCCCAACATCTGTTTCCAGTATTAGGATCAGTAACTTGTACTGCCAAAGTTTGACCAATGTTAGCACATGTTACTGTGTTACCAAGGTTAAACGGACCTTGCATGTTAGTACCGATAGCTACGATATAATCATCATAACAACCATAAGGACCACCTTCAAGGATTTGATCAGCATTGATCACAGCGATACAGTTAGTATCAACAGATATATTTATATCATCATTACAAGCAAGCGAACCAATTGGGTTAGCTATACCTGCTACAACAACATCGAATGAACAAGAAATAGGACCATCAGGACCTACGCCAGAGTAAGTTACAGTTGTAGTTCCGATAGGGAATTCCTCTGTAATGATATCTACAAGTCCACCTGAGAAATCAGCAACATAACCGATGTTAACACCAGAAGTTTGCGTGATAACAGGAAGTACAGGAGCTGAAGCGTAAGAGAAGTTCGTGATTACCATTGTAGCAGCACCACCGCCACCATCTTGTGTAAACGCATAAAAACCAAATTTACCACCAGCAGTAACGTTAACGTTACCTAAACCAGCTTGGTTAAATGCACCTGCGTTGCTAGACAATTGATATACACCAAAACCAGCACCAGTTTGATTACCAAACCAAGTAAAAGTAGCAGGCATATTCTTCAAGTAACCAGTTTGATCCCATAATGGACCATCATTGGTAGCGTAAGTCCAGTTGAACTTAACATTACCGGCTACAGCAACGTTCCAATAAGCAGCATTGTAGTATGATAATGAAGTATTATCACCTCCAAATCCGTCAGCAGATTCAACTGTATAAGTAGTATTTCCAGTAAAGAAACCAGTATATGGCTGAGTACTAGTAACACCATCAGGGAATCTTAGAGAAGAAGCTGTTGAAAACTGACCTGTAAAGTTAAGAATAGGATCAGGTGTAACAACACACAATGAAGAAATAGATACTGGATATGTATAAGTATACAAACAAGCACCTGGATCTAAGTGGATGTATTGAGTACCCGGGCATGTAAGTGCACATACATCAGGCTCACCTTCACCACCACCACCATTATCAGCAGTAATAATAATTTCAAAGCTAACATTGCTAACGTTTCCAGCATCACCAAATCCACCATCACCCATTAGTAATGTCCAGTTACCGTTCAAACCACCAATGCCAACTGCAGTTGCTAGATCAGCAAATGAAGTAAAAGCAGGAGGTGCAAGTATTGAACCATTGCTAGGAGTTACACTTGATGTAGGAATTGGAGATCCTAAAGCGCCCCAATCTTCAGATGCAGTAGCTGCACCGTCATCAAAAGTGTAAGTGTTGGCAATAAGCATATCATTAGATGTACCGCAGCAATCGCTACCATCATCTACTGCTTCAATTAAGCCCATACGGCTTACAAGTGCCAAGATTTGTCCACCTGGAGCTTTTAATTTAAAAGTCATATCACCAGGCCAAGTGTGACCAATATTAGCCGAAAGTTTGATACTAGCAATAGTACCAACACCAGGGATACCGGCAACAGCAAGTGTTTTTGAAGCCATTGAACCCTCAGTGCCATCATAAGCACCATCTGGGATTGCAACTGACGCCGCACTGGTAAAAGTAAATGTTTGAGCATTCCCCTGTGTGCCGCATAGACACAGAAGACATAGCATAAAAATGCTATTCACCCAATTAAATTTTTTCATAGTCATGAGATTCTGTTTAAATTTAGATTCATAAAAAAATTAGTTTATTAATTACTAAATTTCTATTCATTATGGCAACTACTCCACAATAAAAAGAAATGTAAGGAATTATGCTCTCAATAAATTGATAACATATGCCTTAAGAACAGGAAGGGCAGTAGCTCTTCCAGGATTGCCTGTAAGTCTTTGTGTCCAATTTGCATTGTTCACGTCAATAGCAGTACCTACGTTACCGTAAAGAGCTACTAAGTTCAATAATTCTTTAACATAGTCAAGTCTAAGACTTTTAGCATAATCCGTAGGCGTACGAGTAGCCGGGACTTTTGAACTAGGAGTAGAGAATCCTGTCTTAAAATTACCTGTTGAAAGTGTTTCTTGTTTCAAAGCTTGAATAGCAACCGGAGTACTAACATACTGTGCGTTCACAGTAGTAGAAAAACTCATAAATGCCACAAACATTAAAACAGACAGTCCAAAAAAACTTTTCGAGCCTGTTACTCCTGAGAGTAAAGTCATCAAATTTTTGATTTTCATGTGCTTTAGTTTTGGTTTAAAAATTTGTTAATAATTTAATTTTATATTTCTATACGAGAATATACATCCAAATACCGTGCCAAATATTACATATTTTAAAAATATATTGCCGCCATCTAACTTAAATGTCTGAAAAACATAAAGTTATTGCGGAAAATAAATTCCCAAAAGAATCCAGCCTGGTAAAAATTAATAAAGAACCGTTAAGAATTTAACAGTTATTGTGTAGTAGTCTTAAAAAGAGAGTCTTCTCAAAAGGAGAAAAACGAAAACAAAAGTAACAGTTTTTATCTATTTCAAAAATTTTGAATATATTTTTTTTGAATTTTTTTGATTCAATATATTAACAAAATCTTAAAATATTTATATTAAACTGCTTGACAGTCACTTATACAGTATTTTAATACTTAATGTGACGAAATTTATTTTATATATTTATTTCTTAATATCTGAAAGTGCCACTCCAAGTGTCACTTCATGTTTTCCGTTATTGTATGGTTGGTAATCACCTGAATATATATCGAAACTATAATATATAGACACTTTATTGAGCATTATACCCAATAATACTCCACCACCCGACTGTCCGGCACCGAAATGATAAGAAAGGCCACCAGTCAATTTATTATCAAGGAAATAACCTGTCACATTCACATCACCCAATAATGGTGCGCTTCCATCCCCGGCTGATACCTTTCTGACAGCAATCCCCGGCTCAACTTCAAAATCAAAGTCGTTTACCTTAAATCTGTTTGATAGATAACCAACAAAGTTACCTAGGTATTTCTGGTCCTCCGTAGTGGCGACTTCTGGCTTAGTTATATAAGTATGCACCATATTAGGCAATGCAACCCCTAATGTTAGTGTTTGATTTATTTTAGCATGAATACCAAGTCCAAAATCAAAAAACTTAACACCATCGTTCGCAGCCAGTAAATAAGCATCAGTAGGGTCGATAGATGGATCATTCAGGATACCATTTCTCAGCCGTTTTTGCTGAAATTCAGTAGTCATTCCAACAGAAAAAATTGCGTTATCAAACTTAACTTTGTAGGCATATGCTATGGAAGCTTTAAAGCGACTGATTGCAGCATTAGTTTCATTCATAAGCTGCAGGCCGAGACCAACACTTTTTCCAAAACTGCCACTATAACCAAAGGTATAATTAACAGGAGTACCTTCAGATCCGGACCACGTATTAACCATATTGCCAATAAATTCATGCTGGCCCTCATTTATACCGGTAGCACCGGGGTTAATCAAAGTAGGATAGATAGTATAGTGTCTATATATTCCCTGTTCCTGGCTGATAGCCTGGTTTAGAAAAAAGCAAGCTATTATAAGCGTACATATTTTTTGCATAATCTGTGCGATTAAGAATGATTATTTAGAATAAACAATTTTATCTCAAAGTTCTGATAATGGAAACAGAACCTTTGAATACTTCTGTACCACCATTTGATTCCTTTACTTCCAATACCCAATAATAACCTCCGTCAGGTAGGTTTTCACCTTTCGAATCTACACCTTCCCACGTATTTTTGTAAGAAGATTGCTCGAAAACCATTTCTCCCCATCTATTGAATATTAAAATCCTATTAGAAACAGTACTTACACAAGATATAATCAAGCGATCGTTTTTTCCATCTCCATTAGGTGTGATTGCTCCAATTCCTGAGTAACATCCTTTTCCACCAGGTGTAATTACTTTTGAAGATGTAGCCGAGCACCCGCTCAGATCTGTAACTGACACGGCATATGTACCAACACCAATATTAGTTAATTCTTTCGATGAAGAAACGACTGCACCTGTCCAGCTATATATAAATGGAGCTGTGCCACCGATAGGAACAGCAGAAATACTTCCATCCAGCGCCACATCATCAGAAGGATAAATAATATCAAAATCTACCAATAGTTTTTGAGGAGCTAGGATCGTATATGACTTGGTTACTGTTTTATTTGTATTGTCAGTGATGGTCACAGAATAAGTACCCGCACAAATATCTGTAATGGTCTGAGTTGCCACATTTTTAGATGACCATAGATAAGTATAAGGAGCTGTTCCACCAACTGGATTTGCAGTTAATTGACCATCGCATGAATCTCCACATGATATATCGAATTCACCATATTTCTTTGGTATTACAGTAGCATCAAATGCACCACTACCATCTGATACAGAAACAACATACGACTTTTTACAACCATTACCACTATCTGTAACCGTAACGGTATAAGAACCTGTTGGAACATTTGTTATGTCCTGAGTGGTTTGCGCCGGATTGGTACTCCATTGATAAGTGAAATTGCCAGTACCGCCTGTTACATTGATATCTACTGCTCCGTTAGCACCAGCAGTGGCAGGTGTCACTGAGACTGTAGTAATTATGATGACAGGAGGTCCTGTAATGGTATAAGGCTTGGATATAGAAGATCCACCTGAAGTTACAGTCACTGTATATGATCCCGGACAAAGATTGGTGACACTCATGCCGCTCAAACCGGGTTGACTCCATGTGATCGTAGGGTTAGTAGCGCCTGTTACTGTGAATGAAACAGATCCTGTACAAGGCTCTGCGCAAGTGGAATTATTTATAATTCCATCCACAATAGCTAGTTCTTCTGTGCATTGCTTGATCATAACATCCCCTGAACAAAACGAAACAGGGACTACTTGAAAGTCTACGTCTACAAATTCTACACCACTTGGAACACACTTGCTACCTAGATTGACTGAACAAGTGGATCCTAATGTACCTATTACTTTTAATTTCAAAGAAAACATGATAGTACCATCAGGCACACTCACGCTATTTCCTGTAGCATCATCCCACACGACAATAACGCACCCGTTCAATTGGTCTTGAAATTTACCTTTCACTAAGCCTGTAAAAGGATTGGGATCCGGTAAGATAATATCTTCAAGCTGCATGCAAGCAGGATCATAATCAATACTGAATTGAACTCCCAAAATATTAGTAAAATCCTGCACTGTGAAGTCCATAGTAATGGATTCATTGGGCATTGCGCAGTGATCTGAACCTATTAATGCTAAACCTGTAGGATTACATTCCGGCTCCACGCCACATTTTATATTCAAACCTCCATTAGAAGTAAGGTTGTTCGTTCCTCCTCCCTGAGTAGTTATGGTTACATTAGTAAAAGACAGCGGGACAGTAGTGCCGCAGCATGTCTCATTGGGGGTATAGCAAATGTCAAAAAGTTTGGCACCTGCCGCCAATGATGTAGAAATGGCGGATGTCCAATTGAGTTTAATAATTCCGTTGGCAGCCTGTGTAAGATTAAAACTTCCGGCACCTAAGCCTGCAAGGCCGGCGCTAAAATTAGTTACTTCGTTAAATGAAACACAGCTAGAAGACATATTGATGTCAGCTGAGATACCTGTGATACTTGTAAAACCTGAACCAGCGGTGATGCTAAGACATGTTTTAGTTCCAGATTGGGCATCTAAAGTTGTTGCATTTAATACTGTTTGTGCACCTCCGCAAGGGTTTCCTGTCACTGTAATATTTCCGGGAGTAGCAGTATGAGGGATCTGATCACCATTGGTATCTGTAAATTGTACCGTAAAGAATCCATCATCAATAATATTGATTAATGACTCACTGCCACAGACTCCGCTAAAAGTAATAGAGAATAGAGTAGTACCATTCGCCAAACTAGCTTCATCAGATTCAGGATGTGCCCATAAAACTCTCATTTTTCCGGGGGAAGGAACTTGGAAATCACCTATAGCATTTAAATTAAGGGCTGAAAGGTCACCAACTTCTGAAAATGTTAATTTTGAAACGTCCCACGTAAGGTTTAATTGAAAGCTGGATACTTTTTGAAATCCATCTACCTTAACGAAGACTTTTCCATTCTGGCCAGCAGCGATTGAAGCAGGATCTACATATATCTTAACATCTGCATATGAATAGAAACAGGTAAAGAATAATATACTGAGAATCAAAAATTTCCTGATCATAAGTGGTTCGTTTATTGATCTAATTAAAGAATTAAGGGCAAAACTACACAATTTCTCGAAAAGGTAAAAAATTAATATTTTGCTTTAGGTATCAGATGCTAGACAATAGATGCTAGAAATCAGACGTCAGACGTCAGAGGTCGAATAAAAAAATAACTTTCGCATTTTAATTGCAAAACTGTTAGATCATCCTAATCTTTCTCAAGCCTTAGGTTGTCAA
>ERZ724527.1474-NODE-1474-length-11038-cov-3.624966_pt1 | contig 11038 bp, 9 predicted proteins | sample MGYA00376060_ERZ724527 | MGnify/ENA primary metagenome ERZ724527 (study PRJEB28724, sample SAMN07190886) | activated sludge metagenome | isolation source: activated sludge of sewage treatment plant in Hong Hong | place: USA: Christiansburg, Virginia | collected...
TGCACGGAATGGCTTAGATGCAAGATTCCTCTATCCAGGTCTTGGACCTGTCGTCGATGTACGGGATTAGACTTCCCTCACAGGAGCCAGCCATATAAATCTTCTTGTTTGGTCGGTCCGGAATATTGACTGTGAGAATATCGTACTCCTGGGCAATTCCAATTTCGTTAGTGGCTTTAATGATGTAGTGCATCAGACCTTCACCTGCCAGCGTCATCTTGAAGAAAATTTCACCCTCCTCTGCCGTATTCTTCACTTGGCTGTGGAAATTGATGTCTCCCTTGTCTGTGGTGTAGGCTAGGTATTTAGTGATGGGCCTGAGATTATTGTACGGAATGCGGAAGCGTATGTTCACCTGCTTGTAACCCACTGAATCGACAATGTAATCTTTTATACCGTTCGGTTGAGATGGTTATTCGTCGTCATCGGAGTCGGCCTTATGGATATCCTCTTTTGGGTCTTTTGGAGGTCGCCTACCTTACTATTTCTCTTCACGTACGCATCCTTCTGCCGCCAACTTATCAGCCTCCTCCTGCATCCTTAAGTAGTATAGCTTTGGTTCCTTGTATATATCTGTTTCCCATATGGCTCTGCTATGCTCCTTTAGGGTATCACTCGATAGCTTCATTTTATCGATCAGCGCGAACACATCCACCCTCAGCTAGACTCGAAGATGACGCAAGTTGAGCAGCTGCCTTCCCTTCTGATCTTTAAAATCTTCCATGATCTTTTCGAGCATCTCCAAAAACTCTTTCTTGGTGGTGCTAACCTCCTGTTCCTGCTCTTCGATCCTCTTGGTGACTTCATCGGTGTTTTCTTCAAGGCTGAACAGCTAGTTGCGTCTCATTACTAGCTCCTCCAATTTTTAGAATTCAGCCTGCATCTTTCTCTTGAGCTGTTCGTAGGAAGTGGGCATTCGATAGCGCTGGAGGTACCGTTCGAGCGGCCTGTAGTTCTTATAAACGATTAGCTGTTTGCGGTTGCCCAGAAATATGTGCTCGTACTACCATTTCCATTGGGGATGTTCATTGTCGACAAGTCGTACCGCCTACTGTCGCATCACCTAGGGCATCCAATCGAAGAACAGCAAGTAGTTCTTCGTACGGCTCTGGTCCAGCTGATGGTACAGCTGCCGCATGTATTCCTCAAATTGCTTCAAAGGTTCAGCTTTGTCCTTGGCTGCCGAAATCTGATCTCTGTGGCGCTAGAACTATCCCTTGTTCAGTCCCATCCCGTGCTTCTTAAAATCATCGAACTTGTCGATGTACTCCGTCGAATAGTGCTCGCTGCTGGGCTCCATATGAGACAATTTTTTAATTAGCATGTTGCTTGAGGCGGGTGTGATATATCGGTTAGGATGAACCACACCGCCATTGAAACAATAAATACAGGCGGGATATATGATGAATAGGTTTAGGAATCCCGTGGGCGCTTCGAATCGCCAGCCACGACAGTTAATTTGAATTAGTAAGTATGCTGGGCTACCCGCGATTGGTGACGTCGCCACCCCAGCAGCATCAACATCAGGCGTTGCAACAGTCTGGGCATCGGCATATGCCGTCGGCGCAGATCTATACGACCTACATGAATGTGCCGTAAAGCAGACTTCCAACGGGAAGCCGAACTAAGCAGCTCCACCCAGCTGGATTACGAGCTGGCTCACCTGATCAACCTTTCGCTGGATTGCTAAAGGCAGTGCAGGGGGGCGAACGACCCACGTATGTTAGCGTCGACATGACAAGGAAATCGGAGTACTCAGTATCAGATGGCATTCAACCACAAGTGTCAATTCTGCAAGATAGCAGCAACCAACAACTCCACCAGAGCATCCATACTACAGTATTAAACCAAAGCCAGTCTAGGAGAGGCACAACTCCGTAAAGATAGATGCTCGCCCGATAAAGGGATAGGTTAAGACGAGAACGTTAGTTGTTCCAACGCGAGCAGGAGCAAGCCAGGAAAGAGCAGCAAGAGATTAGGCTAGAACAACAGCGAATTCGCCGTGAACAAGAACAGATCCGCAGGGAGCAATAACTGCAGAAAGATAGGTACAACGGTTAACGGGATAGCAATCCAAAACGTTCGACTGGCTCGCAGCAGCAACCACCAAGCTAGGCCAGGTCTATTCAAACCCATAGCCAGCTTCCACAGTAACCTGAGTTCGTTCTAGACGGAAGTCGACTCACTCGGCAGACGTCCAGCGTTGCGAGCAGTGCAGGTCGATAAGTGCGCTAGGAACTGACCCAGCAGCTTCGATTGAGGGTCGAATAGCTGGAACAGATCAGTGAAAGGCAAGTGGAGCAGATTGGCTAGACCATCGAAATAGCGCAACGACGGGAGAAGCAACTCACCGAAAACTACGAATCCTATATAGAGCAGCTACGCAACGAAAAGCTGCAACTTCTCGACCTCAATAAAACTTTTGAGGAGGAAATCAATAAGCTGAGGGTGGATGTCGAAAGGGCTCATAAAACCTCAAGTGAGCACTACAGCAGCGAAATTTAAAGGCTGGAAGCTGCCAACCTGTCCAAGGAGAAGCAGTTGCACGCTCTGAACTCCACGGTCACCAAACTCGAGGCGGCACTGGCGGCCAATAAAGGTGACGAATTCGACAACAACCTCAAACTTATGAACTTCGAAAAGCGGGTGCACCTACTGGAGTCAGAGATTGAGAAGTACACCGAAACAATAAAGGCTAAGAACCAGGAGATACTTGAGCTGAAGAATGTGCAGTTCAAAGGCGATCGTAACGGGTCGTTGAATAGGCATATCTAGGCGACTTCGAGAGAAGTAGAAAGACTAAACGAACTTTTGTTGGGGAAGACCAGCGAAGTCTCGCAATATCGCACTGAGGTCAGTGAATTCCAGATGAAGCTGGCAAAAGCACTGCATCGCAACGACATTCTTGAGGAAGAGAAGCAGTTGGAACTGAACCGCAAAAAAATGGAGCTGTAGAACAAGGACTTTGAATATACACGGGTACGGCAGTCCTTGCTTCTGAAGTAAACGCAAATTAAAGAACTCCTAGCTGCGAGGGACCAAAGCCGACAGAAGCTCCTTGCGATGGAGGAGGAGGTGGACAAGGTGCACAATTAGCATAAGTATCTGATAAGTGAGCTGCAGCACAAGAACAGCGAACTCGAGAAGCGCAACAAGCATTTAGAAGCCGAACTCAAAGAAGCTAGGAAGATAGTGAACTCCCTCTAACAGAGCAAATCGAGCCCAGTGCGAGAAGACAAGCTCCGAACTCTCCAGGAAAAGCTAACAGACTTAACCACCATCGTAGAGCGATAGAAACTTGAGCACCACCTTCTACGTAAAAAGTCAGAGGAGACAGCGATACTTGAAAGACTTAAGCTATAGTACGAGCTGAAGGTGCAGTAGTTGAATTGGTAGCTCACTCGCAAGGATCAGCAACTGGCACAGCTCACGCAACAAAATCAGCAGCTGCTCACAGCCAACTACCAATTTAAAAGCAAACAGGAGGAGATTGCCTTGAAGAATGACTCACTTGTGAGGCAGCTAGCCGAAACCAGTGAGCAGCTAATAGCTCGCAAAATAGAGCTCGATCGAAAAGGCGCAGACTTTTCCAACCATTAAAGTAAGGCTAACATGTACAAACTACTCTACGAACAGGCTACGAGTTCAATCACGAGGAAGGACAGCCAGGATAAGCACAGTAGCCCTTTCGCCAGAAGTGGTAAAGGAACTCCCTCTCGGCTGCCCCCTGAAAGCTCCAGCAAGTTCAAAGAATGCTCTCGTGAACGAAGGGATCGTCTGCACCATCCAGGGCACACCAGTCCGGCAACACGGCTCATCAGCCCAGACGCGCCTTACAAATCTGAGCACGAAATGGATAAATCGAACAAGATGCTGCTGATGGAAGTTGATAGACTTAATGAGGTATGCCGCCAGTATTAGCAAGTGCTGTCGAAGTGCAACACCAGCCGTTTAAACTTGAAGGAGACAGAACTGATTGGCATCACATCCCGAAATATCGTCCCCTTAGACCTCCCCCAGAAGATAGAAGAACTGCGCGATAAGCTTACGCGTTCTCAATCCGAATCCCAACTGCTACGAGCCCAGATCAACAAGCAAGAGGAACTGCTGCGCACAGTCTAAACCCAATTTAACCTGCAAAAGACCCAGCTGTAACTGCAGCTGCGCAGCATCCGCACCGAACTGGATTAACAGACCAAGCAACGAACCTTCTACGAACAGGAAAACACTAAAAACTAAGCACGAATTTAGCAGTTGTCAGCACAGCTAACCGCAAGTATATTGGAGTCACCCGCACCCAGTCTCATGACCAGCACTCAGGACGGTTCCGGATTTGCCCGACAACTCGAATGCACAATCGTACAATTAAAGCAGTCTCTCAATGCAGCCAACGGTACGATTGCCCAGCTAAACAACTAGCGGTAGCACTTACTAGCCTAGCTCCGGCGCTACCACGACGACCTGCCCAAGAAACCCTCGCAGCGAGAAATAAGCACCATCAGCTCCTCCTCACTGCTTCGGACAGAACCGGAGTCAAGCTCGTTGATTGCACAAGTGTACCCGTCAGGTTAACGCAGTAACGGGCTGCAGCGGCAGCTTGAGCAATGCTTCCACGAGGGGCGCCAGAATCGCCAAACCATCCTGAACGTACTGCAGTTATCACCAGCATAGATATACTCCACCTACGTGATGTTCACGGAAAGGCTACGGTCAATCTGCCACCAGCTGCAATCGCTTTTCGCTGCGGCCAGTTCTCATGAAGCAGTGCCAGCACCACTAAACGACCTTCTAAAAATCTTGGAGGAAATTCTACAGTGGTCGCACCAGCAACAGCGCAGCTACACCGAACATCCATCTTAATAATGATTTTCGTCGCGAGTTGTTACGGTCAGTCCACTGCCGTGAGTTGCAGGGCTAGGGCTGGAGTGCCCACGATCAGTTTGCGTACTTCCAGCATTTACTTGATTCTGCGGACTCTCTCACGAAGCACCTCGTACTCGTTGAGCAGTTGAACGGTCCGGTGCGGGAGTGCAGGCGGCAGTCTTCGTTGCTTATCGGTGGTCGATACCTTGCTGGCGCGTGTTGAGGGGAGTGTCTTGAATCGAACTTTGCTACGAAACCCCATTGAGGGAAGATTGAACTTTTTCTGCTGAAAGCCTGTCAACGTCGAGGCAGATTGCTTTTCGATGAGTTGCAGCCTGTTGTAGAAGGCAGCCTCGTCTGGTGGAGACTGGTTGCAGGATATCATAGAATAGACAGGAAATCGAATTACCCAATTTGAGTCAAAGAAAGCGGTGGAAAGCAGAATTAGTTTTTTGAGCGAAACTTGGACAGCTATTGGATAATCTTGTATAAATCACTGCCACTTCATAATGTGATGAATACTAACTCTTCATTTTGTGTTTATTCTGCCGTATCTGTTGCTGGATCTGTTTGGATTCTTGAGTCCGTGTCATTGCTACTCAATGGCTGGATGTCCCCTGGTAGCACAATACCTCTATTGCTTTTAGTCGCCCTTCAAGCATATCATAATATGTTAATACAACATGATCCCCTGTCACCACGGAGCAGCCTGCAACTTTCCAGGATGCAAGTTTGCACATCCACAACAACATCAGTTCCAACCTCAACCCAACGGATGGCACTACTGTCCCATGTACAGTCCAAACATTTACATGATGCCGCCTGGGCAACCACAATTTCACTCCCCTTATCAGTGGGGATTCTGCCCAGCTTATACCCACAATCAACCACAATAGGACAGTCATCAGCAAGCAATGCAAGGATGTCTCCAGCAATAACCGCCAGTATAAATCTACCGGGGCTAGTTCGTTCCAGAGCAACAAGAGCAGCAGCTACTCACTGGCGAGAGAAGATGTGGAAGAGGAAAGCACCATGGAGATCATCATGAAAGACATGAAAAACACGGACGCGGTCATGGGCATGGCCACTTCAAACATAATAAGCACAGGTTCGGAAAGCACTGCCAAAGGGATGAAGGCTTCGAAGGACTTGCAAAGTAGTTCAGTGAAGCGAAGTTGAGTGAGCCAATATTGGAAAGTGGTTTTCATGAGCAACTGAGACAACTCAAGGAGATGGGATTTGAGAAGTTTCCAGAGGTTAATAGAGCTCTTCTACGATACTTCCAAGGCAACATTGAATCAGTCATCTAAATACTTCCAGGCATGTATGATCGTCTAAATGAGGCGCAGGAAGACCCCGACTTTGAGGACGATTACGAACTATTAAACAGCTTCATTGTCCTGAAGGAGCTTGGCTTCAGATAATTTTTCCGCTGGCACAAATTAATCAAGGTACTGTACCGATTCAAGAACAACCTCGAAGAAGCACTGCAGCATCTCACGAAGAAGCGTGAGATCAAATTGAAACAGGAATAATTCCGCAAGAAAGTGGCAATGATCGATAAGAAATTCGCGGAGCACATTGAGGAGGAGATTCCCCAGGGGTGTGAGTTCCTTGTGGATGGGTTCAACATCATCCCAACCAACAAGCACTTACGCAAGCTGTTCTTCTCGCACAACCACAGAGACAGTACCTAGGCTGTGATGAGGTTGAAGATTCTAGTAGAGACCCTCGCAGAAGGTCACCTCGTCCTCGACAAGCAATTCCTCCCAGATTTGGAGCAGCAGGAAATCTAAGGAAATATTGGAGTCAGCATTAACAGACCCAAGCTCATCCGAGAGGTTGTTGCCTCCCCTAAAAGCGCTGACGACGTAATCGTGGAGTTGATTACCGCGATGCCCGAAGAACGGCAGCGCAACATCTTGCTGGTAACTGCAGACCACGAACTGATACAGCGCTGCCTCATCGCCACCAATGGCCGTTGCAAACTAATGAACGGCAAGCGCTTTATCAAGCTGGCGAAGAAGATGCACGATTTTGGCATCCGCAAACGCATCCTCATAAGAAAGGAGTGGTGACTGTTTTTGTTTCAAACTTCCACATAATCAATACATTCCGCCTTGTGTTTCCAGCATCGTCATGAACTCCTTGTAATTCATGTTTAGGCTTCGGAACTACTCGTATTTCTCGTTTGTGAAGTTTAGGTAGAAGCGCAGCTCATTGGTACTACCCTCGCCGCACTTCACAACGAACAGCGGGATGTACTGAAAGTGTTTTCGCTCCCGGATGGCTGAGATTAAGGCCATCACCTTCTGGCTGAGGACTGTCAGTCGCCCTGAGAGTATCTCCTCAGTCAGGTTGGTTTCCTTGCTGTATTTGTCCACACCGAAGAGGTCACGAAGTTCCGCAGGGTTGTAGTTCCTACATGAAAGCATAGGTATACCTCGCAATGAACAGAAAGATGTGTGTTGTGCAATCCATGACGTAGACTCCGGATTTAATCGTTTAGAAAGAGAGATCGCAGTTCTCGGGATATGTTAATCCATTTTAGCCCATTGTGCAGCAGTCTGGTGGCATGTCAGACACTCTAAACAGGTAGGGTGTGAAGTAGGTTACTAAGTCGTCGCAGCTTGTGCACTGCAACAGATTGCGCTCGCAGATGAGTCTATCCATAGTCATACTGTTCACTGAGTCAGCCAATGCTTTACAAAAGGTGTCAGGGTGGCAGTGCTGGTTCTTCAGGAAGGATAGTGCACCTTGGAAGAACATAAGCTCCTCCGACTGAAAGTTAGCAGCACCCTTCCGGAAGCCCTTGAGAGCAGTGTAAAGGAGCCCAACTGACTTGGTAAACTTATTCCTGACGATGATACTGTTCTCCATACGCAAGCTGGACAAGTACATGCGATAGAGTAGCCCCGATGCGGAAGGGTAGTTCACCGAGTCGTAGATGTGGTAGAGAGAATTGGTGATTGGAACGATAACTGTGGTTATAGTGGTCTTGCGTATTCTCTGCTCGCTGTAGGTGCTGACGAGCTGGATGCACAGCTGCGGCTGAATGATGTAGTTAGTGAGCATGCCCATATTGCACGCGATTCTCTTCCTATCATCAAGATGAACCACCTTGCAGCACGAGTTAGTGTCTTTGTTCCGGTACATGTTGCCGTACACGCCAAGTGTTGCCCATCCTGGTGTGAGGTTCAGCTCGAACTTATACTCACTGAGATAGGGTGCACCCAGCAACGCATAGAAATCGTAATAGAACTTCATGAGTTCTTCCTTGCTATCCTTGAGATACAGCTGCAGCTCTGAGTTGGTTAGCTTAGCAAGGTCGCTCAAAACTCTCAGATTTTTGTGATTCTTGCTAAAACTGAAGAAGGACATGGACACGTCGTGCTCTAGCATCTTTGCAACGTAATTGTTGAAGAACGTTTTGTTTGTGGTTTCGAAGCTGCTCTTTCGTGGCACGTTGGGGTCGTTTGTTTGTGCGACTGATTTCTCCAATGCAGGCTATTCACCCACGAACATTTAGTTTGCTTGCAGTGCAAAGATCTTTGGACTGTACTGCTTGGTTGAGTCGAAGACAGTTGCAAAGCTGCCAAAGAATCTGCTGCGAGCTGCTGGGTTCGTCTTAGCCAGTTCCTCCAGGGAATCGAGCACTTCAAAGAGTTGGGTCTGCATCAATCCAAGAGAATACCCTCACCGTGCACAGATATGGTGGGTTCTTTGGTGCACTAATTTCCTAGATATTCCGGTCCACAACTATGCGGGTGGGTTCACTCCCCTCCAAATCGTAGTAGTGCAGGCTTTCGTCATACGTGTAAAGCAGAACGATAAAGTCATCGAACCTTCCGTCAGCGAGTACTTCCTTCATAGCCGAACAGGCATAGTAAAGCATCTGTGATGCAGCAGCAGAGTTGGACACGTCCAGCATGAACACAAAGCAGTCTTCGCTAGGCGGTCCTGGGAACTGACTGTATAGCGATGGAGGGGTACCTCTCCGGAGGGTATACAGTGTAGCTTGCTGCAGAGCGTTCTGGCCCTTCCAACTTACCTCGTTGTTCAGCATTCAACCCGTTTTTAGTGGAGCACAGGGAGCACGCATAGCTGGCACCATCGGCTGCCACCTTGCAGTAGAGATTGAAGTAAGCACGGCAATTGTTGCAACGCAGCAGACGGTCAGACTGCAATTCCAGCTGTACAGCATTCGCCTGAATTAGTGTTCGAGTACATCTGGGTAGGGATTCATGAAGAAGCCCAGTGGAAACTTTACCATTTCCATCACATCGGGCGAGCCAGGGAAGTAACGGCAGGTACTCTCAAATGAGTATGGGTTATTAGCGGCGGCGAGCTAAGCCGTTTCGATAGCTTGTGCTTCCAATTACTTTTGCTGACTTATCATTGGCGATGGCGCACTCGAAACAAACTGGGGCAGCCTGGGTGCAGTAGGTGCTATCGGTGCCACAGGTTGCTGTAGATCCACAGTTTGTTGCTGTGGCAATGGCTGTTGAGCCTCAACTAACAGAGTCTTTTTAGCTGCCTGGTGCTTCTCGAGGATCTTCTTGACGGAGGCCATTTAAAACCAATCTCGAATTATAACAACCGATAATCATCAAAGAACAGCCACGTCAACTGCCTTCGAGAGCGCCGAAGCATTGGCTTTACACAGCAGCATGAACTGTCCCAGCATAATATAAATACACGTATGGCAGAAGAAATAGTCGAAACCGGCCTTCGTGACCAAACATTTAAGACTCTGCGAGCTAGCCCCGAAAACAACGTAAGCCAATCGATGACGTAGTTCTGCTTAGACTGCGAGAAGAAGAACCCGCGATGGGCCAGTGTTTATCTAGGTACTATGGAATTCTAGCTGTAGGCATCCACCTGTGCATCGACTGTGCCGGTAAGCATCGCCAGTTTGGAGTGATGTTCTCATTCGTCAAGAGTACAAACCTTGATAGCTGGAATCGGCGGCAGCTTACTTTTATGGAGAGGGGAGGTAATGCTTTATGACTCACACAGGAAACACTCGTGCACTGGATTACTTCCGGAAGTGCGGAATCATCACACCGAGCAACAAACATATCGATTACCGCTCTGCAATCGTCCAGAAGTATAGGCAGCTGCTGACTGATGAAGTCGATGGGCTGCTCCAGAAGGGATCGGTTCCTGCACCGGTGAAGGCACCTGAGCCAGTCCCCATCCCTGATGTTGCCGAACTGGAGAAGAAGGACAGCAAGCAAGAAACTCAAACGAACATTCAGAACAAAGCAGATGAGGTGTAAGACACAAGCGCTAAAGTTGGCAAAAACAAGAAGAAGAAGGTCGCTAAGAAGATCGAAGATGATATCGATTTCAGCAACTTTGATGACGGAATATCGCAAGCCGAAAAGGACAAGATGAGCAAGCCAGCTGAACCTCCAGCATATGAGGTCCCCAAACAGCCTGCCGAACCAGGCAAATCGGAACCTGCCATTGAAGTGCCGAAGATAGATGCACCAAAGGAAATGGATGTCGCAGTCGCAAAAGAGACGCTATAGAAGCTGAAGCAGAAGGACAACGTTAAGGCACTGTCATCAGAAGACTTCAAAGATAACCAGATCAGGTATGGGTGTGCGCTATCATAGTTCAACTGTGCTGCAGCAGAATCTGAGCAAGTTCTCCGGATCCACAGCAATCAGCAGCGCAGCCTTTTTTGGTCAATAGTAACCGAAGGAGTAGGCAATGGGTATGACTATGTTTCTATCGCAGATAAAATCAAGGGTATGATCAGCTCAGCCGGCGAGAAGCTCTACGGTAAGCTGAGCTCACTGACCTCATACCTCAACAAGAGCTGATGTCCATTCAATCGAATATCCCTTCAGTTTGCTGGTGTTAAACCCACCCTAATAAAGTATGCATAAACATCGCAAGTACTGTAATCCACCCTCCGTCAGCAGGAAGGATACGAAATTAGTCGAGCAGCAGATCAAAGCCTTAGTGATGCAGGAACAGGAGGCCTACCTTCGGCCACATCGGAAGTATAGCAAACTGGCATTGAAACTTCGTACACATCACTTGTAATTCAGCAAGTATCAACCTGGCCATCATCGATGAGAGTGAACGGGAGGATAATATCGCCAGGAAGAAGGAGATCAGCTGGCGATACCGAATCAAGACTTAGGATTGCGAGCCCTAT
>ERZ724527.1475-NODE-1475-length-11037-cov-8.497086_pt1 | contig 11037 bp, 9 predicted proteins | sample MGYA00376060_ERZ724527 | MGnify/ENA primary metagenome ERZ724527 (study PRJEB28724, sample SAMN07190886) | activated sludge metagenome | isolation source: activated sludge of sewage treatment plant in Hong Hong | place: USA: Christiansburg, Virginia | collected...
GCCAGGCGGATAGTTTCCAGGTCACGCATTTCACCGACCAGAATACAGTCTGGGTCTTCGCGCAAGGCCGAGCGCAACGCGGCAGCAAAGCTTAGGGTGTGGGGTCCGACTTCACGCTGGTTGACCAGGCACTTCTTCGACTCGTGCACAAATTCGATGGGGTCTTCTACCGTCAGGATGTGGCCGAACTCGGTCTCGTTCAGGAAGTTGACCATGGCCGCCAGCGTGGTCGATTTGCCGGAACCGGTGGGCCCGGTCACTAACACCATGCCACGGGGTTTGAGGGCCAGGTCGCCAAAGATCTTGGGCGCGTTGAGTTGTTCCAACGACAAAATCTTGCTCGGAATGGTCCGGAACACCGCGCCGGCGCCGCGGTTGTGGTTGAAGGCATTGACGCGAAAACGCGCCAGGCCGTCGATTTCGAACGAGAAGTCGATCTCCAGAAACTCTTCAAAGTGCTTGCGCTGGCCGTCGTTCATGATGTCGTACACCATGCCGTGGACCTGCTTGTGGTCCAGCGCCTCCACATTGATGCGGCGCACATCGCCGTGGACTCGAATCATCGGGGGCAATCCGGCTGACAGGTGTAAATCGGATGCCTTGTTTTTGACGCTGAAGGCCAGCAATTGGGTAATGTCCACGGAATCCTCTTTGGCTAGAGTCGATGTTTGTTACGCTTGAGAGATTATGACCATGATTGCCGACAATCTGCAAAGGATTCACGACCGAATAGCCAAGGCTTGTGACAAAGCGGGCCGGTCCCCCAATTCCGTCGCCCTGCTGGCAGTTTCCAAAACCTTTGGCGCGGACGCCGTAGTGCAGGCCCATGCGGCCGGGCAGATGGCGTTTGGTGAAAACTACATCCAGGAGGCGGTGGAAAAGATTGCCGCGCTGTCGCCCAGGCTCCTGGCCCACTTGCCAATGCAATGGCACTGCATAGGCCCCATCCAAAGCAACAAGACCCGCTTGGTGGCCGAGCACTTTGACTGGGTACAGACCATTGACCGACTCAAAATTGCCCAGCGTCTGAGCGAGCAACGCCTGCCCCATCTGGCGCCGCTGCAGGTGTGTATTCAAGTCAACATGGATGGTGGCCCGACCAAGTCGGGTGTCGCGCCCGAGGACGCGCTGGAACTGGCCCGTGCAGTTTCCGAACTGCCCCGTTTGTGTGTGCGGGGAATCATGTGCATTCCCGAGCCTGCTCCTGATTTTGTAGCTGCTTGCGCAGTATTTTCGAGGGCTAGAGCCCTATTCGATCAAATGAATTCAGCTGGAATGGGGTTGGACACCCTGTCCATGGGCATGAGCAATGACCTGGAGGCGGCCATAACCAGCGGCTCGACTCTGGTGCGGGTCGGCAGCGCGATTTTTGGAGAACGAGGTTAGGGAATTGGCAGCCGGGCCGCCCCAAGGCAAGCGTGGGGGTGCTATTTCTTAGGCATCACCAGGGGTTTTACGGTGCCGCAGTCTGCACCCAACCAGCGCCCGCTGTTTTGCATGTCCATTTTCTCTGGGCGGCCGTTGATGGATGTGGTCGTCGACATCTTCATGCTGTAGGCCTCGGGGCTGGTGAAGGTGACAACGCCTTCGCCACTGCTCGGTGGTTTGGCGCACACGAACGCAAATTTCATGGTGTTGCCGACGCGCGGACTGTTGGTGTGTGTGCAATCACCCTGGTGGCTGGAGACTTCATTGCGATCCACCATTTCCTGCGTCATACACACCTTGACGGTTACCCCGCCACCATCACTGGCACCGATCTGAACGCCCTGTTTGGCCATCATGTCCTGGATCATCTTGCGCTGCTCCGGTGGCATGTTCTCCAGCTGCTTTTGCGCTTGGGCCATGGCATCGGCCATCTGGCCGGAGCCGCCCCGCATTTGGGTTGCAAATTCCCAAAGCCCCGGTTTGATGGTCTGCGCATTGGCGCTTGCCACGCTCGCCACCAACAGAAGCGCCGCCAAAGAGTTGGACAATTTCATGAAGATCCCCTTTGAAACGGCCATTGTTGCAAAAAATCTGTCGTTTGAAAATGCAAATACAGTTCCGGCCCGTGCATCCATCAGCCCGTGGTCAGGATGGCCATGGTGATGCGTGAAATGCAGGTCAATTCACCGCCTTCGTTGCGCAACTCGATTTGCCAGACCTGGGTTGTACGACCAATATGAAGTGGTCGCGCGATGCCGGTCACCCAACCGGTGGTGACGCCGCGCAGATGGTTCGCGTTGATGTCCAGCCCCACTGCCTTGCTTCCCGCGGGGCTGGCGCACGCCGCTCCGCACGAGCCCAGCGTCTCGGCCAGCACCACACTGACGCCACCGTGCAGCAGGCCGTAGGGTTGCCGAGTGCGTTCGTCTACCGGAACCCGGGCGGTGATGAAGTCGTCGCCAACCTCCAAGAATTCAATCCCGAGGTGGGAGGTCGCCGTATTGGCGCTCATGGCGGTCAGCAATTCGACTGTGACGGGTGTCTTCCAGATGGACATAGGTGGTGTTTTCGCAGTTTGGGTTGCCCAAAACTAGGCGGTGGTTGCCGCCTTCAGGCCACGCTTATGCAGCATCGGCTCGATACGTGGATCGCGCCCACGGAATGCGCGGTAGGCGTCTGCCGGGTTTTGGGTGTTGCCCGAACTATAAATGGTCCGCAACAGTCGCGCGGCAGTGGCCTTGTCAAAGGGGTCTCCGGTCTCGGTGAACGCTTCAAAACCATCGGCTTCCAAGACTTCGGCCCACATGTAGACGTAGTAGCCCGCGGCGTAACTCGCTCCGGAAAACAAATGTTGAAAGTGCGAAAGGTAGTGGCGCTGACCGATATCCGCGGGTATGCCGAGTTTTGCGGATTGCTCCGCCTCAAAAGCGTCGATATCGACCGGAGTTCCGTTGGGGAGTGAATGCAAAGCCATGTCCAGCAGTGCCGGCCCTGTGTATTGAACGGTGGCCCAAGCCTGGTCAAATTGGCGCGATCGCTTGAGTTTCTCCAGCAATTCCACCGGCATGGGATCGCCCGACGCATAGTTACGCGCATGGCGTTGCAAAACCTGCGGCTCCATGGCCCAATTTTCAAACAATTGCGATGGAAGCTCGACAAAGTCACGCAGCACCTGCGTCCCGGCCAGGCGCTCATAACGGACCTGTGACAAAAGCCCGTGCAAGCCGTGGCCAAATTCGTGAAACAGCGTTCGGACGTCGTCAAAACTCAGCAAACAAGGCTTGGCTTTGGCAAAGTTGTTATTGTTGATGACGATCGGCAAGGTGCCACCGGCGTGGCCCGACTGGCTACGAAACACGCTCATCCAGGCGCCGCTGCGTTTGGACGTGCGGGCAAAATTGTCACCGATGAAGATACCCACCAGGCTGTCGTCTGCCCTGCGCACCTCCCACAGGCGCGCGTCAGGGTGGTGCAGCGCAATGCCCGGTTGTTCCACAAAGTGAAGGCCAAACAGGCGGTGCGCGCAGTCGAACATGGCCGCAACCATGGCATCCAGAGAGAAATAGGGCTTGAGCTCTGCGTCGTCCAGATCAAACCGTTGTGCGCGAACCTTCTGCGCCAGGTAGCGCCAGTCCCAGGCGGCGATCGGCACCGGTTGCCCCAGGGTGCGCGCCATGTCGACCAGAGCCACACGGTCCAGGTCCGCCTGCTCCTTGGCTGGAACCCAGGCCTGGTACAGCAGGTCAAACACAGCCTGTGCATTGGCTGCCATACGGTCTACCAATTCATACTCGGCGTAACTTGCGTACCCATGCAGTGCCGCTTGTTCTTGGCGCAAGGCCATGATTTTTGCGGCCACCGCCCGATTGTCGTGGGCGCCACCGTTTGCGCCCCGCGACTTTCGAGCCCGCCAGACGGTCTCCCGAAGATCACGCCGGTCCGAGAAAGTCAAAAATGGCTCAGCCAATGACGGAGACAGCGTGATCACAAAGGCGCCCGGGCCCAGGCCCCTTTGTTCGGCCGCGGCACGCGCTGCGTCGCGCACGAAACCCGGAAGCCCTGCCAGGTCTTTGTCGTCGCGCAGTTGCAGCGCAAAGGCAGCTTCCTCTGCCAGAACATTCTGTGAAAACTGCGTGGTCAAAGAAGCCAGTTCGGACATGACAGCCCCATACCGCAGCCGCTGCTGGCCGGTCAGGCGGGCGCCGGCCCTGACGAAGTCCAGGTGGATGCGTTCGAGCATGCGCAGTTGTTCTGCGTCCAGTGCCAGGCGTCCCCGGTCCTGATACAAGGCATCAATACGTCCGAACAGTCCGGCATGCATAAAGATGGCGTTTTCGTGGGCTGCCAACAGCGGCGCCATTTCCGTCTGTACAGCACGCAGTTCATCCGACGTCTCACTGGTGGTCAGGTTGTGAAACAACAGAGTAATTCTTTCCAACTCTCGGCCACTGCGATCCAATTCTGCTACCGTGTTGTCAAAGTTCGGTGGTGACGATTGCTTGGCGATCGACTCTAGCTCTGCCATGTGCGATGCCATGGCCAGGTCGAAAGCCGGTTTGAAATGCGCTGGAACTACTGAGCCGAAGGGGGGTAGCCCATAGGGCTTGCCCCAGATTTGCAATAGGGGGTTTGTGGACTGTTTGTCCCGGGAGGTGAGTTCCATCTTCACTGTCCGTGGCTTGATTTCAGATTCTTTGATTCTATGGAAGACCCGAGAAAACGATTCAGGCATGGGAATTGCTGAAGGCGTTTGGAGGTAATCAGGTGGAAACCCTGATATCGAAAACGCTAGGTGGAGTTCTGCGGGATAAAGACACAGCCGCATCTAGGCAAATTACAATAGTCGGTTTTAAATTTCGCAGTTCACGGACGCTGCGCCAAGGATTCCGACCCGGAATTCATATGGCGATTGTTAGTTTTTCTAAAAGGAAATGATTGTGCATACTAAGTTCAAAGTGTTGGTCCGTGCCTGGGCCCTATCCATCGGTCTGGCGTTTGTTGGCGTTGCTGGCATGTCGACTGCCGCCCTGGCTCAAACTGCCGCGCCGGTCGCAGCACCTGTCGCAACCGAGGTGAAAACCGACGCGACCGCAAAAAAAGTAGAAGGCACAACCGATAACCCCTACGGCATCGCCGCCCTCTGGACCAACGCCCACTCAGTGGATATGGGCGTGCTCATCATGTTGGGCATCATGAGTATGGGTAGCTGGTACATCCTGGCCGTCAAGATGCTGGAGCAGGCCAAGGCCGCCAAATTTGCCCGTGAAGCCACCGAAAAATTCTGGAGTGCCGGTACGGTTGCACAAGGCGCTGCAGCGCTGCACAAAGATAGTCCCTATCAGTTCATTGCAGCCGCTGGTGTGGAAGCGACCAAAAAACACAGTGGTCTGATGGGGCACATTCCCCTGACGGACTGGATCAGCATGAGTATCCAGCGCTCCGTTGACCGCGTGAACCGCGAAATGCAAAGCGGCCTGTCTTTCCTGGCAACTGTCGGTTCCATTTCTCCCTTCGTTGGTTTGTTTGGAACGGTTTGGGGCATTTACAACGCGTTGACCGCCATTGGTATGTCCGGCCAGGCCTCCATTGACAAGGTGGCAGGCCCCGTGGGTTCTGCGCTGATCATGACCGCTTTGGGTCTGGCAGTTGCCGTTCCCGCCGTGTTGGCGTACAACTACCTGATCAGCCGCAACAAGGCAGTCATGGACGATGTCCGCAGTTTCGGTGGCGATTTGCACGCTGTTTTGCTCGGTTCCTCGACTGCTGCCAAGAGCTGATCGCGTTGCGTAACTTACGCAGAAGGATGGCTCTATGTCCATGAACGTTGGCAGTCCTGACGGCGAAGAAGATGCCGTCATATCAGCCATTAACACAACACCCCTGGTGGACGTGATGCTGGTGATGCTGATCATTTTCTTGATCACCATCCCTGTCGTCACAACCTCGATTCCCGTCAGCCTGCCCAAAGAGCGGGTTGAGATTCGGGAAACCAAACCAGAAAACATCATCATTTCGGTTGACAGCGCAGGTGGCGTCTTCTGGTATGACCAGAAGATTTCCAATGTGGAAGCGCTGGTTGACAAACTGAAGAAGGTTTCGACGGTCAAGCCGCAACCCGAAGTTCAGATTCGCGGCGATATGGCTTCCCGATACGAAGGTGTTGGCAAGATTCTGTACGCTTGCCAGCGCGCAGGCATCGTCAAAGTGGCGTTCATTACTGAACCGCCCGCACTGGGTGGCTAAAGCCTCACCAGTATTGCAAGGAATACCCATATGTCTATGAATGTAGGAAGTCCCGGGGGTTCGGACGAACCTGAAGTGCTGATGGACATCAATACCACTCCGTTGATTGACGTGATGTTGGTGTTGTTGGTGATGTTGATCATCACGATCCCCATCCAGTTACATGCAGTGAGTCTGGATATGCCCGTCGGTGCGCCGCCGACCAACAACATCAAGCCGGAAAAAATCCAGATTGATATTGACGAAACTAGCGTGGTGTATTGGCAGGGTGTGGCAGTGTCGGCTGAAGAATTGGAAGCCAATATGGCAACCGTAGCACAACAACCCAGTCAGCCTGAAGTGCACATCCGGCCTAACAAGGGCTCTCAATACGCCGTGTTCGCCAACGTTTTGTCTACGTCCAAACGCAAGGGCTTGACAAAAATGGCGGTAATCGGAAGCGAGCAGTTCGTCCAATGAATATGAATACGCTTGGCTTACACCCGGTCTACCGGCCAAGGGACCCTTCGCGGCGTTACAAAGGCATCGCTGTCGTTATTGGTTTGCATATCTTGCTGATATGGGGACTGGTTTCCGGCACTGCCCAAGATGCGCTGAAGATCATCAAGAAACCACTCGAAGCCGTAGTGATTCAAGAGGTGATCATTCCACCACCACCGCCACCACCGCCGAAGCAGATCAAACCTCCGGAAGCGCAGGTTGTTGAAGCTCCACCGCCACCGTTTGTTCCACCTCCCGATGTGGCACCGCAGGTGACCAATGCGCCCACCATCTCTGCAGTGGCGGCGCCGCCTCCCACGCCGGCCGTCATTGCTCCACCACCACCGGCGGTTGTAGCACCGCCCAAGCCTGCGCCCAATCGTGCAGACTTGCGTATCGCCTGTCCAACCCAGGTGCCACCTGAAATGCCCCGCAAGGCCATTCAGGATGGCTCTGAAGGGACTGTCAAGGCGCAGGCTTTGGTAAAGGACGGCATGGTGAAGGATGTCACCATTATTTCTGGACCGCGGGTATTCCACGCTGCGGTCAAGGCGGCGATGTTGCAGTACAAGTGCACGGCCGACGCCACGGAAATTTTGGCAACCCAAGAGTTTGTGTTCAAGATCGAGTAAAACTCCACCGCATCGGGTGGCCGCTGAGCCCCCTTTTGTGTCAAGCCGCCGTGGGAAACCACCGCGGCTTTTTTGCTTTTCATAGCCCGATCACAACTTTGTGACAGATTGATGCACTAACGCAACAGATTGTTACGAAAAGGGTACAAGCAGGGTTCGCCCGACTGCTTTCCACCCACTTTATAAGTAAAGTGATGGGTCGTTTATCTAATTCTTGGAGTTTTATCTTTATGAGCAAATATTTGCCACAGTCTCCCCTATGGAGGCGTACCGCAGTTGCAGCCGCAGCCGGTCTCTTGCTGGCCGCTGGTGCGGTTCATGCACAGCAGAGCGCAGGCTCCATCAACGTGCGCGCCAGCAAAGGTGCGTCGATCGTCATTGAGAACAAATCCATTGGTGTTTCGCGCCAACTGAAGGCAAACGACGACGGTGCTGCACAAGTATCCCAGTTGCCATCCGGTACCTACACCGTAACCGTTATCAACGCCAACGGTAGCAAAGACACCAAGACTGTGGAAGTTCAGGCCGGCCAAGGTTCTGACGCCTATTTCGGTTCCTTGCAGACCGTGGTGGTTACAGGTTCCGCCAACCGTTCTTTGGACGTCAAGTCCACTGAATCCAGCCAGACCCTGACAAAGGCAACCATTGATCGCATCCCCGTGATCAAAGACGTCACTGCAGTGACACTGTTGGCCCCTGGCGCTGTTGAAGGTGACGGCCGTATCGGTCAAACCGGTTCGCGCGGCGGCAACGTACCATCCCTCGGCGGCGCATCCCCTGCTGAGAATGCGTACTACATCAACGGTTTCAACGTGACCAACATCGTCAACGGTGTTGCATTCAATCAGATCCCATTTGAAGCGATTGGTGAGCACCAGGTCAAGACCGGTGGTTACGGCGCTGAGTTCGGCCGCTCATTGGGTGGCGTGATCAGTGTGAACACCAAGCGTGGTACCAATGATTGGCACGGTGGTATCAGCGCCAGCTACGCACCAGTCCAATGGAAAGGTTCTTCTGTCTATTCCGAGAAGAATGCCAGCGGTGATTGGGAACTGAAGACCCGTGACGGTGGTACATCAGACACCAAGATGAACATCTGGGGCAGCGGCCCGATCATCCAGGATGAGCTGTTCTTCTTCGGTATTATCGAAGGCGCCAACAAGACAACGGATACCTATGGTGTGGATCGCCAGACCGCGCTGTCGAACAAGTCGCCCAATTATTTGATCAAGTTGGATTGGAACATCAACAAGAGCAACCTGCTGGAGTTCACGTCGTTCAGCGACAAAACCACTGACTACATCGACACCTGGAAGTCACCTGTCAAGTACGGTACTGCCAAGGGTGACTATGTTGGTTCTGAAGCCTATACCTACGGTGGCGAAAACCACATTCTGAAGTGGACCAGCTGGATCACCGACGACTTCAACATGTCTGCCATGTTTGCGCGTGGTGCATACTCTCGTTCGTCCGACATCTCTACCGCTGGTTGCCCATTCGTTCGTGATGACCGTGTCAGCCCCCGTATTACTTACGGTTGCTCGACTGCGACGGCAATTACAGACCCGACGGCCAATGACAAGCGTGAAGCCTTCCGTTTGGACGGTGAATACACCTGGGGCAATCACCAGATTCGCGCCGGTCTCGACACTGAGAAGTACACCGTGGTTGACGGAACGGTTTATCCTGGCGACACACGTTACCAAATTTTCACGCTGAACAATGGTTCTAGGTTGGCCAATGGTTATGTCAACACCACTGGCGCACCCATTCAGTATGTTGCTGCCCGGACCTTCAAAAACGGCGGCTCATTCTTGACCAAGAATTCCGCCTGGTATGTGGAAGACAACTTCCAGGTCACCAAGGACGTCCTGATCAACGCTGGCATTCGTAACGAGCAGTTCACGAACAACAACGCAGACGGCATCCCCTTCATCGACATTAAGAATACCTGGGCGCCCCGCTTTGGCGCATCGTGGGATGTGTCTGGCAAGGGTGACTTGAAGGTCTACGGTAACCTCGGTCGTTACTTCATCCCGGTCTACGCGAACACCAACGTTCGTTTGGCAGGTTCGGAAAGCGATTACCGTGAGTTCTACGTCTACAACGGCGTCGGCGCCTTGCCCAAGCAGATTCCTCTGATGGGTGCCATGCTTGGAACCAGACTGGTTTCCAGCACCGGTGCGACGCCCAACCCGCTGTCCGTGGTTGATCCTGATATCAAACCGATGCACCAAGACGAATTCATCCTTGGATTCCAGAAGGCCCTGGCTGCTAACTGGTCGTTCGGCATGAAGTACACCCACCGCAAGCTGCGCGATGCGATGGATGACATCTGTAACGACGAAGGTCCTGCGGCATGGGCCATCAAGAACGGCTATACCCAAGCTCAAGCCGATGCCATCGGTGGCGCAATTGGTCACTGCTTCCTGTACAACGCAGGGCGTGATCTGAAGGCCAACATCGATTTGGATGGATCGGGCACATTGACACCCGTGTTGATTCCCGCTGTTGCCCTGCAAATGCCGGAGCCAGAGCGTCTTTATGATGCGATCGAAGTTACTTTCGAACGCGCCTGGGACAAGAAGTGGAGCTTCCAAGGTTCTTACGTCTATGCACGTAGCCGCGGTAACACCGAAGGTTATGTGAAGTCCGACATTGGTCAGGATGACGCCGGTATCAGCCAGGACTTTGACTACCCAGGTCTGATGGAAGGCGCTTACGGCGACCTGCCAAATGATCGTCAGCACACCATCAAGATGTTTGGCTCTTACGCGCTGAATAACGAATGGCGTGTCGGCGGTAGCTTGGTGTCCAAGAGTGGTCGTCCTAAGAACTGCTTCGGTTACTACAACGGAACCACTGACACTGTGTCCATCCAGTACGGCTCTTCGTCGTTCTACTGCAACGGTGTTCCAACACCCCGTGGCTCACAAGGTCGCCTGGACTGGACCAACGAAGTCAACCTGCAGGCCACCTACACACCAGGCTGGCAAAAGGGCCTGACGTTTACGGTTGACGCTTTGAATATCTTCAATGCACGTGGCGTGCGTGGTATCAACGAGCAAGGTGAAACAGCGTTGCGCTCGGCTGATCCAGCCTATGGCCAGCCTGTGGCAACCAGCATTCAAGCGCCCCGTGCAATTCGCCTGTCTGCAGCCTACGAATTCTGATCGGCCTAGCTAGTCAGACCAAAGACCGCCTTCGGGCGGTCTTTTTTTTGGCGCACGGAAGCACATCAGTCCTGAATTGATAGCGCTTTATTGAGTAATGACGGGGGCTACGAGGTGATTTGTTAGTAAGCTTTGCCAGCAGCGGGCAAAGCTCACCCCAAGATACAGGCCGACTCGCTTTGCTCGCTGATCCGACGCAAGGCCGGTATGTTCTTTGCGCACTCCTCAACCGCTTTTGGGCACCGCGTGCGAAACACACACCCTGACGGTTGATTGATCGCAGAGGGAAGGTCCCCCTGTAACAATTGCAATGTCTTGGCGCGCTCAATCTTAGGGTCAGGTACTGGAATGGCCGACAACAATGCCTGCGTGTACGGGTGCCGTGGTGAGTCGTACAACGCGTGTTTCTGGGCAATTTCCATTGCACGCCCCAGATACATCACCATCACGCGTTGGCTGATGTGTTTCACCACTGCGAGATCGTGGGCGATGAAGATCAGTGCCAAACCCATCTCGGCCTGCAACTCCTTGAGCAGGTTGATGATTTGGGCTTGAATCGACACATCCAGTGCCGACACCGG
>ERZ724527.1476-NODE-1476-length-11035-cov-4.848998_pt1 | contig 11035 bp, 12 predicted proteins | sample MGYA00376060_ERZ724527 | MGnify/ENA primary metagenome ERZ724527 (study PRJEB28724, sample SAMN07190886) | activated sludge metagenome | isolation source: activated sludge of sewage treatment plant in Hong Hong | place: USA: Christiansburg, Virginia | collected...
CGGGCATGCGCATGTGGTTGCGCAGGATGCCGTCGGGCTTGGCCCCCAGTCGTTCAATGGCTCGGCGGCTTTGGAAGTTGAAGAAGCTGGTGCGGAACTCCACGGCGATGCAGCCGAGGGTATCGAAGGCGTGCGAGAGCAACATCAATTTGCACTCGGTGTTCAATGCGGTCCGCTGCACCGAACGCGCGTACCACGTGGAACCGATCTCCACGCGCGGCTTGTCCGCTTCGATGTTCATGTAGGTGGTCATGCCCACCACCTTGCCCGAAGCGAGGTCGCGCACGGCCCAGGGGAGCATGGTGCCTTGTGCAAGCAGTGCATTGCGCCGGTCGATCTCCGCACGCATCTGTTCCGGCGACGGCACGATGGTGTACCACAACTTCCACAGTGCACCATCGCGCGTGGCTTCGCAGAGGTCGTCGTGGTGGTCGTGGGTAAGGGGCTCCAACGCGGCGATCTGGCCGGCGAGGGTGATGGGTGTGGTGACGGAGGACATCAGCGCAAAGGTGGAAGAAGCGGATGAACCCGCCAGCAACGGGACCGAGAGAACGGAAAGCGGCCTGTGCTCAGGGCACCACCACCAATTGCGCGAACCGCTTGTCCGTTCCGTCCGCGACGCTGAGCACGTAAGGTGCCTTGGCCAGACCAACGGTGCTGATGTGCGTTCGCGGACCGTTCAACGCTGAACGATGCACCCTGCGCCCGCTGAGGTCGCGCAGTTCGATCAGCAAAGCACCCTCCATCGTCCGCACGTGCATGGCTTGACGCCGTACCGAGGCAAGGCCCCCTTCTTTGAACCGGAATGGTCGTCTGTTCAGCGATCAGCATGGGTGGGGGCCATCATTTCGGACCAATGCATCAGGTCAAGGGTCTCAAGAAATGGGGGACGCAGCTGTTCATCCATGGATGGTCGTTGCACCCTTTATTGGCCATCCGACATCCCCTGCACTTCTTACCCATCGTCAACGGATCATGGGCCGCTACCGGGGAACCTTTGCCGCATGAAAACCCCGAACATGAAAGCTGTCGTGTACACGAGCTACGGCGCGCCCGAAGTACTGCAACTGACGGATGTGGTGCGGCCCACCCCCAAGGACAACGAAGTGCTCATCCGCATCCATGCCACCACGGTCACCAGTGGTGATGTCCGATTGCGCAAGGCCGATCCCTTTGCTGTGCGTTTCCTGTTCGGGCTCATGCGCCCCAAACTGCAGATCCTCGGTCACGAGGCCGCCGGTGTGGTGGAGGCCGTGGGGAGCAAGGTCACCCGCTTCCGCAAGGGCGATCGCGTCTTCGGTTCCACGGGCATGGGCTCGGGCACCTATGCCGAGTACATCTGTCTGCCGGAGAATGGCGCGCTGGTGACCACGCCTGCGCAGGTCAGCCATGAGGAGGCCGCGACGCTCGCCGTGGGGGCTTTGACGGCCCTTCACTTCCTGAAGCAGGCGAAGCTCAGCACCGGACAACAGATCCTGATCCACGGCGCATCGGGCTCCATCGGTACCGCAGCCGTGCAGATCGCCAAGAGCATGGGCGTTCATGTCACAGCGGTGTGCAGCAGCGCCAACGTACCGCTGCTGCGCTCGCTCGGTGCCGATCGCGTCATCGACTACACCAAAGAGGACTTCCTCACCACAGGTGGCTGTTACGATGCGATCTTCAGCACGGTGGGCCGCACCAGCTATGCACAAAGCAAAGCGCTGCTCAGGACCGGCGGTATCTTCCTTACCAGCTTCGCTGCACCCAGCGACTACATGCACATGCTGGGTTCCAAGCTCTTCGGTGGCAGCCGGGTGATCGGAGGCGGAGCGCCCGATGGATCGGCCGGCCTGGAGCAGATCCGCGCGCTCATGGCCGCTGGCCAGCTGAAGGCCGTCATCGACCGGAGCTACCCGCTGGCCCACATCGTGGAAGCCCACCGCTACGTGGAACAGGGCCACAAGAAGGGCAATGTGGTGATCCAGGTCGCCGCATAAGCGCGCGCTAAGAGGCTGCCTTGCTCACGATCCGTTTGCGGATCCGGCTCAAGGACTCCGGCGTTACACCGAGGTAACTGGCCAGCAGGTATTGCGGCACACGCTGCACAAGGTCGGGCCGCGCGGTCAGCAGGTCCAGGTACCGTTGTTCCGGTGTCTTGGTGATGAAGGATGCCAGTGCATCCTGCGCGTCGCCGAAGTCGTTCTCCACTGTGATGCGGCAGAACGATTCCAGACGCGGGTGGCGGCGGAACAACTCCTTCTCCGCAGTATAGGCCCATACCGCCAAGGTGCACTCCTCCACGCACGCCAGGTAATGGTCCGCGGGCACTTGGTTCACGAAGCTCTTGAGCGAGGCGATGCTCTGCCCCTCCGTGTAGAAGGCCGTGGTGCGTTCGTTCCCGTCCACATGGTAGTAGAGGTGCACGCAGCCCGTGATGCAGAAGTAGGAGTCGGTCGCCACCTGCCCGGCCTCCAGCAGCACGGTCCCCTTCTTGAACGTGCGGATGGGGACGAGCGCGTCCAGGTCGCGCGCTTCTTCCAACGAGAGGTGCTCGGTGACACCGGGGATCTGGGAGGCGAGGATCGGCATGGGTCGAAGAAGGCAACAAGGTAGCTTGTGGAACCATGTCCCGCTCCTGCCGCTGAACGTGTCCAGTTTGTGTGCGGAGCGAACGCGACCATGTCAATAGCACGCATGTGTAACTTGCCGTACTGTGCGCCTCACAAGGGTTTGACATGATGGGACATCGCATCACCGTTCGCAACATGGTCTGCGACCGCTGCCGGGCTGCCGTCGGGCAGGTACTGGAGTCGCAGGGCTTGCCCGTAGTACACATTGAACTTGGAGAAGTGGAATTGGAGCGTGCACCACGCGCCGAGGAGCTACCGGCCCTTCGCAGTGCATTGCAGGCCCTGGGCTTCGACCTGGTGGACGACCGGGACGCACGCACCATCGAGCTGATCAAGGCGGCCATTGTAAAACTAGTGCATCACGACGGCGATTCATTCCGTCGGGTCAAGCTCAGTGAGCATTTGAGCGGTCTGCTCCACAAGGAGTACTCGGGACCGGCAGCGCTCTTCACGCAGGTGGAGGGCATCACCATTGAGCAGTATTTCCTCCTGCAACGCATGGAGCGGGTGAAGGAACTGATCAAGTACGATGAGCTCACCATCAGCGAGATCGCCGACCGCACCGGTTTCAGCAGCGTAGCGCACTTGAGCGCACAGTTCAAGAAGTTCACCGGCATGACGCCCACAGCGTTCAAAGCATTGGGGCACGGGCGCACGCCGCTCGATCAGGTGGTCTGAGCACGATGTAAACCTTCTCGCGAAGGATGTAACACGCCCCGAAGCAAGCGCATGGACTTTTGCATCGTCGAACAACAAAAACCATCGACGCCATGAAAACCCCGATGAAGTCGGTCGAACAGACCCAAGCCAACTGCGGCAACGCGAACTGCACCTGTGTGATCTGCAACTGCGGCCCGATCTGCCCCCGCAGCGAATGCGGTTGCGGTTGCGCAGTGAAGTGATCCGCGAAAGGAAGGGGCGGACGTTCCGCCCCTTCCGAACGGAACTTGCCCGACTCTACCCAGGACGATCGAATTGAGAACCAGGACTGAATCGTGGAATACGATCGCCGGGAGATGTTGTCGTCGTGCCACCCGTGGCTCATGCACACCGTCGAGCATTTAACTTGGCAGGTCAACGAAAAAAGCCGGGTAACATGAAAGCGGCAGTCCACTCTTCCTATGGCGGACCCGAGGTGGTACACATCGCGGATGTTCCGAAGCCCGAGCCGGGCAGCAATGACGTGCTGGTGCGTATCCGCGCCTCGTCCGTGAACGCCGCGGATTGGCGGTTGCGCAGGGCCGATCCGTGGATGGTGCGACTCCTCTTCGGATTCTTCAAACCGAAGAACCCTATCCTGGGCGTGGTCTTCGCCGGCGAGGTGGAAGCCATTGGCAATGAGGTGACGAAGTACGCGAAGGGTGATCGCCTGTTCGGATGGACCGGATTCAAGAAGCTCTCAGGGCATGCCGAGCACATCGCGCTGCCGCAGGACGGACCGTTCTCCCTGATGCCGGCGAACATGGACTTCCCTGAAGCGGCCGCCATTCCCTTCGGCGGTGGTACCGCATTGGACTTCCTGAACAAGGCCGCGATCCAGAAAGGCCAGCAGGTGCTCATCTACGGCGCTTCAGGCGCGGTGGGAACGGCCGCGGTGCAACTGGCCCGGCAGATGGGCGCAGAGGTCACCGGTGTGTGCAGCACGCGCAACATGGAACTGGTACGCGGGCTCGGGGCCAGCACGGTCCTGGACCACACCACGAATGACCTCGCAGCGATCCACGACCGCTATGATGTGGTGTTCGAAACAGTGGGCAAACTGCCCTTTGCCTCATGCTTGCACCTGCTGAAACCGCGTGGCGTGCTGATACTGGGCTCCGAGATGCCGGGCGCTGCTCTGCTGCGCCCGTTCAAAAGCAAGGGCGGAAAGAGACCCAAGATCATCCACGGCACAGCAGGCCAACGCTCGGAGGACATGCATCAGTTGAAGACCCTGATCGAACGGAACGAATTGCGCGCGGTGATCGACACCACCTATCCGATCGAACGCATCGCGGAAGCCCATGCCCTCGCAGAAAGCGGGCATAAGCGCGGGAGCGTGGTGATCACCATAGACAGGTGAACGGGCATGCCTGGGTACCTACCGTGGAACGAACCTGACCTTGTACAGCCCCCGATCAACTGGACCCGAATGAAGGAGATACCGTTCAGGAGCCTTTCAACAGCCCCCACCTCCCTGCGGCTTTCGGATGCCTTCGATATCCGTTCCATTGAGCAGGTGCTGGGCGGCAAGGACGTGGTGCAGGCGCTGCACCGGCACGACCACTACTTCCTGCTGGTGGTTTCCAACGGAGGTGGCATGCACGAATGCGACTTCAGACCGCACACCATCGAGCCCCACACCATTTATTCCATGCGGCCGGGGCAGGTGCACCGGTTGGAACTGAAGGTCGGCAGCACCGGCTACATCCTGCAGTTCAAGGCCGACTTCCTGGCCACCACCGAGCAGAGCGCACGACTGGTGCTGCGCCGCTCCGGACATATGGAGGTCTTCCGGACCGACGCCGAGCGCTACGGCGAATTGGTAATGCTCCTGCATCGCATCGCGCGCACCTATGCGGCACAGCAGGAGGGCTACTTGCACATCGTACGGGCCTACCTCAGCGCGTTCCTCGCGGACCTTGTACTTCAGGCACCATCGCCCATGCCGGCGAGCGGGACCAAAGGCTATACGCAGGAGCGGCTGGAGGAACTGTTGGAGTTGATAGCGACCCATGTGCATGCCACCAAGGAAGTAGGCGCCTACGCGGAGCGCATGCACCTCTCCACCTTCCAATTGAACGCCATCGCGAAGGCGGGCACAGGTCGCACCTGCTCCGAGTTGATCACGGACCAGATCATCCTGGAAGCGAAACGCTACCTGTTGGCCACCACGGACCAAGTGACCCAAGTGGCCGATAGGCTGGGATACGAGGACCCCTCGTACTTCATCCGCTTCTTCAAGAAGCACACGGGATACACACCGGAAGGCTTCCGGCAGAAATCGGCTTAAGTACCGATCGATCACGCGTTCGTCCTATCCCCTTGGGGTCGGGTCGAAGTTGCTTTGCCCCACAAACAACACGACCCATGAAAACGAAAATGAAACTGCTGGCGTCACTGAAGATCTGGGTGGTCATCTACCCGAGCATCACACTGTTCCTCGCCCTCTTCGGCGAGCAGCTTTCGGTGCTGCCCTTGTACCAGCGCACCTTCCTGCTCACCATCTGTCTGGTGCCCTGGATCGTGTTCGGCGGCGTGCCCTTCGTGGACCGCATCGTCAAGGCCATCTCCACCAGGAACGCGCAAGCCTGATGTGCCCATGACCACAATGCAACGAACGGATCACACACATGACACGCGGACACTTCCTCGCGATCTGTGCCGGTGCCGCTGGTGCACAGGCCCTGCCCTTGGGAGCACTGACCTACACCATCCCTGAAGCGATGAACGAACACAAGCGATACGACGTGATCATCGTGGGCGGCAGTTACGCCGGCCTCGCCACAGGCATGGCCTTGGGCCGCGCACTGCGCCGTGTGCTGATCGTGGACAGTGGCCTGCCCTGCAACCGGCAGACACCGCACTCGCACAACTTCATCACGCAGGATGGAGTGCCGCCGCTGGAGATCGCCGCGCTGGCCCGCCAGCAGGTGGCCCGCTACGGCACGGTGGAACTGATGAACGGAACGGTGACCGAGGTGATGAGGTCCGCGCAAGGCTTCGATGTGCAGGTGGACAGCTTGGTGTTCAGTGCGACGAAACTGGTCTTCGCCACGGGCGTACGCGATGTGCTACCGGACATCCCGGGCCTTGCCGCCTGCTGGGGCATCTCGGTACTGCACTGCCCCTACTGCCACGGCTACGAGGTGCGCGATGAAGTGACCGGTGTCCTGGGCAATGGCGAACGTGGTTTCGAGCTCGCACGCCTCATCTCCAACTGGACGAAGGACCTCACGCTCTTCACCAATGGACCTTCCACCCTCAGCGCTGAACAGGTCACCAAGTTGTACGAGCACCACATCCGCGTGGTGGAAACGGCGATCGCCGAACTGGAGCATGTCGAAGGACAGATCGAGCAGGTCCACTTCATGGACGGGAAGGCCGCTGCCATCAAGGCCCTATATTCACTCACCGCGTTCGAGCAGCATTGCTCCATTCCCCAGCGTTTGGGATGTGAACTGACGCAAGAAGGCTACATCCAGGTGGATCCGCAACAGCGGACGAACTTGCACGGGGTTTACGCCTGTGGCGACGCGACCACCCGGTTGCGCACCGTGGCGAACGCGGTTGCCATGGGCACCACTGCTGGCATGATGGTGAACAAGGAACTCATTGCCGAGGAATTCTGAACCCAACACTCCACCACCATGGCCACACTGGATGTAACGACAAGACGCCACGCGGTGGGCACCGGGCTGTTCTTCATCGCGGCAACGGTGACCGCCATCATTGGCCTGAAATTGTATTTACCGGTACTGCACGATGCCGATCCCCTTGGAGCGGCCGTTGCACATGCCGGGCAGGTCGCGCTGGGCGCCTTCTGCGAAGCGCTGCTGGCCCTTGCGAACATCGGCACCGCCTTCATGATGCTGCCCGTGTTGAGCAGAGTATCCAGCAGGCTCGGGCCGGCCTACACCATCTTCCGATCGCTGGAAGTTGTGCTGATCCTCGTGGGCATGGTGAGCATGCTTGCCTTGGTATCCGTTGCGCAGCAGTTCGCCGCCGAAGGCGATCGGACGCACGGAGCATACGAGGGCATCGGCGCCACATTGATCGCCATCCATGACTGGACCTTCATCATGGGCCCGCATTTCATGCTCGGCATCAACACGCTCCTCTATAGCTACCTCTTCCACCGCTCCGGACTGGTGCCACGGCCACTCGCCAAATTGGGGATCACGGGTGCATTGCTCATCCTCATCGCGGCGATCCTGGAGATCTTCGGTGCCATCGGGGCCTACTCGAGCACCACTATGCTCATGGCGCTACCCATCGCCGTGTACGAGATGATCCTTGCCGGCTGGCTGATCCACAAAGGCTTCACTACGCTCGAACAAGCAGCCTGATCCCGGAATGGATCCACCCCCGGCCCGAACGAACCACTCTACCGAACGATCGACCTCACATGAAGCACCTCCCACCCTCCAAGGAAGCGGACCCCGCGCACGAACAGCTCCGGTGCCACACCGACCGGCTGCTGATCTTGAACGAAGCGGACTGGGCACGCTTCCGCGACCCGTTTCGACCCATCCATCTGGCGAAGGGCGAACATTGGTTGCACGCCGGTGATGTGTGCGGGCATGTGGGCTTCATCATCTCCGGACTGGTCCACGCCTACTACATCGTCCAAGGCGAACAGGTAACGCAGGAGTTCTATTTCGAGAACACCTATGCCACGAGCTACGTCAGTTTCCTGACCGGCCAACCCTCCATGCGTTACCTACAGGCACTGGACGACACCCATCTGCTCGTGCTTTCACGCGAGGACCTGTACCGGTTCTACAACGGATCACAGGACGCTGAACGCATGGGCCGACTGATCGCCGAAGCGGCCTTCATGCGGTTCGACCACCGCACACAGCAGTTCCTCCTGAAGCCACCGGAGCAACGCTATCGCGACCTCCTCAAGGACCGGCCCAACGTGATGCAACGCGTCCCACAGAAGCACGTCGCGTCCTACCTGGGCATCCAGCCCGAGTCGTTGAGCCGGATCCGCAAGCGCATCGCGAAGGGCTGATGCGTTCTTAACCAAGGTCAACGGAAGTTGGGGTGTGGCCGCAGGTCCTTTGCGGCACACGAACACCCCATGGAACGCTTCGCCTGCCGCTCTCTTCCTGTGCTCCGGATGCTTCCGGGTCCTGTGCTCGCGAATGGCACTAGGGCCCTGTCCTCCGACGCCGATGTAAACCTCCTCTCGAAGGATGTAACACTGCCCGCACCCCGTGCGTGGACTTTTGCCGCCCCGAACGAACCACTCTCCCAACCCTCGACCCATCCATGAAACACTCCTTGACCCTCCTTGTTCTCCTGACCCTTCTGCTCAGCTTGTTCGCTGGCACATTGGCGTACGGACAGAGCGCCCAGTTCACCACGTTGAGCAGCGCGCAAGTCATCACCGTTGAAGCCTTGCCAGCCTCGCCGAACCTGCTCCGCGACGGCCTCATCGGGACTTTGCGCCTGTGGCGTGCAAGCAAGCGGGGACTGCGCACGCGGCGTTGGGCCCACCCGACCTTCCACATCCACCTGGGGCACCGCTTCAGCATCACCATCGCCCAGCATTGACCCGACCATGAACCCGACCACCACCCTCCTGCTTCGCCTGGTCCTGCTGTTCGGCCTGTTCGCAAGCAACAACGCCTTCGGCCAGAACAACGGACGGTTCACCTTGAGCGGAACCGTGAGCGACAGCCTCAGCGGCGAAACGCTCATCGGTGCCAGCCTGCGCGTGAGCGGCGACGGATCCACGGGCGTGTCCACGAACGAGTACGGCTTCTACTCCATCACCCTGCCCGCTGGCAGCTACCAGGTGCAATGCTCTTTCATCGGCTACCGGCCGATGAACACCCGTGTGCAACTCACAACGGACCGCCAACTCGACCTCGACCTGCTCGCATCCGACCAGGAGCTGGGTGAACTGGTGGTGGTCGGGGAAAAGAAGGGCTTCGACCTGCAACGACCGGACATCGGCGTGGAACGCATGGATATGAAGGACGTGGCGAAGTTGCCGATGCTCTTCGGCGAACGCGATGTACTGAAAGCGATCCAGCTGCTGCCCGGTGTCAAGAGCGCAGGGGACGGCCAGTCCGGCTTCCACGTGCGCGGCGGCGGTGCGGACCAGAACCTGGTGCTGCTGGACGAAGCACCGGTGTACAACGCGAGCCACCTGCTCGGCTTCTTCTCCACCTTCAACGCGAGCGCCATCAAGGATGTACAGCTCTACAAGGGTTCCATGCCGGCGCAGTTCGGCGGGCGGCTGGCGTCGGTGGTCGACATCCGGATGAAGGACGGGAACGACCGCAAATTGGGCGTGAGCGGGAGCCTCGGCACCATCTCCTCCAGCCTCACGGTGGAAGGGCCGATCAAGAAGAACAAGGCCTCCTTCATCATCGCCGCGCGCCGTACGTACGCCGATGTGTTCCTGAAGCTCTACTCCGATCCGTCGATCCGCAACAACAAGCTCTACTTCTACGACCTGAACGCGAAAGTGAACGTCGACGCGGGCCCCAAGGACAAGCTGTACCTGAGCGGCTATTTCGGCCGTGACGTGGTGGGGCTTGGCACCACAGTGGGCCTTGATTGGGGCAACGCCACCGGCACCGCACGCTGGAACCATACCTATTCGCCGCGCTGGTTCAGCAACACCTCCCTCATCTATTCCAACTACAACTATGGCGTGTCGTTCAAGACCGACGCGCACGACTTCAGCATCACCTCGGTGCTGCGCGATCTGAACCTCACGCACGAGCTCAGCTTCTACCCCAAGCCCGGATCGAAGTGGAAGGTCGGGTTCAGTTCCATCCGCCATACGATCACTCCTGGCAAGGTGGGATCCAGCGGCAACTCCGGCGTGAACGCCTTCGCCATCCAGGACCAGTACACCTGGGAGAACGCGCTTTTCGCCTCGTGGGACAAGACGGTCACCGAGCGCCTTACGGTGAACGCGGGCCTGCGCGTGTCGGCCCTTTCCGTGCTGGGTCAGGGTGAGTTCTACTCCTTCGACCCCGAGGGTGCGTTGACGGGCACCACGGCGTACGGCAACGGTGAGATCGTGAAGACGTACGTGAACCCCGAACCCCGCTTCTCCTTCAGCTACCTCACCAGCGAGGTCTCCTCCGTCAAGGGCTCGTATGCACGCATGACGCAGAACATGCACCTGCTGAGCAACAGCACCAGTGGCAGCCCCACGGACCGGTGGATCGGCACCTCGAACAACATCAAACCCGAGATCGGCGACCAGGTGAGCGGCGGCTACTTCCGCAAGCTGAAGCAGGGCGCGTACGAACTGAGCGGGGAGGTCTACTACAAGTGGATGCAGAACCAGATCGACTACCGCAACGGCGCGGACATCCTTGTGAACCAGTACATCGAAGGCGAGCTGCTCTTCGGCAAGGGTCGCGCCTACGGACTGGAGGTGATGGCGCGGAAGAACACCGGCCGCCTCACCGGGTGGATCGGCTACACGTTGAGCCGCACCGAACGCCGGATCGAGGGCATCAACAACAACGCCTGGTATTGCGCCCGGCAGGACCGTACGCACGACATCTCCGTGGTGGGCACCTACGAACTGAACGAGCACTGGAGCTTCTCCGCCCTGTGGACCTACAACACGGGCAACGCGGTCACCTTCCCCTCCGGCAAGTACACGGTGGACGACCAAGTGCTCTTCTCCTACACCGCCCGCAACGCCGGCCGCATGCCCGCCTACCACCGCCTGGACCTCA
>ERZ724527.1480-NODE-1480-length-11026-cov-3.323307_pt1 | contig 11026 bp, 8 predicted proteins | sample MGYA00376060_ERZ724527 | MGnify/ENA primary metagenome ERZ724527 (study PRJEB28724, sample SAMN07190886) | activated sludge metagenome | isolation source: activated sludge of sewage treatment plant in Hong Hong | place: USA: Christiansburg, Virginia | collected...
CAAAAGCAGCAAATGAATAATTTTTAAAATTAGTCAATTTTAGTTGAGTAATATGAAATACAGCCCCCGACATGCCACAAAGATACATTCAAATTATACGGATTGATAAAAATGCATACTTCGTGGATAAATATTTTTATAAATCCATCAAAAATCGTACTTTTGCGCTCTGTTTTAATATATTTTATGGCTAACAAGAAAAAACAACCTATCGTACAACACGATATTTTAGAAGAAGAAAACGAAAAACTTTCTCATGCATTTATGGATGCTGAGTATTATTTTGAACAATACAAGAATGTAATTATTGGCGGATTAGCAATATTGGTGATTGCTATTGGCGGCTGGTGGGCTTATGGTAACTTAATAAAAGGACCTAAAGAAACCAAAGCTAAAGATGCAATATTATTTGCACAAAAATATTTTGATGAAGATTCCATGAATTTGGCGCTTAAAGGTGACGGTACTCATTTTGGTTTTGAAACCATTGCAAAGCAATACAGCGGAACTACTGCTGGAAACAGAGCCAACTTTGGTGCAGGAGTTGCAAGTCTTAAATTGGGAAAATATGCTGATGCTATAAAATACCTTCAAGCATTTAGCACCAATGATGTTTTATTGAATGCCAGAAAATATGGTTGCATGGGTGATGCTTATGCAGAACAAAACCAAATGGATAAGGCTATTGAAAACTATAAAAAAGCGGCTGATGCTGCAGACAACGACGTAACTGCTCCCACTTATTTATATAGAGCTGCTTTGGCTTTAGAGCAAAAGGGAAATAAGAAAGACGCGTTGGAATTATATAAAAAACTCAACAACGGCTATCCAAATTCTCAGGAAGCAAATGCTGCTGAAATTAATATTGCGAAATTAGAAGCACAAGCTTTATAAAAAAAGTATGGCGTCTGCACTGCAAAATTTATCCACCTATGATACAGAGCAAGTACCGAGCGGAAAAGGCAAAGCCTTTGGTATAGCTGTGGCGGAATGGAATAAACACATTACTTTTGAATTATTAAAAGGCTGTATTGAAACATTGACCAAACATGGAGTTTTGGATAGTGATATACATATTAATTATGTTCCTGGTACGTTTGAATTACCCTTTGCTGCTAAAAAATTAGCGCAAAAACATTTGGCGGCTGTAATATGCATAGGCTGCGTTATCAAAGGAGAAACCGACCATGATATATATATCAATACATCTGTAGCCAATGCGTTGCAAAATTTAAATATACAATTTGAAATTCCATTTATTTTTGGTGTTTTAACCCCCAATACCGAAGAACAAGCCTTAGAGCGCGCAGGAGGAAAACACGGAAACAAAGGCGTAGAAGCCGCAGTAACAGCTTTGAAAATGTGTGCAATATAAAAAAAGCCCTGACATGGTAGTATCAGGGCAACACGCAAAAAAAAAATATACGATGAAATTATTTTACAGAAATCAGTATTTCATCGATGGTTAATTTTTATTCATCCAACCATTCTTGTTCATAAAAGCAGAACCACACCGTTGCGAATAGTAGCAACATTATAAATATTTCTTGCACCTCCATGGTGGGTTATGATTTTTGTTAATTTATATTGTCATATTTATATTGTCCCTTTAAATTTATTAAACGGTCATTAAATAAAATGACTTGCTAAAAATAATTTTCAGCAAGTCTTATTATTATATATTAAGTCGTTTTATGGTAATTGGTTTGTTCAAAAATAATTAGTATTTACCTATTTAACAATACAAGATGATGATATAAATAAACGGGTTTGTTGCTATAAATATGTAATAGATATTTATTGGAAATTCTGGTAATGCAGACACAACAATTAAGTTTTGGATAGAAATCAGCGGTTTTTTTATAAATCTATCTATTGATATTATTTGATTTTTTTAAATCCTTTATAACGCTGCGTACCATATTTTCAGCGCAAAACCTGCCCATGGTGAGGTATTTATTGGTGTAATTTTCTTTCAAACCCATTTTGTCAAAAATTTGTTTTATTCCATATCCTTCAAGGTGTAATTTTTCGACTTCTCCTGCAAAATTCTCAAAAAACTGAAGCTTATTTTTTAAATGTTGCTTTCCATTGTGTATTTTGGGATTGTGAGAACAAAACAAAACTTCAAAATCCAATGCAGTTAATTTTTTTAATGATTCTATTTGAGTGAGTAAACTTTCAAAGTGGGCAAAATATTTAATTTTATCAGCAATGTATAAATCTCCAGAAAATAACCAGCCTTTATTAGGTTCGTAATAGCTATAATGGTCATCGCAATGTCCAGGCGTATAGATGGGATGTAAGGTATAATTTTTTGTAGTTATAATTTCATTTTCTACCAATGGTATTAAATCAGCTTTGGCTACATTGCCGCTCAAAATTTTTGCTAAAGGAGAAAGATTTAGTCCTTTTTTTAGAAGTTTTACGGTTTTAGGATGTGCATAAGCATTCACATGTAATGCCTGCATTAAATTAGCTACATTACCACTATGGTCTTCATGATGATGTGTTAGAAGTATTTTAGAAATATGATGCTGATTAGCTACTTTCAGTATATTTTCTCTATTGTGGCTTTGAGCGGTATCTATCAAAACATCATCCACCACAAAAGCATATACTGTTTGGACATTGGTACCCAACCTATATACACTGAAACGATAATAGTGTACACCATCAAACTCATAATTAAACTTGCGGATTGCCATATATTAATGAACAAAAATTATTTTATCAATGATGTGTTTCTATTCTAAATTTAAAAAAGACCTTGCTTTAGTTTCAATAAAAATACTCTTCTATTTTATAATGGAATAACCATAATTATTTCTATATTGTTAAGTAATTTATAAATTAACCAACAGATTAATATGAAAAAATGGTGGATAGGTGGTGGAATTGTTGTTGCTATAATAGCAGCACTTATTTACTTTACCACAAAAATGATGATACAAATGCAAATTAATAAAGCGATACAAATTTATATAAACGACAAAGTGCCCTTGGAGGCCAGCATTGACAGTAATGTTGTCATTTCTTTAAAGAATGATTTGCAAACACAAATAAAAGTAAATGATGAATTGAAAATAAGGCTAAATGAAATTTTTAATGTTCCTTTAAAAATGAATTTAAAAGTTCCATTAAATACAGAAGTATTTATGGATCAAGTGTTGGATTTAAAATTTGATTTGCCAGTGGATATTAATTTAGACCAAACAGAAATGCCATTAAAGAATTTAGTAATTCCATTTAATCAAAAACTTAGAATCAACGATTCTTTGGATGTTGATATAAATATTCCATTGGATTCAAAGATTAGAACCAATTTCAAGCATTTTTTAAATATTTCTATTCCTATAAAAACGACTATTCCTTTAAAAACAAAAATACCTATCAATCAACCTCTACAAGTGCAAGACACCCTTTTATTAAGTATGCAGGATTATCATATTCCTTTAAAAACGATTATTCCTGTTGTAGCCAAAGTACCCATCAAACAAATGGTACGAATACAAGGTGAATTAGAAGTTCCTGTGGAGCAGAATGTTTCTATTCCTTTATCAAAAGTTATCTCCGCTCCTGTCTTAGCTCCTTTTACGGCTACTGTAAAAACGACCAATGATTTGGAAACGGGTTTCAAATCAAAATTAAAAGCGGAAGCTACATTTAGCAAACCGTTGAGAGTGGTACAAATGGATTCCTTAAGAATTGAACCTTCAAAAATCAAAATTTTATTAAATAAATAAAGAAGGAAAACATCGAAAATAATTGCTGAATTCCCATTTATAGTAAGTTCAATTAGGCAATTAAACGGGATTGCTTTTTTTAAAATCCACTGCCCAAATTTCCCAAACCACCTAAAGCTCCCATTCCTCCGCTGCCAAGTCCACCAAAGATTCCTGTATCGAAGAATCCTTTTTGTTTTTGTAATTTCAGCCAATTAAACTGTTGAGAGGTTACATAAATAGTCATATAAAATCCTTGTTGAAAACCTACTGGAGTCCATTTAAATTCCATTTGCCAGCAATGCAAATCTCTAATTATAGAAATATCAGTACGGGTAATACTTTTATTAGAAATATCAAACCCAGATGATACACTAATTTTCCATTTTTTGGTAATATTTACATCCAGCCCAACTGCTAATGTTTGCATGATAGAAGTAGTGTCTTTTTTATTGAATTTATATTTAGATAAATTTAAACTATATTGATAATTAATAGACCAAGGAATGGAAAAATTATAATAGCCTCGTTCGTAAACATTATTTTGATAAAATTGATTATTGATTCCTTGTTGTTGTAATATATTTTGGTTTATCTGATTCGTTTCTTGTGTTCCTTTTTTAGAGCGGAAGCTGCCAGAAAGCGAAAGACTCAAATTGGTTAATCTAAAAAAACGCTTGCGTTCTTTCCAATAAAATTGATTCGTGGTTCTGTTTAAACTATCCACTGAATATGGATCCATTGATGCATTAAAACTTAGGTTTAATTTATCTGTAACATGAGTGCTGGCAGAGATATTTAACGGACTAAATCGTTTGGAGAGCATATTATAACTCATACCAAAAGAGAAATTATCTAATAGTGTAATTTTCTTGGTATGATTAATGGTATCTTTTTTAGAATAAACTTTTATTTCTAAGGTGTTGGAAAAATTCAATCCAATATTTCCTTGTTTGGAAGTGGGCGTGATGCCATTATTTTGAAAAATAGAATACGTTCCAATTTTTCCGAGGCTATCTATTTGTACATTTTTGTTATAATGCCACATAGATTTTGTAAAATCAGGACTAAAATTGAAATTAATACTAGGACGGAAGGTGTGCCGAATTGCTTTGAGTTTACCACGTTTAAACAAAAAGGTACCGTAAAGCTGTGTATTAAAATTAGTATTAAAATTAAAGTCCCGATAGGATTTAAACCCATATTTTATTTGGTCAACCGCTTGATTGTACAGTGTATCCAATTTGCCTGTTCTGTCGTTAATATGAATATATTGATCATAATATGTTTTAGAGAGATAGCTAAAATACCAATTTTCTCTATAATTAAATCCCACATTTAGGTTTAAGTATTTAAACAAGGTAAAGTTACCCGATATAGGTAAATTATGCGTAATGCTATTGCGCATATCTTTTAATGTTTTTTTAGTAAAAAACGTAGAATCTGTAGCATTAATCTGATTGGATAAATTCATATCATACGAAAAACCTATATTTTCATACCATTTACGTTTGGTAACATTTATCTTTGACTGGAATGGATTAATCCGTGTAACGTTAAACGAAAATTGAGGTAAGGTTAAAGATATTTGCTTGGATTGTGTATTTTGATTTAAATTTGTGCTAACAGCAATTCTGTAGGGTTTTCCTGGCCAATATTTACTGTAGGAAATACTGGAAGAAAAATTAGTTGCCAATACATTTTGCGGATCTCTTGAATTTAGAATTTGATATGTTTTATTGCTAACAATATTTAAATTGATATTAAAACTGCTGTTTAACATTCTTTTGGGATCTAAATTCATTTGCCATTGAATTCCAAAATTTAAAGGAGGTTTTTGCCTTTTTGGGTTAAATCGCTCATACTGAGAGCCTCGTCTCTGTTGATTTATATTAAAACTTAAACTTCCAGCAAGCTTATATATTTTTCTATATGCTAAATTGGCATGCAAGCCCCAGCTGCCTAAAGTATAAACATCTGCGGTAGTAGTGAGGGTCACTTTATCATTGATATTCCAAAAATATCCAATATTATTTAAGAAAAAACCAAGATTTCCACTTTCGCCATAAGTGGGCATCAGTAATCCAGTTCCTTTTGTTTTAATATTAGGCACCATGGCAAACGGCAAAAACAAGGGTGTACGCACACCAGCAATCACAATATCTGCCGGTTTGCCTACCAGTATTTTATCTTTTATGGCTTTTGCTTTTGCTATTTCTACATAAAAATGTGGCTCGTCCAAATCGCAAGTAGTATAGCGAGCTCCTTTAATATATAAGGTAGTGCTATCAATTATTTTTACTTGCATACCATGTAAATAACCTTCCATCTGCTTCATTACCAAGCCTCTGCTTTTTCCTTTTTTTGTTTTAAAATTAAATTTAGCTTCATCAGCAACATACTCTCCACTTTCATCTTTAAATTCCACGCGTTTTATAGCTCCCAAACTATCATCAAAAGCAGCTTTTGCCAATACTTCACTGCTGTCCCAGTTGTATTGAATAAATCCTGCATAAATATCCATTTCTTGATATTTTATAGATGCTCTACCATACAAATAAACCGTCTTATTAGGAATATCATAAATAATGGAATCGGTTGCTTTATATTTTACAACATCCTCTAAATCATTATCAGCAAATTTGATTGATTTTGCATCCACATTTGTGGAATCTTTCAAAATAGAATCCGAAATAGAATTTATTATTTTTGGCTCGAAGTTTGATTTCTTGATAGTATCATTTAACGCAGCATCTTTTTTCGTTCTTTCTTCTTGAGAAAATACGGATTGAAACATAAAAATTATGCTAAACAGAACAAAAAAGCGTTTATGGAAAATGAATCGTAGCAAGAATAAACTATTTCTATTATTAATTAGTTTCAAAAGTATGTTTAATACGCCAAAAATACGGATTGCCTGCTTAATATTTTTATTATCTATTCACACAATTGGACAATGTGTTTCTTTGCCCACTTCTTCCTATAAAATAAAAACCATTGTATTGGATGCCGGGCACGGAGGACATGACACAGGTTGTCATGGTTATGCCAGCGCTTATGAAAAAGATGTAACCTTAAGTATTGTATTGAAAATTGGAAAATTAATAGAAGAAAAATATCCAGATATCAAAGTATTATACTCTCGAAAAACAGATGTATTTATCCCATTACAAGACAGAGCCTTATTGGCAAATAATAACAATGCCGATTTATTTATGAGTGTACATTGTAATGCAAATGCCAATAAATCTGCGTATGGAGCTGAAACATTTTTAATGGGATTACACGTTTCTCAGGCTAATTTGGATGTAGCAAAACGAGAAAATGCCGTAATTAAATTAGAAGATAACTATCAACACAAATACGAAGGATTTGACCCTGATTCTCCAGAAGCAATGATAGCCTTGTCTTTGGCTCAAAATGCCAATATAGAACAAAGCTCCTTTCTTGCTAGTAAGGTGCAGGATTATTTAGTTAATAAATTAAATCGCTTTAATAGAGGGGTAAAACAAGCTGGTTTTTGGGTATTATACCGCACCACCTGCCCATCCATTTTGATAGAAACTGGTTTTTTAACCAACAAAGAAGAAGAAAAATACTTAATCTCTTCCGACGGACAAAACGATATGGCAAAATCTATTTTCAATGCTTTTGAAGATTATAAAAACACGGTAGAAAAAGGGAATAGCCGTATTACAACGCCTGTAATTATAAATCAAGAAGTAAATCCAATAGCCGTTGATACCGAAAAAAACAACAATGCCAGTCCAGTAAATATTTCAGAAAAACCGAACAACAACACGGCATCCTCCGTTGTAGAAAATAACAAAGAGGGTGTTATTTATAAAGTTCAAATTTCTACCACCTCACAGCTTTTACCGAAATCCAGTAAAGCATACGCTGTTTACAATAATTTGAAATATGAAAAAGTGGGAACATTATATAAATATGCATACACACCATTTACAGATTATAGTGCAGCTGCCAAAGTATTAAAAAAAGCAAAAGAAGCAGGTTTTGGCGATGCATTTATAGTGGTTTATAAAGATGGTACAAGGCTATCTGCCTCTGATGCCAAGCAGTATCTCCAATAATTTCTTTTTTTTAGATTACTTTATTTTCAAAGTATGAATATTATTTTTTTATACCTATATTTGGGGATTCATAAAAAAATTTAACTGCATTGAAAAATAAAAACGAAATTCTTGTCGGCTCTCTTACTGTAATCGGAATTGCCATTTTTATCTTAGGCTTTAAATACTTGCAAGGAGATAGTATATTTTCTAGAAGTAAATATGTATATGTAATAGCCGATCGGGTACCGGGTATTTCAGGTTCAAGTCCTGTAATGGAAAATGATGTTCCTATTGGTAGAGTAAGCGGTATTGCAGTATCAACCAGTGCTAACTATCCACATAAAGCACTTATAAAATTAAAATTAAATAGTGGTGTAGAAATTCCAAACGACAGTAAATTCATTATTTATGCATTAGATATGTTGGGAAAGATGGGTGTAGGGCTAATACGAGGAGTGAGTGAGCAAAGCATTAAAGAAACAGATACATTGAAATGCTTAGTAAAAGGAAACTCCATTGACCAAGGTGTCGATTTGATTTCTCAATTAAAACCACGTATTGACAGTACATTACAAACCTTTCAATATTTAGCCAGCAATTTAAATACTCAATTAGGCAGCGGAGAGAATAGTTTATTAAAAAAAGCAGTTTCCGATTTAACGGTTACTATGCAATCTATTAATAAATTAGCGATTAATGCTGATAAAATGATTTCTACTTTAGATGGCACTCTAAAAGATAATAAAGGAAATATAGATGGAATTTTGTCTAATGTAAAACGCCTTACTTCTGAGACTGGGAAATTAGATTCTATTCTTACTAATTTTGAAACAATTTCTGCAAAAGTAGCAGCAGTAGATTTAGAATCAACCATTGCAAGTGTAAAAGGAACTTTGGAAGAAGTGAAGAAAACTTTTGCTTTAATAAATGACGGGGATGGTTCTGTTTCAAAACTATTAAAAGAAGATGGTGCTTATCAAGATATAACCCGTACTATCCAATCCTTAAATGCTGTTTTAGTAGATTTAAAAGCGAATCCTAAAAAATATATCAGCTTGTCCCTAATTGACAGAACTAAAACTTATACATTTACGGATACATCGGTACAACAGTTTTTACAAAACAATCCGAAAGCTGCCAAAAAAATAAAAAAATAAACCATCCGTTACCCCTAAAGTAATGAACATAAAATATAGTAACTTAGCCATTGTATCTGCAATGGCTTTTTTTATATCCATACTATCTATTTTTCATTCTTTTAAAAACAAGAAATTTATCTTATTTTTTGTGTGTAGTTTTGGATTTATCTCCGTATCATTTGCACAAAAATTAATTTATTTCCCACCCGTTCCCAAAGACACTTCCAAGAAGAAAAAAATTGAAATCATAAAATCTGATTCTCTTTTATATCAAACATTAGAACTTGGGAAATACAGAAAATTAATAGGAAATGTTCAATTAAAACACCTCGATGCCTTTATGTTTTGTGATAGTGCCATTATTGATATTGATGCTAATTACATGACCGCTTATGGTAAACAAGTTCATATTAAAAAAGGAGACAGCGTGGATGTATGGGGAAATTTTTTAGAATATTTTGGCGATTTAAAACAAGGCAGACTAACAGGTATGTGTTCTATGAGAGATAAAACCATGGTACTTACAGCACCTGAATTAAATTACAATACAGAAACAGATTTAGGTTCTTATATGAGTGGTGGAAGAGTAGTGAATAAAGAAACCAACATCACTAGTGCTATTGGATATTACTACCATCAAACCAACACAGCAGTATTTTATGGAGATGTTGTTTTAAAATCTCCCGAAAGTACCATTTATACAGATTCCTTACGATACAATACCAACAAAGAAATTGCTTATTTTATTACCAAAACAACGATTATTGACAAAGATAGCAATGTAATTATTACACACAGTGGCTACTATGATACCAAAGAAGAGAAAGCATTTTTAGGAAACAATGCTATTATCAAAAAAGGAGATGCAAAAGTTTCTGCCCAAAGTATAGACTATAACAAAAAAACCAAAATTGCTATAGCAGAAGGAAATGTAACGTACCAGGATAGCTCGGACAGAACCACCATTTTGAGTAATTATATTTATTCTGATGAAAATAATGCTTTAGTGAGAGCCTATAAAGATCCATTGATGATTACTGTTTCTGAAGATGAAAAAGATACAATGTATTTAAGTGCCGATACTTTATTTAGTTACAGAACACTTTCTACAGACTCTATAAAACTCAATGATGACATAGAAAACAATGATTCCATAAAAATAATAAAAGCATGGTATCGCATGAAAATGATACAAGGAAAAATGAGTGCTATTGCAGATTCATTATTTTATTCTGAAGAAGATTCCATTTTCAAACTATATCAACATCCTGTTTTATGGATGGACTCCACACAAATATCTGGTGATTCTATTTACTTATACAACAGAGATAAAGAAATAAACCGAATTGATGTTTTTGGAAAAGCGTTTATTATCCATCTGCAAGACCAAGATATATACCATCAAATAAAAGGAAAATTTATACAAGCTATCATTAAAGATAAGAAAATACAACATATTGAGGTGGACGGAAATGCTGAAAGTATCTATTTTATAAAAGACAAAGAGGGGGCATATAGTGGTGCCAACAAATCTACGTCTGCCTTTATTACTGTTTCTTTTAATGATGGTGAAGTCAATAGATTAAAGCTTACCGGAGCACCCGAAGCCGATTTTACACCTATAAAAAAAATAACACTTTCCTCCTTCCGTTTAGATGGATTTAACTGGCAAGGCAATCTTCAACCACTTACAAAATATGATGTTATCCGTGATAAACAACAATATGAAAGATATATATCAGGTTTACGAATTAAAGAAAAGTAAATCCTATTTTTAAAAAATAGCATCCAAAATAAATTTATTTAGCAAGTAGTGTGGGGCATTTGTACAAAAAACACAAGATAATAACTTATCCTAAATGGCGTATTACATTCTCACCTGTTGCTGTTTTTCATCTATTACTCAATAGCTCCTATACTTTTCACTCTACTTGAAAAGCAATAGAAAATGAATTTTTTTTATTTTTAAATTCAATGATAGCATTTTCAAAAATACTATTGATAATTTCCTTATGATATGATTCTTTTTTTAAAAAATTATCTGCATTAAAAATTAACAGTATTATTTCTTTTTCAAAAATCCAAG
>ERZ724527.1483-NODE-1483-length-11019-cov-7.886903_pt1 | contig 11019 bp, 10 predicted proteins | sample MGYA00376060_ERZ724527 | MGnify/ENA primary metagenome ERZ724527 (study PRJEB28724, sample SAMN07190886) | activated sludge metagenome | isolation source: activated sludge of sewage treatment plant in Hong Hong | place: USA: Christiansburg, Virginia | collected...
GATGCCCAGGTGGCGGAATTGGTAGACGCACTAGTTTCAGGTACTAGCGAGTAACTTCGTGGGGGTTCGAGTCCCTTCCTGGGCACCAACTATGTTAATGTAGTTAATGAAAAGCCGCTGAACTTCAGCGGCTTTTTTTTGCTTACTGCCCGGCAGAAGCTGGGTCAGAGTCATATGGGTTGTCCCACCAAATCATGTCCCTGTGCTGCGACAATACGGGCCTTGGTGAACTCCCCCACTCTCAGGGTCTTGCTGATCTTCTCAGGGGGCAATAGACGCACCAAACCATCGATCTCCGGTGCATCAGCGTAACTCCTACCCACACCACCCTTCTTGCCCAAACCAGGCGCCGAATCCACCAAAATCTGCATGGTTGATCCAACGCGTGTCTTCAACTTCGCGACGGAAACCTGCTCAGCCACGGCCATGAACCGAGCTCGGCGCTCTTCACGGACTTCTACTGGCAACATACCCGGAAGGTCATTGGCAGTGGCACCATTCACGGCGCTGTAGGCGAAACAACCGGCACGGTCTATTTCGGCCTCACGAATGAAATCCAGCAGGTGTAAAAACTCCTCTTCCGTTTCGCCAGGAAAACCCGCAATAAAGGTGCTGCGAATCACAATCTCCGGGCAGGCCTCGCGCCACTTCAACAGGCGTTCGAGATTTCTTTCGCCACTGGCTGGACGCTTCATGCGACGCAAGACGTCGGGGTGACTGTGCTGCAAAGGCACGTCGAGATACGGAAGCACCCGACCGATTGCCATGAGTGGCAACAGTTCGTCCACACTGGGGTAGGGGTACACATAATGCAAGCGCACCCATGCCCCAAATGGTTCAGCGATTTCTCCCAAAGACTGCACCAATTCCAACATCCGCGTTTTCACGGGCCTGCCATCCCAAAACCCTGTTCGATATTTCACATCCACGCCATAGGCCGACGTGTCCTGACTGATCACCAGGAGCTCCTTGACACCACCTTCGAACAGCGCCCGCGCCTCCGATAACACGTCGCCAATGGGACGCGACACGAGATCGCCTCGCATGGACGGAATGATGCAGAAAGTACATCGATGGTTGCAGCCCTCGCTAATTTTCAAATATGCGTAGTGTTTGGGCGTGAGTTTGATACCTGCAATGCCAAAGGTATTCGGAACCAAGTCAAGAAACGGATCATGCGGCTTGGGCAAGTTGGTGTGAACGGCATCCATCACCTCTTGCGTCGCATGAGGCCCGGTCACAGCTAACACCTTGGGATGCATTTGCAAAACCAGATTGCCACCATCCGCAGAGGACTTGGCACCCAAACAGCCGGTCACAATAACTTTCCCGTTTTCGGCCAATGCTTCGCCGATGGTATCCAGGCTTTCCTTAATCGCCTCGTCTATAAAGCCACAGGTGTTGACGATGACCAAATCCGCGCCCTGAAAGGTCTTTGATGTTTGGTAACCCTCGGCACTGAGTTGGGTCAGAATAAGTTCAGAGTCAGTCAATGCCTTGGGGCATCCCAAACTAACAAATCCGACTGTAGGAATATGTGTGGGGTTAGAAATTGCTTCATTCATGTACCGATTGTCACTGTTTTCTTAACCCCCACATCGGAAACCCATCCTGCCAAGGCTATCGCTTTAGTCCAAAAGTCCCCATCAATTGCTCGGTCTGTTTTTGCATTTGTTCCTGCATCTGCTGGAACAAATTGTTTCCCATCGTTCCCTGCATAAGAGGAGCCTGCATGTCCATCAAAGCTTGCATGTTCTTCTCCAAATAGCCCCCCATCAAGCCCTGCATGGCATGACCATAAAAACGAATGACGTTTGCAAGCACCGCCGCTGTAAACATCGGTGACCCGTTCGCCTCTTCCTCTAAGATGATTTGCAGCAGGATGCTACGAGTGATGTCTTCCCCAGTTTTGGCATCGCGCACAATACAAGGCTCATTCTCCATCACCAACTGCTTGATCTCCGCGAGCGTGATGTAACTTGACGTGTCGGTATCGTACAAGCGCCGGTTGGGATACTTCTTGATCACCCTCTGAATCGGCTTACGATCTGTACTTGATTTGCTGTGCATGGGCAGTATTGCTTCCCTGAAAACCGGCAGTGTATTGCAGTGCAACAGATTTTAGAGAGTGGCTCTGTCTGACCAACCTAGGTTTACCCTAGCGCAGAAATTAAAAAGCCCTGGTACCACAACGGAACCAGGGCAAACTGTTTGGTAGGCGCGATTGGACTCGAACCAACGACCCCCACCATGTCAAGGTGGTGCTCTAACCAGCTGAGCTACGCGCCTACAGTATTCGAGAAATGAGAGTATAGCAGGAATCGGGTCTAGTATCCAAAGTTACCTATTTTTGTAACGCGTAATTTGACTGCGAACGTCGAAAAAAGAATGCTCTTATAAGGTCGACAAATTGGGAGTTACGACGACGACAATCGCTTATTTCAAATTAAAAAATAATGGGGAAGAATGTAAAAAATAGTCGCCGCAGTCGCAATTGGCGAGATCGAACGAACCGCGTACCCAAAATGGAAACGGGCCATAAGGCCCGTATCATTTTGTTCATTGGCGGAAACGGAGGGATTCGAACCCTCGATGAGGCTCTACACCCCATACTCCCTTAGCAGGGGAGCACCTTCGGCCACTCGGTCACGTTTCCTGAACAACAGCGATTATCGCACGACTCTGCCCGTTTTTCAATCGGCAGGCTGATCCAGGTCAAAAGCTTTGTGCAGGGCACGTACCGCTAGTTCCATGTACTTCTCGTCGATGACAACTGAAGTCTTGATCTCTGAAGTCGAGATCATTTGAATGTTGATACCTTCTTCACTCAAAACGCGAAACATGCGACTGGCCACACCTACATGACTACGCATACCGATGCCTACGATGGACACCTTACAAATCTTGGTGTCGCCAACGACTTCTTCCGCCCCAAGGTTGGGAAGAACCTTGGTGCGTAACAATTCAACCGTCTTGTTGTACTCACCACGGTTGACCGTGAAACTGAAGTCGGTCTTGCCGTCTTTGCTCAGGTTCTGGATGATCATGTCCACTTCGATGTTGGCGTCAGCCACCGCACCCAAAATCTGAAATGCGATGCCAGGCTTGTCGGGCACACCCATCACAGAAATTTTCGCTTCATCGCGGTTGAACGCGATGCCCGAAACAATGGCTTGTTCCATTTTCTCGTCTTCCTCAAAAGTAATCAGGGTGCCAGACTTGGCTTCCTCTTCGATATCGATATCCCAGTCGGTGAAGCTGCTCAAAACACGCAGCGGCACCTTGTACTTACCAGCAAATTCCACCGAACGAATCTGCAACACCTTGGAGCCCATAGAGGCCATCTCCAACATCTCTTCAAAGCTCACCGTCTTTAATCGACGGGCCTCGGCGACCACCCGCGGATCAGTGGTGTACACACCGTCCACATCGGTGTAGATAAGGCATTCGGACGCCTTCATTGCAGCAGCCACCGCTACCGCCGACGTATCCGAGCCTCCACGACCCAAGGTAGTGATGTGCCCATGCTCATCCATGCCCTGGAAGCCCGTGACAATCACGACTTTGCCCGTGTCCAGGTCGGCTCGTACACGGGCATCGTCGATAGACTCGATACGGGCCTTGGTATACGCACTGTTGGTGCGAATCGGCACCTGCCAGCCGGCATAACTCACGGACTCCATTCCCTCGGCCTGCAAAGCAATCGCCAATAATGCGGATGAAGCCTGTTCTCCTGTGGCGGCCAACATGTCGAGCTCTCGGCCATAGGCTTCATCTTGCTTGGTGGGGGCCAGTTCTCGGGCCAAGCCGAGCAGGCGGTTCGTCTCGCCGCTCATCGCGGAGGGAACAACCACCATCTGATGACCTGCGCGCGCCCATTTGGCGACGCGTTTAGCGACATTGCGGATGCGTTCCGTTGAACCCATCGAAGTGCCGCCGTATTTGTGAACAATCAGTGCCATGTAATCGGGATTATTTGAAGCAAAACCTAGGGATTGTACCAAGTCAATCGCGAGCCACGGCGTTGAACAAAACCGCTCCCAACCTTGATGTGGATGAGGTGCGCCCTGGTCGTGCACGCGTTGATTTGATTCAGCAATTCCTCGAGTTGTGCGGTACTGGGAATCACACAAAAAGTCCTCTTGAGCCAATGACGCAGCAGATTGGCTTGTCGCGCACGGCTAAGAACCTGCAGTGCCTTGATCGGCAATGGCCCATCCTCGCCGCGACAAACCTGCTCGCAATCCTGCGTCGCCAGCTCATCCAGAAGCAACTGAGCCTGCGCTGCGTGTAACGCACTGCGTGCAAATGTGTCAAGAAACTGCGGAAAGGCTGTACGCAAGACCGGCGTCACCTGCGCCCTGATACGGTTGCGGGTATAGCGTTCATCCAGATTGCTCGGGTCTTCCACATAGCCGACTTCTTGCGAGTCCAGCCAGTTTCGGATGTCCGCACCAGAGACCTGCAAAAACGGGCGGTAGTAGTGCAAACCATCGCGCGCCCATCGACTCGGCATAGCGCTCAAACCGGCAAGGCCTGCACCACGGCTCAAGCCCAACAATAGGGTCTCAACCTGATCATCGGCATGTTGTGCAATCGCTATCGATTTAATAGCTCCTTGCGCATATTCCACGAGGGCTATAGCCGAAATAGCCTTATAACGTGCCTGGCGTGCGGCATCTTCCGGGCTCTCACCTGCGCGATTGCGGGCATCCACTTTTTGAACATGCAAGGGCACATTCAATTGCTGGCAAACGGTGCGGCAATGGCCTTCAAAGATCGATGCTGCATCTTGCAAGTCGTGGTTGATATGTAGCGCAACAACTTGCCCGGGCCACTTTCGGTTACACGCCAGCAACAAAGCCACAGAATCAGCACCGCCACTCAGCGCAACCGCCAGCGGTAATTGCGGATTGAAACTCTGAATCGCCTGCTCAACGGACTGGGTCATGGCAAGCCGCCAACCAACCAACTCACCGTCCAAACTGTCAGCGCGAGCCGCCTGCAGCCATCAGCCACTTAACGACTGGCCGCCTTGGTGTCGGTAAAGCGCCCATAACTTTGCAAGCGCTCATAACGACGATCCAGCAATTCTTTGATCTTCAGGTCGCTCAGCTGCCGATAGGCATCGGCCAGAGCACGCTTCAAAAATGCCGCTGCCTGCTTGACGTCGCGGTGCGCCCCCCCGACTGGCTCATTGACGATTTTGTCAATCACGCCCATGGCCTTGAGTCGGTGGGCTGTGATGCCCATGGCTTCCGCCGCGTCCGATGCTTTGTCAGATGTCTTCCACAAAATAGAGGCACAGCCTTCGGGACTGATCACGGAGTAAATGGAATATTGCAGCATCACCACCTGGTCAGCCACCGAGATCGCCAGCGCGCCACCCGAGCCACCTTCACCAATGATGGTTGTAATGATGGGCACTTCAAGTTGGGCCATCTCAAAAATGTTGCGACCGATCGCCTCAGACTGACCGCGTTCTTCTGCGTCAATGCCGGGGTAGGCGCCCGGCGTGTCTACAAACGTAAACACGGGCAGGTGGAATTTTTCAGCCAGCTTCATCAATCGCAAAGCTTTGCGATACCCCTCAGGCCGGCTCATACCAAAGTTGCGCAGACCGCGCTCCTTGGTGTCACGTCCCTTTTGATGGCCCAACACCATGCAAGGCGTTCCGTTGAACCGCGCCAGACCACCCACAATGCTCAGGTCATCCGCAAAATGGCGATCACCGTGCAACTCCACAAAATGGGTGAACAATTCGTTGATGTAGTCCAGCGTGTAGGGGCGTTCCGCATGGCGGGCAATCTTGGTGATCTGCCAAGGCGTCAGGTCGCTATAGATGTCCTTGGTAAGCTGTTGGCTTTTCTTGCTAAGTTGCTCGATTTCAGCAGAAATATCAACAGCAGATTCATTCTGCACATAACGCAATTCTTCGATTTTGGTTTCGAGCTCAGCAATCGGCTGTTCAAAATCCAGAAAAACTTTCTTGGCCATGGTTACATCCTCATCAGTAGTGAACAGGCCCTCGCGCTTGGCAGCGCGGCCTGTCCTGCATGGTTTCAATACCCCACCGGCACCGGGTCCAACGAGCGCCAAATATACCAAGTTGCAACCGTGCAATAGGGAGCCCAGGCCGCAGCCACCTCGCGCGCATCACTTCGGCTGACAGCGTCGCCAGAAAAATAGTTGACGCTGATGCCATTGATAAGCCCCACATCGTCGAGAGGCAACACATTGGGTCGCATCAAGTAGAAGATAAGGAACATCTCGGCCGTCCAACGACCAATACCCCGTATGGCGATCAACTCGGCGACGATCTCATCATCGCTCATGGCGTCCCACGACTTCACATGCAAGGCCCCGTTGTCAAAATGAAGGGCCAAGTCCACCAGGTACTCCACTTTACGGGCACTCAAACCAGCAGAGCGCATGTCGTCTACCTTGAGCTTGAGCACATTGGCCGGGGTCATTTTGCGCGACAGCAACGCAAAGCGGTCCCAAACCGTTTGGGCCGCCTTGACGGAAATTTGCTGCCCGACAATGCTACGGGCCAAGGTCACGAACGCGTCGCCACGGGTCTCAAGGCAGGCGTCGCCAAATTGCGGGATCAAGCGTTTCATAACCCGGTCTTTCTTTACCAGGTGTTTGCACGCATCCTCCCAAAAACCGGGTGTCTGTCGCTCGCTGACCGGTTTCTTGACCGTCGCCATCACGACTGCACTTCCCAACTTGTTCCGTTGGCGGAGTCTTTGAGCACGATGCCCAGGGCCAGCAAATCATTGCGAATCGTGTCTGCCAGCTCGAAATTGCGCGCGGCCTTGGCATCGGCGCGCTGTTGAATCTTGGCTTGAATGGCGGAGTCGTCCAGCCGAGCGCCAGCCTGCAAGAAAGCCTTGGGGTTGTCCTGCAGCAAGCCAAGCACCCCACCCAAAGAACGCAGCAACGCAGATAACGCCGAAGATTGGGTGCGATTGACTTCGCCGGCCAGGTCAAACAAAACCGCTACAGCCTCGGGCGTGCCAAAGTCGTCGTCCATGGCCGCCTTGAAGCGTTGTGCGTAAGACTGTGTCCAGTCGATGTCGCCGCTTGTCGCCGGGGGCACCAGATCGAGCGCGGTGTACAAACGCCGCAGTGCGTTGCGAGCGTCATCCAAATGGGCGTCGCTGTATCCCAAAGCCGTGCGGTAGTGACCCCGTACCAGGAAAAAACGCACGGTTTGCGGGTCGTATTTGGACAGTACCTCTCGGATCGTAAAGAAATTACCCAGGCTCTTGGACATCTTTTCGTTGTCCAATTGAACCAAGCCGTTGTGCATCCAGACCCTGGCCATCGGCTGGCCGGTGACACCTTCGGTCTGCGCAATTTCGTTTTCATGGTGGGGAAATTGCAGATCGGCTCCGCCGCCATGGATGTCAAAAGTCTCACCCAAAGTCTGGCAGCTCATGGCCGAACACTCAATATGCCAACCCGGGCGTCCAACCCCATAAGAATGGCCGCTGGCAGCACTGTCCCATTTGGCGTCTTCGGGTTCCTCCGCCTTGGCGGACTTCCACAAAACAAAGTCCATCGGATCGACCTTGCCGTCGTCCACCGCCACGCGCTCCCCGGCACGCAGATCTTCGAGCGACTTTCCAGACAACTTTCCATAACCGGCGAACTTGCGTACGGCAAAGTTCACATCACCCGAGCTGGCCTTGTAGGCCAGGCCTTTGCCCTCCAGCTGACGGATCATGTCCAGCATCTGCGGCACATATTCGGTGGCGCGGGGCTCTATGCTTGGCGCTTCAATGCCAAGACGCCCAATGTCGTCGTGCATCACGCCAATCATTTCGTCCGTTAACGCCCGAATCGGGATATTGCGCTCCAATGCGCGGCGAATGATCTTGTCGTCAATGTCCGTGATGTTGCGGACATAGGTCACGCGGTACCCGCTGCTCTTGAGCCAACGCTGCACGATATCAAAGGCCATCGCCATTCTGGCATGACCGATGTGACACAGGTCATAAATGGTCATGCCACATACGTACATGCGGACATGATTCGGATCGATCGGGGAAAACGGCTCTAACGCACGCGTCAGCGTGTTGTAAATTCTCAAACTCATGGGTTATTCAGTGCCTTTGCGCAGGATCACCGGTTCGTGGCAACAAGGGCCAGTTCGTTCAGATCTCTTCAAGGTAAATCTCGGTCTTTGGCCGAAGGCACGAATCGCCCCCTCAGCTACAATTCAACGCAGTATAAAGCCCCCGCCAGAGGGCTCGCCCAACGCTTGAGGTTCTGAAAGCTCTATGACGCACTCCCATTCACCTGTACGCCGACCACTGCGCCTTATGACCTTGGCGCTTGCCTTGGTGTTTTCGCTGGCCCATGCAGACGAATACTCGGACGTATCGCAGTTGGTACGTGCAGGTAAGTTGGTCGAAGCGTTGAACAAGGCCGACCAACACCTGGTAAGCAAACCGCGTGATCCACAAATGCGCTTCCTGAAGGGCGTTATTCTGCGTGACTCCGGCAAAACGGCGGACGCCATTGCGACCTTTACCCGCTTGACCGAAGATTTTCCCGAGTTGCCCGAGCCTTACAACAATCTGGCCGTGCTGTATGCAGGGCAAAGCCAGTTTGACAAGGCCCGTACCGCACTTGAAATGGCCATACGGACCAACCCCAGTTATGCAACGGCACACGAAAACCTGGGTGATGTCTACGCCAAGCTTGCCAGCCAGGCCTACAACAAGGCCCTGCAACTCGATGCCTCGAATGCGGCGGTTGCACCCAAGCTGGCTTTGATCCGAGATCTGTTCAGCCCAACGGGTGCCAAAAATCAACGGCCCACCCTTCCCTCGCCGTCCGCTGCTGCGGCGTCAACTCCACCGGCCACTGCAGCTGTCAAGCCAGCTTCCACCGCTGCCACAACGACACCGACTCCGACGGCCAGCGTTACGCCATCGACCGCCCCAGCGACCACACCAAAGCCCGCGAACACCAATGCGGCTGTCGACGCAGAAGCCGCTGTGCAGACCTGGGCGAAAGCGTGGGCCGCCAAGGACGTTAAAGCTTACCTGGCTTCGTACGGAAAAGATTTTGACCCACAGGGCTCCATGTCGCGCAGCGCATGGGAAGAAGAGCGCCGTCAACGCATCACCAGCAAGTCCAAGATCAGCGTGCGACTTGAAAATCTCACAATCACAGTGTCTGGCAATACCGCCATTGCCAAGTTTCGCCAAGATTACAAGGCCAATGGTTTGGCTGTTTCCAGCCGCAAGACACTGGAGTTGCTCCGCAGTGGTGACCGCTGGCTGATCATCAAAGAATCCACGGGCTCCTGATCGTTGACTGCTGCGATGGTTCGGCTGATTCTCAACGCCCTGCTGCTGGCCGTGTTCGTTCTGGGCAATGACCCAGTCGTGGCCGCCAATCCAAAGAAAAGTGGCAAACAAAAGCCAGTGCGCCAGGCGATCACCCTCCCCAAAGACGCCGACGGTGTCGCCGAGGCTCGCCTGATCGAGATTTATAAGCTGGTAGGACTCGCCCAGAACCGGGAAGCCCTCGCCAAGGCCGACCGTTTGGTGAAGGACTACCCCCATTTTCAGTTGGCCCAACTCGTCCACGGCGACTTGTTGGCCTCCCAGGTTCGACCGTTAAAGGCCTTTGGCGACGTCCCGTCCAGTCCGTCCAGAAGCGCCAACACCGCGCTGGAAGAGTTACGCGAAGAATCGTTACGGCGCGTGATGGCATTACGGGACCGTCCGGTCAGCGGCACCATACCCTCGCAGTTTTTGACGCTGTCGCAGAAATCCAGGCACGCAATTGCGGTGGATGCATCACGTTCACGCCTCTACTTGTTCGAGAACTCACCGGGCGGTCTGACCCTTAAGGCCGACTACTATATTTCTGTTGGCAAGGCAGGTACTGCCAAAACAGCTGAAGGTGATCAGCGCACCCCACTTGGCGTGTACTACATCACCAGCAACCTAGACCCAAAATCACTCAAGGATTTTTACGGTTCGGGTGCTCTGCCCATCAATTACCCTAACATCCTGGATAGCAAACGTGGCAAGACCGGCAGCGGCATCTGGTTGCATGGCACGCCACCCAATCAGTTTTCCAGGCCGCCCCAAGCAACCGATGGCTGCGTTGTGTTGGCGAATCCGGACCTGCAACATATCATCCGCACCGTCGCGGTCCGCACCACACCGGTGGTCATTGCATCCGAGCTGACTTGGGTTGCACCGCACAGTACGCGTGTTGCTGGCAAACCGTTTGAAGATGCGCTGCATGCCTGGCGCAACGCCAAGACATCGGGCAATCTGCAACAAGTGCTGAGCTACTACACTCCCGACTTCACCAGCAACGGCAAGACACTCTCGGAGTGGACGTCGACCCTGAAGAGCGAACTGGACCAGACACATGGCCGCACCATCCAACTGAAAGATTTGTCTTACCTGCGTTGGACCGATGCTGCCGACACGATGGTCGTAACATTTGGTGAGGTGGCCGATGGTACCCGGATTGGGTGGACCAAGCGCCAATACTGGATTCGACAAGAGAACCAGTGGAAAATATTTTTTGAAGGAGTTATCTGATGACAACACGATGCAACTTTTTGCTACGCCGGACCCTGTTGGCCTGCGTCGCGGCGGCTTGGTTGCCCTTGGCGGCCATGGCCCAAGCGGCCCCCCAAGTCCAGTTCCAAACCAGCCTGGGAGATTTCGTCGTCGAGGTCTACCCTGACAAAGCGCCCAAGACGGTCGAAAACTTTCTGCGCTATGTCAAGGACAAGCAGTACGACGGCACCATTTTTCACCGCGTCATCCCCAACTTCATGGTTCAGGGCGGCGGTTACAACGCGAAGTACGACGAAAAAATTACTCGCCCGCCAGTGCCACTGGAAGCCCTCAATGGACTTAAACATGAGACCGGAACCATTGCCATGGCGCGCCCCAACCATCCCAACTCGGCCAAGGCCCAGTTTTTTGTGAATGTCAAAGACAATCCATTCCTGAATGCGAAAGGTTC
>ERZ724527.1484-NODE-1484-length-11017-cov-3.954114_pt1 | contig 11017 bp, 10 predicted proteins | sample MGYA00376060_ERZ724527 | MGnify/ENA primary metagenome ERZ724527 (study PRJEB28724, sample SAMN07190886) | activated sludge metagenome | isolation source: activated sludge of sewage treatment plant in Hong Hong | place: USA: Christiansburg, Virginia | collected...
CCTTCGGCTCACGCCGGAGGGCCGCTTCCTTTTTTGGAAAAGAGCAGAGGGGGCTCGGGAACCTGTGGCACTGACCGGCGAACCCGTCGCCGACTGTCCAGATGCCTCAATCAGGAGACCCATCATGGCCTATCGCAAGGGGCAGAGCGGCGGCTTGTCGCCCGCCACCCGCATCACCCAGGAAATCATCGCGCGTCTGGAGGCTGGCACGAAGCCTTGGATCAAGCCGTGGCGTGGCGTGCCCGTTTCGCGACCCCTGCGGGCCTGCGGGATTCCGTACCGGGGCATGAATGTGTTCTGGCTGTGGATGGTCGCCGACATGTGCGGCTATGCCTCACCGTTCTGGATGACGTATAACCAAGCCAAGTCGCTTGGCGCCCAGGTCCGCAAGGGCGAGAAGTCGACCATTGCGATCTTCTACAAGAGCTACACCAAGGAGGTGGAGGCTCCCGATACCGGCGAAAAGACCGACGAGGCCCGCCGGGTGCTCAAGGCCTATCCGGTCTTCAATGCCGATCAGGTCGAAGGTCTGCCCGAGCGCTTCCATCCGGCTGCAACGCTGGAGCTGGTCGAGCCTGAAGGGCGCGAGGCCGAACTCGACGCCTTCTTCGCCGCCATCCCCGTCAATCTGCGCCACCAGGGTTCTGAAGCCTATTACGAACCCACTGCAGATCGCGTCACGATGCCGCCGATCAGCCTGTTTTCCGGCTTCGACCACTACTATGCCACGCTCGCCCACGAGCTGTCGCACTGGACCGGCCATGCTAGCCGCCTGGGGCGTGATCTCAAGAACCGCTTTGGCACGGCGGCCTATGCCGCCGAAGAACTGGTAGCCTTATCTGGACAGTCTGCACCGTGCCTGTCGCTTCATTGAACGGTATGATCCGGGCACGACGCAGGGGGTCATCAGGCCGGATGAAGCGCTATCCATAAGCTGGCGTAGTCCGGCCTGATGGCCACCGTCCCGCAGGCGCGCAACGGGTGCGTTCTGGATTCGGGAGGGGGTCCGGGGGAGGGACTGGCAAGCTGTGGATATTTCAGGGGCCTTGATCGTTATCCAGGAACGCCGCGCAGCGGATGGCCTGGACGCCTACATTCCGGTGATCCTGCGCGAGGAGGCGATCTATGATCCGGACCTCGATCGCTTCTTCCTGGACCTGCCGCTGAACGGCGCGCGTTCGCGCCACTCGCTGCGCGCGCATGGCTACGATATTCTGGTCTGGGTTCGTTTCCTGGGCTCGGTCCGTGGCAAGACTGTCTGGCAAGCCGATGCCGATGATGTCGGTGCTTATTATCGCGCGCGCCGGCGCAGCGATGCGGAGTTCCGGATTTCCGCATCGACGTGGAACCGGGCGATTGCCTCGCTGGACAAGCTATACCGCTGGGCCGCAGTCGAAGGCTTGGTCGAACGCACCCCATTTACCCACCGGCAGGTGTGGCGAAGATCATACGGGGGCCGTCGCGCTGCCATTGCCGGTCGCAACGAAGCCTACGAGCGCGCTGCCCGCCGGTCCGATGTCCGCTTTGTCGATCTGGCCGACTACCAGGCCTTTCGGGACGTCGGACTGCGTGGCCTGACCGTCGAGGGAGCCGAGCGCCCCGGAGCACGCGACCGCAATGGTGCGCGCAACGCGCTTTTCGCGGACCTGCTGGTCACGACCGGATTGCGGCTCGAAGAAGCTTCCTTCCTGCTCGCCGCCGAGATTCCCGTTGGGGATGCGCGCGCAGAGCGCCAACGCCGGGTCGAGCTTCCAGCGGCGCTGACCAAGGGTGATCGCGGCCGTACCATCCTGCTGCCACGCCGACTGCTGTCGGCATTCGATGCCTACATGGCGGTTGAGCGCGCTTCGGCCGTCTCCAAGTTCACGGCGCGCAGAGGCTGGGATGCCATCGAACGCCCGATCTTCATACATCGCCCACCACTGCTGCCGACCGTGATGAATCTGGTTGGCGGCGGCACTATGGATATGGAAGTCGTCACCCCCGACGAGCGGGCAAGGTTTGTCATCTGCGCCGACGATGGCACGCCATGTGAAGCTGCCGTCCTGTGGCTTACCGAGGTCGGGCATCCTGTGCTCCCCAACTCATGGGAAGCGATCTTCGCCCGGGCGAGCCGCCGCTGCGCGGATGCGGGCATTCCCGTTCGCGTCAGCCCCCATCAACTCAGGCATTCCTTCGCTGTTCACATGCTGGCGATGCTGATCCAGCGCCGCCTCGCCGAAGCAGCCGCACCGGCAGGCGCCATGGAAGGCTATCGCCAGTTGCTCGGCGACCCGCTTCAGCAGGTGCAACGCCTGCTCGGCCATTCCAGTCTTTCCACCACGTCGATCTATCTCGATCATCTTGCTACCCGCGCCGATACCGTCGATGCGGCGGTCGAAGAGTTGCTTGCGCGCGTGCCGGGATACCTCCCGGCATGACCGGCTCACCCAGGAAGGGGCGCAAGGTCAGCTTTGAGCAAGACGGTGCAACGCAGGGTGCCGATCCCTGGGATCAGGTCAGTGCGCTGCGCTTCACTATCGATCCCCCATACGGCGGCGGGGTGCTGGTCGATTTCACCACCCTGCGCCCGCGTGGCCTCGCGCTCGCCTTTGCCCGCGGCCTGTTCTCGTTGGTTGCGCCGCGCGGGCCGATCATCGTGCGGACGACCGTCAAGGCCTATACCAACACACTGCCGCGCTTCTTCGCCTACCTCGCGACGACAACGGACCGGATCGATGGCCCTGCGGACCTGCGCGCCCGTCATATCGACGGCTTCGAGGCCTGGCTCGAAGCTGCGGGCAAGTCGCGGGTGCATCTTCCCACCGTGGTCGCCAAGATCGTTGCCGTCCTTCGCCGGATCGCTACCGATACGGCGGGTGCCATCCACCCCGAGCTTCGCGAGCGGCTGCGCTACGTCAGTTCGCACCCCCATGTGAGGCCGCGGCCGCGCGATGCTTACAGCCCGTTAGTCGCCCGCCAGCTCCGCGACGCGGCACGCGCCGACCTTGCCGCCATCGATGCGCGGTTGCGTGCTGGCCCCCGGTTCGACGAAGTTCCTGAGATCGAGGCTGCGACCCGAAGAGCCCATACGGCCATCGCAGCATGCGGGGTGCTGTACTATCGCGATGCCGAGTGGCAGGCGCTCCACCGGCGATTCCGGAGCCGCAACATGCCGGCTCCGGACATGAACATCAGCCTTCACGCAGCCCATCACCTCACGGCTGCCGATATCGTGCCGCTGCTCGTTCTGCTCTCGCTGGAGACCGGGCTTGAACTCGAGTGCTGCAAGACGCTCACCATCGATTGCCTGCGCAATGCCTCGGGCGGAACCGTGGACATCGCCTATATCAAGCTTCGCGCGCACGGCGCTGAACACAAGACTATCCGGGTGCGCGACGGCGGCTCGACCACGCCGGGCGGCCTGATCCGGCGCATCATTGCACACTCGGCCAAGGCGCGGGCGCATAATCCTTCCGATTGCCTGTGGGTCTATTATCAGCACGGCGAGATCGCCGACGGCATTCGCCATCCCCGCTCGACCATCGACGCCTGGACTGCTCGGCACGGTATCGTCGATGATGCAGGCACGCCGCTCTATCTGCGCCTCTCCCAGCTGCGCAAGACGCACAAGGCCCTTTGGTACCTCAAGACCGAAGGACACATGACCCGCTTTGCTGTCGGGCATACGGTCGAGATTGCCGCGCGGCATTACGCCGATGTCCCGTCGCTGCGGCCATTGCACGAGCAGACCGTCGTAGATGCTCTTGAGGAAGCTGTTGCAGGTCCGCGGCTACTGCCACCGCTTGAGGAAGCGCAGCTACGCGATTCCGTTACAGACCCCGATTTCCGCGGCACTGACGATACCATTGCGCTGCTCGACGGCGAGCAGGACGTCTGGCTCGCGAGCTGCGCCGGTTTCTATACCAGTCCGTTTAGCACCGCCGGATCGCCATGCCCGACACCGTTCTGGGGCTGCCTCGATTGCCGCAACGCCGTCATTACCGCGCGCAAGCTGCCCGCCATCCTCGCGTTCCTGGCCTTCATCGACGAGCAACGCACCGCGATGGGCCAGGCCGAGTGGGCCGCCAAGTTCGGCCATGCCCATGCACGCATCGCCCGTCAGATCCTGCCCGCTTTCGGCGATGACGTTGTGGCGCAGGCCCGCACGCAGATCGCAACTCATCCTCCCGCGCTCTACCTTCCGCCTGAGGCACGGGCATGACTGCCATCGCGTCACAGACCACAGCGACCGATGATCGTGATGCCTTGCCGGTGCTTATTTCCGGGGCCCTGCGCCCCGGCTTCGATCGTGCGGACCTCTCGTGCTACGGCGATCCGAGCTGGGACCTCTCGCCCGGCGTGTTTCGCGACAATGCAAGGCGCTGCCACGTCACCGTGCATTTCGGCGGCATCGAAGATCCCGCCATTGCCGATGCGCTGCGCCAGTTCCTCCATGCACGGCTCAACACCGACCTGCCAGGGCATCGCCGCAAGCTTGAGCCGGCGGCGGTGCGGGGCGAGGCGAACCGGGCCCTGCGCTTTTTCAACTTCGTGAAGGCGGAGCTTGGCCGTTTCGATCTTTCACCGGTCGATCAGCCACTCGTCGACCGCTTTGCGCGCTCGTTGCGCACCGCCGGGCTGCGTCCGGTGGCAGCTGCAGATTTGCTGCGCGTGATCTTCGACCTCCACGAACTGCGTCGGCACCTGCCGACTGCGCGCCTTTCCTTTGAGCCATGGCCGGAACGCAACACGTACTCTGTGGCAGGTGCCAGGCACATCGCCGGCGAGAACCGGACGCCGCGCATTCCCGAAGAGATCATCACGCCGCTTCTGGCCTGGTCGCTGCGCTACGTGACCCACTTTTCTGGCGATATCCTTGCCGCGCGCGGGGAGCTTGATCGCCTCGAAGCGAGGCGCAACCGGTTGCTCGCACAGGAGGCCGGACTCGATCCCATCATCCGGCGAGCGCGGCAGCGCCGGCGCCTCAACGCATACATAGCAACCTTGCGGCGACAAGGCCGCGGTATTCCCATCTGGACCAACTCCCACAATGGTACGACGCGGACCGATCAGCGGACCGGCGAGGTCACGCCGCCGATCAACTACCATCTGATGCACCTGCACGCCGGCATCGATGCACAGTCCGAGCCGGCCATGCATCTTGGACTGACCACCGGTGCGCCGGACCTGATTGCGGCTGCCATCGACGAGCTGGGCACGGAAGATGGCGGCATGGATACGCCGATATCGCTCGACCCGACGAGCAGCTTGCCATGGCGGCCTCGCTTCGATGCGAAGGCGCTCGCGCTGGAGGAAGCCATGCTTCAGGCTGCGGCCTATGTCGTTTGCGCCTACCTCTCGGGCATGCGCGACAGCGAGTTGCAGGCCATGCAGCGCGGTTGCCTGCAAGTGGTCAGGGCCGAAGACGGCGCCATCCTTCGCCACCGCATCCGGTCGATCGCCTACAAGGGCAAGCTCGGTCGCGGCGAGGAGGCCGAGTGGGTGACGATTGCACCGGTCGCCGAAGCGGTGGCCGTGCTCGAGCAGCTGTCCGCGCGGGCCGGACGCGCACGCGGGACCACGACGCTGTGGCCGGTCCTCGCGCTCAGGGTCAACACCAAGACCCATGTGTCCTCGGAGATTGTCCGGCAACTGAACCGCTTCCGCGACCATCTCAACGATCGGTTCGGTTCAGATATTGCCCCGGTCATTCCCCTAGGCCCTGCCGGGGTGCCATGGCGGATCACCACCCGGCAGTTTCGCCGCACCATCGCCTGGCATATCGCCAACCGCCCCTTCGGCACGATTGCCGGCATGATCCAGTACAAGCACGCCAGTGTCGCCGCGTTCGAAGGCTATGCCGGGAGCAGCCGGTCGGGTTTTCGCGGCGAAGTCGAGGCGCAGCGGGCACTCGGCCAGATCGACGATATCCTTGTCTATTTCGACGAGCGGCAAGGTGGCGCGCGCCTTGGCGGCCCTGCTGCATACCGCGTGGGAGCAGCGCTGGATGACGCCGCCGATCTGTCACCGCTTCCAGCCATGATTGCCGACCGGGCGCGTCTGCGCACGATGCTCGCAAGTCTCGCGCGGACCTTGCACGTCGGGCCGCTGGCTGACTGCTTCTTCGACCCCGCTACCGCGCTCTGCCTCAACCGGATCACCGAACCGGGCCCGCCCGCGCCGATGATCGCCATGTGTGAGCCGGTCCGCTGTCCCAACGCCTGCATCGCTGAGCGGCATCGTCCGGCTTGGCAGCGCGGGGCCGACGAGGCGCGCGCACTGCTTTGCGAGAAGCGTCTTCCTGAGCCGCAGCGCGTCACGCTGCAAGCAGAGGTGGCACGGATCGAAGCTGTCCTCGCCCAGATCGCGCCAGGTGCCGCCACACCGGCTTGCGGTGTGGCGGGAGAGGAGAGGGGCCGATTTTAGGGTGACGGATTGAAGGAGCGGGAAAGAGATTCCCTCCGGCCGTCGCGGAGATATCCCATGACCCGGACCCATCCGACAGCCGAGCGCGCCGACGTCTATTCCCGCATCACCACCCAGATCGTTGCCGCCATAGAAGCCGGTGCCGGCGACTGGCGTATGCCCTGGCATCACGACGGTGCGGCCACCACGCGGCCCCAGAACGTGACCTCGCGCAAGCGCTACCGGGGAGTAAATGTGCTGGCATTGTGGATCGCTGCTGAGGCCAGCGCATATTCCAGCGGGCTGTGGGGCACCTACCGTCAGTGGGCCTCGCTCGGGGCCCAGGTCTGCAAGGGTGAGCACGGCACCACCGTCGTGTTCTGGAAGCAGGCTGCATCGCGCGCCGAGGATGATCGTGATGACGCAGAGGCAGGTCCTGGCCGCATGTTCGCCCGCGCGTTCACGGTGTTCAACCTTGCCCAGGTCGAAGGATACGAGCCCGAGCCGGTGGCACAACTGCCCGAGAGCGAGCGCTTCGGACACGCTGATGCATTCGTCGAGGCACTGAAGATTCCGATTACGGAAGGCGCCTATGATGCCCACTACCGGATCGACCTTGATCGCATCTTTATGCCAGGCTTCGCCAGTTTTCGCGATGCATCGGCGCACATGGGCACCCTGCTGCACGAGGCGGCCCACGCCACAGGGGCCAAGCACCGGCTCGACCGAAACTTCGCGGAGCGGTTCAAGCGTGACAGTCTTGCGATCGAGGAGATTTGCGCCGAGCTGACCGCCTCGTTTGTCCTCGCTGACCTCGGCATCGCGCACCATCCGCGCCCCGACCATGCCGCTTACGTCGCCTCCTGGCTCCGGGCGCTCAAGGATGATCCGCGCGCAATCTTCACTGCCGCCAGCAAGGCTCAGGCCGCCGCTGACTGGATGCACGCTCAGCAGCCTCAGTCCGAGGAGATCGCAGCATGAAACCGGGTCGGGAAAATGCTGCTGGAATTCACATTGGGGCTGGACTGTCAGGATATGTCGCTGAGCTATCGAGCGCCATGCTTGGCGCTGAGCTGGGCCTGCCCGTCACACATCTCGACAGCCACGCGAGCTACATCGAGCATTGGCTCAAGCTTCTGAAGGATAACGATCGCGCCATTCTCACCGCTGCCGCCAAGGCTGAGGAGGCGTCGACCCTGCTGCTGAAGCTTGGCGGAATGGTCATGCCCGAACAGTTTGACGACGCGTCACACGACGCTGCGCTCGCGGCCTGAGGGAGGATATCATGGGCCGATCAGTCAGCTATCCCAGCGGCGCAATCGTCGCCTTCACCGTGCTCGAGGTCGAAGCCGAGGACGACTGGGAATTCGAATACGAGTGGCTGCGTGAAGACCTGCGCGAGCGGGCCGGCCGAGCCTTCCCGTCGCTGATCCCGCATGACGGCTGGCGCGACCGGGAGGATCGGATCCTCATGCGCAATGCCTATGCGGATTTCGGCGTATCGGTCTACGGCGGGCTGGTGGCCGTCTGGATCGTCGAACGCGATGACGGGGCCTATTGGGACGCCGATTGGCGCACGGCCCGCTCACCGCGGGCACAGCGCTGGCTGTCCCAGATCGCATCCCGCTTCGATGCCGTGTTCGGCGACTATGACTGTCTCGGGCATATGTCGAACGGAGAGGGTGTCTACGCCAAGCGAGCGGATTGAGCCGAGCCGGGGCTGTGCATGGATGAGGCATAGGGCGTGCCCCTGCCAATGGATCTGTTCCGACCGCCCATGGCCTGGCGCCATGCGAGAGAGGCCCTGGGCCAGCCGCCAGTCTTGCGCAACCCGGCTTGGTCGGGCCCGTGTTGGCCTTCGCCCTTAGGGCTCAAGGCCTGCCCGCGCCAGCCCGCCAAGCCAGGTTTCCCCTGACGGGTGCGCAACCCTGCCGGAATGCTGGCCCTGACGGGCTCTCGCTGGCGCAGCCATGAACGGGTGCGTCGGCCTCACGCCAGTCAGGAGGACATCCCATGCACACGTCATTCGCCGATCAACTCGCCGGGCTCGATCTCGCCGGCTTCTCGATTGGACCCGCTCCCGTATCGACAAGCGATTTCCCGGTCCGGGAGGCGGTCGTCCAAACCCTCGAAGCGGTCTGGTCCGATCTTTTCGCCATGGTGTCCGGGACAGCTCTTGAAGCCGACGCCGAGGATCTCGGCTGGGCTTTCGTCAACATCTTTCACCGCTCCGCCGAGCGCAAGTCGACTGCCCTTGACCGGGCGACCGACGAGGTCCGCGCGCTTCTTGCGACGGCTGATGGATCCGAGATCCACACCCATGAACTCGAGACCCAGGTCGAGCGGGCGCAGTGCGCCGAAAGCGCGATGCTGGCGCTCGAAGAGATGCGCGAAGTCGCAGCAGCCCTATACCTGAACGAGTTCGGTTCCTCCTGGAAGCCAGTCTCGAGCTCGCGCTTCAACCACAGCGCAATGCTGACGTCCGCGCTCGTCGAAGGGCGCGATTTCCTGCGCGCCCGCGCCGAGGCCAAGCGCCGTGCGGCCGTGCCCGAAGGAACCCCGGTCGTATTCGCTGGCGGGCGCACCCGCCATGTTACCGAAGACGATGCGCTGACCTTCGGCAACAATGTCTGGGCCACACTCGACAAGGTCCGCGACCGCGTACCGGACATGGTGCTCATCCACGGCGGCGACGCCAAGGGCGTCGACCGTCTGGCATCGAGCTGGGCTGAACGTCGCGGCATCCCGCAGGTGACGTTCTCGCTCGACATGCGCCTCGGTGCCCGTGCTGGCTTCAAGCGCAACGAGCGGATGCTCTCGCTCGAACCGCGCTACGTCATCGCCTTTCCTGGTAACGGTGTGCTCGAGCGGCTCGTCATCGAAGCCAAGGCTCGGCGGATCACCGTGGTCGATCGTCGCGGGCCCCTTGGCACCAATCCGAAGAACACTTCGGCCAGCACCGACTGAGACCCTGTCGGCCTTCGCGCCAGCGCCGGATCGGCGCTGGCGTCGTCCGTCAGAGGAAAGGCGAGCGCCTGTCGGTTGGAGCCAGCGGATGGTCGTCGGCTCCGTTCTACAGGAGGCATTCCATGATCGATATCGAAGCCGTGATGGCCGACTTTGCCGTTCGCCAGGCCGAGCGGCAGACCCGGGTGGTCGAAGAGATTCAGCAGCTCAAGACCGTCATTCTCCCGCGCTTGCAGCAAGCCGGCATCGCCCGCGTCGAGATCCGCTTTGACGGTTGCGGCGACAGCGGTGCGGTCGAGGAATGTGTCTGCCTCGATGCAGCCGGCGCGGCGATCGCGTGCCCTGATGTTACGCTGCAGGAAGGCGAAGCACATACGGCGGATGGTGCCGGTTCCGAGCAGCTGCCGTCGCTTGGGCAAGCTCTCGAGCAGCTGACCTATCTGGCGCTCGAACGTCACCACCCTGGCTGGGAGATCAACGACGGTGCCTGCGGCGAACTCGTGATCGATGTGCCTGAAGCGACCTTCGTGCTCGACTGCAGCCTTCGTTTCACCGCGACCGATGATCGCTCGACCGAGCTCTAGGAGACCCGGCATGGCACACTGCTACTACCACGCCCTCTCGTCGGTCCGGAAATGGGGCGGCACGGTCGATGACTATCTGCCGCTTCACCAATGGTTCGACCAGTCTAAGGCAATCCTGGCAGACCCTCGGCACCGCGCGCTGCGGCACCATGCCGAGGGGATATTCATGTTGGAGGCAACCTTCGGCGAGACCCTCGTCAATGCCGATGGTCGGGTCGTTCCGGTGCGACTGGTCGGCGAGCAGCACGTCCGCGAAGACTTGGGCTCGATCCCCTCCTTTGCGGACTGGGCGCGCTTGATCATGCCGCAGGCCTGGATGCTGCGAGGCAACCCTCTGGACGGTGCTGAAGAAGTGACGATCGACATGCCTGTGCCCGGCAATGCCGTTGCGTCCAGCAGCGTGTCACCTGCTGGAGGAGCCGTCCGTACCGAGATTTAAGAGGGGGTTCTCCGGTGGAGGGCTGGGGTGGATAATCCGGCCAAGACCGGAGGGAAACGAGCCAGGGCAAACCTGTTCACGGCATCCAAGTCCACCCGGCTTCGATACAAACCTGTCCCTGAATCACCCCCGTCGACACGCGCAACCCGGATCAGGTCCGGCCGAGTTGCCGGGCTTTGCCCGGCTGCCCGCACCACCCGAACCAGTTCCGGGTTCCCCTTCGGTGCGCTTCGCCATGGGGCGCTTCTGCTCGGGTTTGCAGCCGGGATGGACCCGGAATGCTCGATCAGGAGAAAGACCATGACCAATCTCGTTATCCTCGTTGGCCGCATTGCCCGCGATCCCGAAACCCGCACTACCCAGGGCGGCACTAACATTACCTCGATCTCGGTCGTCACCGACCGTCCCGCCCGCAAGGACGGCAAGACCTACAAGGACGAAAACGGCTACACCGCCAAGGACAGCGAATTCCACCGCGTGACCTGCTTCAACGGTCTCGGCCAGAACGTCGCCAAGTACTGCACCAAGGGCCAGCTCGTGACGGTTGAGGGGCGCATCCACTACACCCAGTGGGAGGATCAGAGCGGCGCCAAGCGCTACGGCTGCGAGATCATCGCCGATAAGGTCGACTTCCTCACCA
>ERZ724527.1486-NODE-1486-length-11015-cov-4.427920_pt1 | contig 11015 bp, 7 predicted proteins | sample MGYA00376060_ERZ724527 | MGnify/ENA primary metagenome ERZ724527 (study PRJEB28724, sample SAMN07190886) | activated sludge metagenome | isolation source: activated sludge of sewage treatment plant in Hong Hong | place: USA: Christiansburg, Virginia | collected...
AAATGGCAAACCTCTTATGGCTAAAAAATAGATACCACCAATGGCTGATAATGGAATTGCTGTGTATATCATAAGTCCTAATTTTACAGAATTAAAAGCAAAATACAAGAGTAAGAAAATTAATAGCAATGATACTGGAACGGCAATCATTAAACGCTGTTTGGCGGCATTCAAATTTTCAAAAGCACCGCCGTAGGTGGTATAATAACCGGTAGGAAATTTGAGTTGATTATCTACTTTGGTTTGCAATTCCTGCACAATGCTTTGTACATCTCTGTTGCGCACATTAAATCCAACAACAATACGACGTTTGGCATCTTCCCGTTGTATTTGATTGGGACCATTTTTTAAGGAAACATCTGCCACTTGATATAACGGAATTTGTGTGCCGCCTGGAGTAGGAATTAATAAATGTTGTATGTCTTCAATATTTTTTCTTTGGGAGCCATCTAATTTTACGACAATATCAAATCTTCTTTCGCCTTCAAAAAGCAACCCTGATGATTGACCAGCGAATGCCATATTTACTACTTTGTTGATGTCCTCTACGTTCAATTTATATTGTGCTATTATTGGTCTGTTGTAGGTAATTACTACTTGTGATAAACCCGTTACTGGCTCAACATATACATTTTGAGCGCCTTTTACCGTTTGTACAATATGACCTAATTTGGCAGCATACGCTGCAAGTGTATCTAAGTTTTCACCAAATATTTTACACACTACATCTTGTCGTGCTCCTGTCATTAATTCATTAAAACGCATTTGTACTGGATATTGAAATCCTACGGTAATGCCGGGAACATCTTCTAATGCTTTTCCCATTTTTTCTGAAAGTTCATTATATGTTTTTGCAGAAGTCCATTTCTTTTTTTCTTTTAGAATGACCATCATATCGCAGGCTTCCATGGGCATTGGGTCGGTTGGCACTTCGCCACTACCAATTTTCGCCACTACTTTTTCTACTTCTGGAAATTTTGTTTTGAGAATGTGCGCTGCTTTCTGAGCACTTTCTATCGTTGTTGTTAAATTACTTCCTGTTAATACTCTTGTATCAACAGCAAAATCACCCTCTTCTAAAGCCGGAATAAACTCACCACCTAAAGTAGATAAAACGATTAATGCGCCGGCAAATAATATTAAAACAACAGATAATGTCCATTTAGGAATTTGTAATATTTTTTCTAATGTTTTTTGATAGATACGTTCTACTTTTATCATCCATCTGTCTGATAAAGTTGGTTTATGATTGATGGTTTTACTTAATGCCCAAGCACTCATCATTGGAATGTAGGTAAGCGATAAAATAAAAGCACCCAATAAAGCAAAAGCAACTGTTTGCGCCATGGGTTTAAACATTTTTCCTTCTATACCTTCCAACGTCAAAATGGGAAGATAAACGATTAATATAATGACTTGTCCAAATACGGCACTATTCATCATTTTTCCGGCAGAAATTGATACAGTATTATCCATTTCTTTTTGTGATAATCTTGTTACCTGAGAAAATTGCTTGCTGTGAGAGAATTGATGCATAACAGCTTCGACAATAATGACAGCACCATCTACTATTAATCCAAAATCTAATGCACCTAAGCTCATTAAATTTCCACTTACTCCAAATGTATTCATTAAGATAATGGCAAATAACATAGCTAGCGGAATAACGGATGCCACTAATAATCCTGCACGAATATTTCCTAAGAAAACAACCAATACAAAAATGACAATTAAGGCTCCTTCTAATAAATTTTTTTCTACAGTATGAATGGCGTTGTTGACCATTTTTGTTCTATCTAAAAAAGGTTCTATTTCTACGCCTTTTGGAAGTGTTTTTTTAATTTGTTCTATGCGTTGTTTTACTTCTTTGATGACTTTGCTGCTGTTTGCACCTTTTAACATCATCACTACGGCGCCGGCTACTTCTCCCTCATCATTATAGGTTAATGCCCCATATCGAGTAGCGTAGCCAGTACGAATGTCTGCTACGTCTTTTAAAAGCAATGGAATCCCACCACTGGTGCTTCGTATGGATATATTTTCCAAATCTTCTTTTGTACCAATTAATCCTTCACTTCGAATAAATAGTACGGTGGATGATTTCTCAATATAAGCGCCACCGGTATTTTGATTGTTTTTTTCTACTGCATCAAAAACATCATTGATGTTCAGGTGATATGCTTGTAGTTTATTGGCATTTACTGCAATTTCATATTGTTTTAGTTTGCCTCCAAAACTACTTACTTCTGCTACCCCTTTTACACCCATTAATTGGCGTTTTACAATCCAATCTTGAATGGTGCGTAATTCTGTTGCATCAAATTTATGTTCATATCCAGGTATAGGTTTTAGAACGTATTGATATATTTCTCCAAGCCCTGTAGTAACTGGCCCTAATTCAGGGGTGCCAATATTTTTTGGAATGACGTTTTGTACTTGTTGTAATCGCTCCGCTACTTGTTGCCGTGCCCAATACACATCAATATTGTCCTCCAATACAATGGTTACTAAAGATAATCCAAATCGTGAGAAGCTTCTGATTTCTTTAAGACCGGGGATATTACTGTTGGCTTGTTCTATGGGAAACGTTACCCACCTTTCGATGTCTGCTGCACCGAACGATGGAGCTACCGTAATAATTTGCACTTGATTATTGGTAATATCGGGTACTGCATCTATTGGCAGTTGTGTTGTTTGATAAATTCCATAGGCAATTAAAATAATTGTACCGATGGCTATAATGAGTTTATTCCTTATGGAAAACCCTATAATTTTAGTAAGCATGTTAGCGTTTTAGTTAATCAATAAAAATTACTTCCAGTTTTTTGGAAATAAAAAAATACAAAGATTTGATTAACAATTTTTAGGCGGTTGCCAAATGGAAGAAGTACATTCTGAAGCTATATAACGGACATCTTTTAGAATATAATCATCTTTCAGACAAAATATTTCTTTAGATAGAATAGAAAAATAGGTTTTTGGTGCTTCGGTGCTTATGGTTATACTGGTAGTATGACAGCCAGATTTGAAAGGAAGTTTTGCATCCTCCTCATCGTGCATAACACCCGTAGCATAATGAATTTTTAAATAGTCTAAAAAACTGATATAATGATTATCGTTTTTGTGTTTCCAATAATGTTCAATTAAAAAAGGTAATTTATACAATTGGTGCAACTCTGTCCCGTAAGACATGAACACGATCAATATTATTATGGAAAATAACCTTTTCAACTATGCAAAAGTACTTAAATAGACTTTAGTAGGAGATAAAACTGTTAAAAATTACGTTAAAAAACTTCAATAATACACATATCGTGGATTAAATCATTGAAAAACAAGCTAAAAAGAAAATACTTTTATTCAATTATTCAGATAAGTGAAATATCTATTATGATAAAAATAGGCATCATAGGCATGGGTAGAGTTGGCTCACAGCATTTAGAAAAGCTGTTAGAGAACGACTATTTTGACGTGATTGGATGCTTTGATATTAATAAAGAAAAACTCCAACGTATCAGTGAAGAATATAATGTGAAACAGTATGAGGATGTAGATGAATTGATTCAACAATGCGATGCTGTTGATATTTTAACTTCTGCCGATTCTCATTTTTATTATGCTGAAAAAGCCATTCGATACGGGAAACATATTTTTATAGATAAACCGATTTCGAATAATTTAGAAGAGGCGAAGCGTTTGGCAGAATTGGTGCGAGAGGCAGGTATTAAATTTCAAATTGGACATATTGAACGGTTTAATCCGGCGTTTTTGGCATTAAAGTCATTTGAAATAAATCCGATACTGATAGAAGCACACCGATTGTCTGTTTTTGACCCTAAAAGAGTGTCAGATTCTATCATTTTTGATGTTTTGATTCATGATATTGATATAGTTTTGTCGTTAGTAAAGGCTAATATTAAACATATCAATGCGAATGGAGTAGCTGTGTTGTCGAATCAAATAGATGTAGTGAATGTTCACATAGAATTTGACAATGGTTGTGTGGCTAATCTTACTGCGAGTAGAATTGCGGAACAAAAAATGCGTAAGATGTTGCTCTTTGAGCGCAATTGTCATTATACATTAGATTTTTTACAAAGAGAAGCCGAAATGGTGAAACTCTCTGAAACGTCAAAGCATAATTCTGTTCCTTTACGTTTGCAGGAAACTATGTATTACATTAATTCAGAAACATTAGAAACAGAAGAATATGATGCATTAAAAGAAGAACTCAAAACTTTTGCAGAATGTTTGATTTTTAATACAGAACCTAAAGTGTCTGTTTCAGATGGTTTAAAAAGTTTAGAGGTCGCACATGAAATTTTACGCAAAATCAATAAATTAAACGGGCATCAATTTTCGGCAGACAATAAATTATTGAATGCAGTTTGAAATACCATTCGCGTATAATAAAGATTTTTTTTCACGCAAAGAGCGCAAAGTTGCAACGTTTTATTTTGGTAGATTAATTCTTGGCAGATTTAGTTTTATCATTTTCCGATTTATCTTTTTCTTCTATTACAAAACTTGCCGGGAAAACTGGTTTTACTTGTTGTAAAAATTTGAAAGCTTCTGTTTGAGTTTCGAAATCACCGGCCCGCAAACGGAAATTAGGAGAGGAGTATGTTACAAACGTTACGATACCCGGAAATCGTGCTGAAAATTGTTCCTTTGCTTCAAATATTTTATCTCTAGAAGTAGCTTGAAAAATCTGTACCCGAACAGCACCTTTTTTAGAAGGTTTGCGGGTGTACATTTTTTGAAGAACATCAACACGCGGATCTTTGAAGTATAAAATATTATTTCCTACTGCTGGAATAGAATCATTGTTATCTGCTTTTATCATTTGAAATGCAACGAAAAAGCAGACAATCAATAATCCGTATTTTATACTTGTTTTTGTCATAGTTTATTAATGTTTTGCAGTATTTAGTGCAATCATTATGCCATTTCTTTTCCGTGGCAATGTTTGAATTTTTTACCACTTCCACAAGGGCACAAATCATTGCGTCCTACTTTTACTTCTGCACGCACTGGCTGTTGTTTTTCACGGGTTTCTCCGTTTTCAGCACCATTGTATTCATCTTCTATCGTGCCATCCCCTCTGCTTTCTGTTGTTTTTTCTACCACACGTTTGGTTTGGCGATGTTGTTGTACTTCTTCAGCATCTTCAATGGGTAAATGCCCTTTTAACAAGAAAGTAGATACATCTTTATTGATAGAGGAAAGCATTTGTTTGAATAATTCAAAAGCCTCAAATTTAAAAATCAATAATGGGTCTTTTTGCTCATGCACAGCCATTTGAACCGAGTGTTTTAATTCATCCATTTGGCGTAAATGATCTTTCCAATGATGGTCAATAAATAATAAAATGATATTTTGTTCAAATACTTTTGTCAGCTCTCGTCCTTTGTTATGATATGATTTTTCTAAGTTGGCAACAATATTAACATTGCGAGTTCCATCCGAAAATGGCAAAATAATATTTATGTATTGATTGCCTTTTTGCTCAAATACATTTTTAACTATCGGGTATGCTTTTTCTACAATCTCGTCCGACTTGCGCAAATATTTTTGATAGACTTCATGATAGAGTTGCTCTGTCAAATCTTCTATTCTTTTTGTCTTTAAATCTTCTTCAGAAATATCAGTATCTACTGTAAGGAAACGAATACAGTCTAATTTAAACGTTTCAATATTTTGGTTTAATTTTCCGTCATTACAGATTTCAAAACTTAAATCATAGAACATATTAATAAGGTCGAACGTAATACGCTCACCGATTAAAGCGTGTTGTCTGCGCTTATAAATGACTTCCCGTTGTGCGTTCATAACGTCATCATATTCTAACAAACGCTTACGAGTACCAAAGTGATTTTCTTCTACTTTTTTCTGTGCTCTCTCTATAGATTTAGTTACTAAGGAATGTTGGATAACTTCACCTTCTTTATAACCCATTTTGTCCATCATGCCGGCAATACGCTCTGAGCCAAATAAACGCATCAAATCATCTTCTAAAGAAGAATAAAATTGTGTGGAACCCGTATCCCCTTGTCGTCCGGCACGACCGCGCAACTGTCTGTCCACTCGTCGAGAATCATGCCTTTCTGAACCAATAATAGCTAATCCGCCCAATTCGCTTACATCTTTACCAAGTTTAATATCCGTACCACGACCAGCCATATTGGTAGCAATAGTTACTTGTCCGTTTAAACCCGCTTGTGCTACAATTTCTGCTTCTCGTTGGTGCTGTTTTGCATTCAATACATTGTGAGATATTTTGCGCATGTTGAGCATGCGGCTTAATAATTCGGATACTTCTACATTGGTGGTACCTACTAAAACTGGACGACCTTGTTCTTGAAGGTGTATAATTTCATCAATAATGGCATTATATTTTTCTCGTTTTGTTTTATAAATAAGGTCTTCTCTGTCTTCCCTTTTTATAATTCTATTAGTCGGAATAACAACGGTGTCTAATTTATAAATTTCCCAAAATTCTGATGCTTCTGTTTCGGCAGTACCCGTCATGCCACAAAGTTTGTGGTACATACGGAAGAAATTTTGCAAAGTAATAGTAGCAAAGGTTTGAGTAGCGGCTTCAATGGCTACATTTTCTTTAGCTTCAATGGCTTGGTGTAAGCCATCGCTGTAGCGACGACCTTCCATGATACGACCCGTTTGTTCGTCCACTATTTTCACTTTGCCTTCTATGATAACATATTCAACATCTTTATCAAATAAACAGTATGCTTTTAGTAATTGATTGACAGTATGTAAACGCTCTGATTTTATACTGAAATCTTGTAATATTTCATCTTTATGTTTTAATTTATCTTCATGTGATGAAGTAGAATTTTCTACTTCTGCAATTAAAGCCCCCACATCGGGCATTACAAAGAAATCTTTTTCTTCTCCTGATGTAGTAATAAGTTCGATTCCTTTATCTGTAAGATCTATTTGGTTGTTTTTTTCATCAATGACAAAATATAATTCGGCATCACATTTCGGCATTTCCTTTTGTTGGTCTTGCAGGTAATAGTTTTCTGTTTTCATTAGAATTTGTCTATTGCCTGGCTCACTCAGAAATTTTATAAGTGCACTATTTTTTGGTAATCCTCTGTGCGCGCGCAATAAAGCTAATCCGCCTTCGCCTTCTTTAGAGCCTGTATTGCCTGCTGCTATTTGTTGTTTGGCATCTAATATAAATTGTTGAATAGCTCTTTTTTGAGTATTTACCAGTCGTTCTATTCTTGGTTTTAATTCCAAGAACATTTGGTCTTCTCCTTTTGGTACGGGTCCTGAAATTATTAAAGGAGTTCTTGCGTCGTCAATTAAAACGGAGTCCACCTCATCTACCATTGCAAAATGTAATTTGCGTTGTACTTGCTCGTCTGCGGCACGCACCATGTTGTCGCGCAAGTAATCAAAACCAAATTCATTATTAGTTCCATAAGTAATATCTGCTAAATAGGCGTTTTTTCGACCATCCGTATGTGGTTGGTGTTTGTCTATGCAGTCAACCGTAATTCCAAGAAAATTGAATAGCATACCGTTCCACTCAGAGTCACGACGTGCCAAATAATCATTTACTGTAACGATATGCACCCCACAACTTGCCAAAGCATTGAGATAGGCAGGTAAAGTAGAAACGAGTGTTTTTCCTTCACCCGTTGCCATTTCAGAAATTTTTCCTTTATGCAAAACGATACCACCAATCAGCTGTACATCATAATGCACCATATTCCAAGTAATTTCTCCGCCGGCAGCCTCCCATTTATTTGGGTAAATGGCATCATCGCCCTCTATTTTTATGAATTTGTTTTTTACGGCTAAATCTCTATCTAATGGAGTGGCTTTTACCCGCAAAAACTCATTGGTAGAAAAACGTCTGGAGGCTTCTTTTACTACGGCAAAAGCTTCCGGTAATATTTCTTCTAAAATTTCTTCAATTGCCTCGTCGCGTTCTTTTTTTAATTTATCTACTTTGGCGAAAATACTTTCCTTTTCGTCTAACTCTAATTCTTCTTTTTCCGCTTTTTCAGAAAGTTCTGATATTTCTTTATCTATTTCGGAAAGATATTCTTTAATTCTAAATTTGAAGTCTTGAGTTTTTTGTCGAAGTTCATCAAGAGAAATGTTTTGATAGGACAAAAAATGTTCATTTATTTGAGCTACAATTGGTTCAAGAGTCTTTATGTCGCGATTAGACTTGTTACCGAAAATCTTGGAAAGCCCTTTTTGTAAGAAATTTAGCATATTGTTATATTAAAAGATAGTTTGCAAAGGTAATTTTTTTACAACATTTTTAAGTTATAATAATTGTAAAATGACAAATATTGTGCAAAACTTAAGATGCAGACAAAATGACGGTAAAATAAAGATGTATGAAGAGGTGATTTTCGTTTAAATCAGTATAAATTCCTAATTTTACAACAAAAATTTTAAATGAATATTTTATTATTAGGTTCAGGTGGCAGAGAAAATGCCTTCGCATACAAATTAGCTCAAAGTAAACATTGCTCTACATTATTTATAGCACCGGGAAATCCGGGAACAGTGAATTTTGGTACTAATGTAGCTATAGCTGCTACAGATTTTTCTTCTATAAAGAATTTCGTAATAGAAAATCAAATAGAACTTGTGGTAGTTGGCCCCGAGGCTCCATTGGTAGAAGGTATTTATGATTTTTTTTTAGAGGAGGAAGCATTGAAACATATTCCAGTATTTGGTCCCTCCAAAGTGGGTGCACAATTGGAAGGAAGCAAAGCATTTTCTAAAGCATTTATGGTGCGTCATCAAATTCCTACAGCAGCGTATGCAGAGTTTACGTCTGAAACCTTACAAGAGGGGTTGGATTATATTGCTCAACATACACTTCCAATAGTATTAAAAGCAGATGGACTAGCGGCAGGGAAAGGTGTGTTGATTTGTACCACAACGGAAGAAGCTCAAGCAGAATTTAAAGAAATGTTAGATGGAAAATTTGGTGAAGCCAGCGCCAAAGTGGTGATTGAGGAATTTATGGAAGGGATTGAATTTTCTGTTTTTGTTTTGACAGATGGAAAAGAATATAAAATTCTACCAACAGCCAAAGATTACAAACGTATCGGCGAAGGTGATACAGGATTGAACACTGGAGGAATGGGAGCGGTGTCGCCACCACCATTTGTAACAGAAACTATGATGCAAATGGTAGAAAAAACAATCATTCAACCAACGATTGAAGGTTTACATAAAGACGGTATCGCTTATAAAGGTGTGGTATATGTTGGGTTGATGCATTTGAAAACAGGAGAAACCAAAGTAGTAGAATACAACTGTCGAATGGGCGACCCAGAAACGGAAGCTGTTTTTCCGCGTATTCAAAATGATTTAGTAGAATTGATTTTATCTGCCATGAATAGCCAACTTGCTAAGGTCGAATTGCAAATAGATAAACGTGCTGCAACTACTATTATTTTGGCAAGTGGAGGTTACCCACAAGATTTTGAAAAAGGAAAAGTAATTACAGCAATAGAAGATTGCAAGGATTCGATAGTATTTCATTGCGGAACCAAACTGAATGAAAATGGTGAGTTGCTTACAAATGGCGGACGTGTTTTGGCCGTTACTTCATTGCACGAAGATTGGAAAGAAGCAGTTAAAATTTCCAATAAAAATGCAGCAATTATTCAATACGAAGGAAAATATTACCGACGAGATATTGGCTTTGATTTGTAGTTTGTTTAGCATAGTAACCTCAAAGCTTGTTCAAGTTTGTATATATTTATACTTAAATTTAATATATATAAGAAGTAAATAATATTTGTAGAATAAACAAGTTGAGAGACATTATTTATCTTTGTGTAACAAATTCAAACCTTATGCCTGTTACATTAAGGAAAAAATTTACTAATACAACCAAATTAATTTCTCAACAAAAAACTAAAGAAAGTGTAACCATTGAATTACACAATAAAGTATTACAAATATTAGGCAACCCAACACAAAAGAAAGAGGTCGTTTTTAGTCTGCCCTCTCATGCAGCGTGTAATAAAAGTTTAAAATTCTGGTGCAAGAAAGCTGGAATAGATAAACACATTACAAGACATTGTGCAAAACATTCATTTGCTACAAATTTAATTTATTATGGTGCAGATGTAAATACAGCAAGTAATTTATTAGGACATAACAGTTTGAGATATACAGAGAGATATACCCACATAATAAATCATTAAAAGAAAAAGCAGTTAGTAACCTACCAACAATTATTTATGATAGAAAAATTATTAAAAGAAATAGAGCAGTTAAAAAAGCAACTGAATGATTTAAGGCACTTGCAAAGCTACAAAATAGCCCAAGCATTAGATATTGAATATACTTACGAAAGTAATAAAATAGAGGGTAACACTTTAACCTTACAAGAAACTCAATTAGTAATTGAAAAAGGGTTAACCATTGGTGGCAAACCATTAAAAGAACATTTAGAAGCAACTAACCATTATTTTGCTATTGAATATATCAAACAATTAGTGGAGGAAAAAACACCATTTACAGAGCGTGTTTTAATGCAAATACACCAGCTTGTTTTGCAAGGAATAGATAACCATAATGCTGGTAAATATAGAAATGTGCAAGTGCTCATAAGTGGTGCAAAACACATACCTCCACCACCTTATTTAGTAACCAAACAAATGGAAGATTTTTTTATTTGGTACAATGAAAATAAAAGCACTTTGCACCCAGTTGTATTAAGTGCTGAAATGCATGAGCGATTGGTAACTATACACCCTTTTATAGATGGTAATGGCAGAACCAGCAGACTATTAATGAATTTAATTTTATTGCAAAATGGTTATCCAATAGCAATTTTAAAAGGAGATGTTTCTAACAGATTAAAATATTATGAGTGTTTGGAAATAGTACAAACCCAAGGCAACAAAGCCCCATTTATAGAACTCATTGCAGAAAATGTAAAAGATACCATAAATAGAATTTTAAAAAGTATTAGTTATGAATGAATTAGATGAATG
>ERZ724527.1488-NODE-1488-length-11013-cov-2.954919_pt1 | contig 11013 bp, 17 predicted proteins | sample MGYA00376060_ERZ724527 | MGnify/ENA primary metagenome ERZ724527 (study PRJEB28724, sample SAMN07190886) | activated sludge metagenome | isolation source: activated sludge of sewage treatment plant in Hong Hong | place: USA: Christiansburg, Virginia | collected...
ATGTTCTTGGTGGCTAGAATTCATGAGAGATATCCCATTGCCAATCATCAGAAACTGCTCGAGGGAATCAAAGATCACCACTGCCAAATTATCGACAAGCTCAAGAGATTGCTTCAGGAACGAATCTACAACTGCATTAGCGATGTGGATATGAAGACACATCCTTCCAAGGGCACCATGGACATCGTGTCATCAGTTCGGACACTGTACGACATTGCCGACGAGTATCTTTCGGTGAGCTCCCTCACGAAGATATTCGATTGGGATATCTTCGGAAGATACCTCGTGAGGATCCAAAAGCTCAATTAGCATTGTAGCGCAAACATTCTCCGCCCCGAAGTTGTGTACTACTTCAATGAGCTATAGTTTTTGTTGCGAGTCATCCCCGACCTCACTGAACGAAGGAAGTCAGTGTACAACACCCTCGGTATTACTACTGCTTGATCATTTGTAACTTACTGTGTTCCAATGCTTGACCACCATCCGAAGAATATTTCTGGTTGAGGCTGAGTGCGTACCACTTAAATCCAGACCACCGTTATAAACAGAACCGAATCAATGGAGGACATCAAAAAAGCACTCAAAATCCGTAAGTCAGCACTAGGACGGTTGCACAAGGAATACAGCAACTACCTGCTTGAAAAGAGCAAGTACAACCTGGATGCCAGCATCGATCCTGACGTCCTGAAGAAATCCAAGATGTTCTACGACGAGACTGAAAGTGCATTGTCGGCTGTCCGCCGTAGCATCGAGCAGTACCGCGAGCAGGTGTACTGCTACTTGGAGCAGTACAAGGAACAACTCAAGGAGCCCGAGTTAGGCGAAGAGTTGACGAGTCTAAATGAGACACTCAAAAAGATGAACGAGCTTTTGCCTGAAGAGGCTGCCCCCTGATAAATGCACTGCTGTTATCAAACAATTCATGAGTATCAGCGTTCAGAAGATAGTGCACTATTTCTTGTGCTCTGGCTCCTTGTTCTTTGGCTTACCGTTAGTCTGTGGATGCGGGTCCACTAGCTTCTTTGGTGGTAGGACAATATCCTTTTCTTTTTGGATGACTAATGGAGCCTACTCGCCTTTTTCGATGCTGAGGTTGAAGTAGCTGAGGGACTGTGGCTCCTCCCTCAGCTGCGTTATCAGCGGAATCTTTCCACCAGTCTCGGGATCTCTGAGCTTTAGAGGCAGCAGGATCCAATCGTAGATGTAATCGTATTCGTATCCCTCAGAAATGAATTTTTCCTTGAAAAGTCGCTTCAAAAATGAATAGTCTGGCTTCTCCTCATATTGGAGTCCACGACAGTAACGGAGGTACTTTTCAAATTCGATTGGAAGCCCCTCGCATAGCTCCTGAGTTATTAGCGAATTACTTCGATGGGAGTTGACTATTTTATTGATTTGACGCGTTCGAGCTTCTCGATAAGGTTGAGAGTGTCCACTCCCATCCAGGGAAGTGTCCCCTTCGCTAGGTACACAAGCATGTATCCAATTGCTTAAAGATCGTCTCTCCGGCTATTCTTAATGCCCTTGTGGGTGTTAATGCTTGCATACCGAAGAGTCCCGTAGAAACTTTTGACTTGACGAGCAGGAAGATGCTCCTTGGTATTCAGATCAATGTAGTTCGTTGCGTTGGCATAGTCAATCGTATAGATTTGATGCAACTTCTTTCCGAGCCCCATCAAAAAGTTCTCCGGTTTGATATCCCGATGAACAAATCCCTTGTAGTGGAGGTACTCGATGTTGCTCAGCACATGGTCAGCGATCATCAGGATAGTCTTGAGGCTGAATGTTCTTTTGCAGATATTGAAATAGTCCTCGAGAGTATTGCCGAGCAGGTCTGTCACGAGAAAATTGAAGTCCTCATCGAGCCCATACCAGTGAAGGTTGGGTACACCTACTCCTCCTTGAACGCTTTCAAGAACTGTGCCTTCGTGCACGACAAGTGGAGTCTTGGTTGACTTCAGTTCGCATTTGATAGCGACTTCCTGACCCGACTGTACATTCTTGCCAATGTAGATAGAACTGTACTTGCCTTTGTAGATTTTCTCTCCAAGCCGATAGCGTCCGCAGACTCTGATCTCGATCGAACTCATTTATATTTGAAAACGATCGGAGATTATTATAACGATTGTGGGGGTAGGGTTCCTGTTCGACCCTTTGAGATTAATTAGGTCCGCTGTTGGGAGAGGGATAAGGCACGCTTGATGGGCTCAGCAAACAATATTCTTAATTTATATTTAATATTTCCATATTAAAATAATCACCACATGGGACGCATTCAGTGCAAGGGCAAGGGAAAGGGTATCAGTTCGACCACCACCCTCTTCAGACGAAAGATCGCCAAGTGGGTCAGTCACACTCCCAAGTCAATTACCGAACTTATCGTCGCTATGGCAAAGAAGGGAGCTAGCCCTTCTCAGATTGGTGTTGTCATCCGAGACAAGGAAGGAGTGCCTAGCACTAAACTGTTGACAGGCCAGAAGATCGTTCGCATCCTCAAGAAGAACGGTAAGGAAGTTGTTACGCAGGTTGCGCCCCTCAGATCCCTGAGGATATCTACTGCCTAATTCGCAAGGCTATCAGCATTCGCAAGCACTTGGAAAAGAACAAGAAGGACAAGGATGCTAAGTACCGCCTGATTCTCATCGAATCGCGTATCCACCGTCTCGGCAGGTACTACAAGCGAGCTCAGAAGCTTCCCGCTAAGTGGCGCTAGTAATTCCTCTTCTTAACTTAGCGAGGCTGCCACCGCATCTGCCCTGGTTTCGGCTTGATCCCATATTTAAAATCTAACCTCCGCACGTATAAGGGTGGGTGCTGGATCATTTAAAATATTTTTGAAAACAAATTACGACTCGCTGCACATGACTGACCGAGACAAACTCATCCAGACCTACGTCTAGAAGAAGGTGGCTCACGACAAGGGCTAGGAAAACATTAAGAAAAGTACGATGCGTTTGCTACAAAGAACGACTGGAGGTGCGCGACAAGAAAAAGGAAGAAGCCAAGATCGAATTGCAGTTCAAGTCGCTCCAAAGTGTTGGACAGATAGTCGGGGAGACTCTGAAGCAACTCACCGAAGAGAAATGTAAGCAAGTGGAGTTGAATTAGACATTGTCAAGTCTTCGAGCGGATCAAGGAATGTTGTTGGAGTCAAGACCAAGATTGACAGAACCAAGCTCGCGGTTGGTGCTCGAGTGGCACTCGATCAGACCACGCTTACCATCGTTCGAATTCTGCCACGAGAAGTCGATCCTATGGTCTTCAATATGGCCAACGAGGATCCAGGCAAGGTTGACTTCAACGATATCGGCGGGCTTGGAGACCAAATTCGCATTCTCCGAGAAACCATTGAGTTGCCAATCACAAACCCCGAACTGTTTCGACGTGTAGGCATCAAGCCCCCAAAAGGTTGCCTGATGTATGGCCCTCCTGGAACAGGAAAGACACTGATAGCAAGGGCACTTGCTTGCAACGTTGAAGCCAAGTTCTTGAAGGTGGTTGCATCTGCTATCGTCGACAAATACATTGGTGAGTCAGCAAGAGTCATTCGAGAGATGTTTGCATACGCCAAGGAAAACCAACCTTGCATCATCTTCATGGACGAAATCGATGCCATCGGAGGAAAGAGGTTTAGTGAAGGTACTTCCGCAGATCGAGAAATCCAACGAACCCTCATGGAGCTGCTGAACCAGCTGGACGGTTTCGACGATCTTGGAAGAGTCAAGGTCGTGATGGCTACGAATCGACCTGATATCCTTGATCCGGCTCTTATGAGACCTGGTCGTTTGGACAGAAAAGTAGAGATTCCTCTACCAAATGAAGCTGCTCGTCTTGAAATCTTGAAAATCCACGCCAAGTCAATCACAACGCACGGTGAAATCGACTACGAGTCCATCGCCAAGATCTGCGAGTAATTCAACGGGGCCGATCTCCGCAACGTCTGCACAGAGGGCGGTATGTTCGCTATTCGAGATAACCGCGACTACGTTGTCGAGGAAGACTTCACAAAGGCTGCCCGAAAGATCAAGGAAACAAAGAAACTCGAATCAAAGATGGACTACAGCAAGGTCTGATATGCGACAGAATCAATGATTATAGAATTGCGTATGAAGCAACACGACAACAGATAGTCCAGAGAAGAGTGGGAACCATACAGGCCACTAATCTATGAAAGCTAGCTGCAGCGCATCGCAAAGTAAGCATTGGGTTAATGTCGGGTACAAGACGAATAGCACCAACCAAATTGCTGTAGGGCCCTATTCCTTCTTTCCGCATGTTGTTGTGGACCGTGGGTCCGCCGATCCGCGAATATTCCGACCGTCAATGTTGGTTCTTCCGCAGAACAGCACGACCCTCGCTAACATGGGGGTGCCACTCGGAGGTGTGCTCTGCCCTCTTCATATTCCAGAAGCTGTGATCGAAGGATAATAGACAGTCTAGTAACTAACGGAGAGCGCCAATTGGAAATGTCGCTGCGGCTTATACTACTGCTCGAGTAGCATACTGAAAAATGACCGAGTGTACTGCCACTCATGCAAAATAGCCAAGGTTTCGGTGTAGCATACAAAACTTCTCGCCAAGGGTGTCATTGATATGGTGGTAAGGCACGAACCAACTACTATCTACTATATCTTGGTGTTTGAAGTGTCCAAGGCTACTGTCACGGGAGTGCTTTACGTGATGCTTGAAGCTCTGAGAAGTGCTGTTGTTTCTATTCTAGAAAGTCCTGTAAAGTTGGTATTGATTGGCCATACGGCAACTGAACTGAGAATGTACAGCTTTGACTCTGACTCGCAGGAGCTGTCGGTGGTGATCAACAGGGAATTCGGGGAGCTCACTTAGAAATTAAATATGGTGGGTTGCGCAATCGAACACTGCGAGGCGTATCTGAATGCCATGATTGAGCACATTGAGTCGATGAACTACTTGTTTATCGAGCCTCGTTATGACAGGTTGGCAGATGTCCTAGCAACAGTAATACAAGCATAACCTGAACTTATCAAAAAGATTATTGTCCTCAGCACGAAAGGATAACATAATGGAGTCTACTCGACTGGTAAAGAACTTGTCAAGTCGAATGGTTCCTTTGTGGAATAGCACTTCGAGTCAATAGATAATAAGTTCAAGAACCTTGGACACCTGGTCAACGACAGTGGTAATAACTCTACGATGGATCTGTTCTGCGTGGTACCTCAAGGGGGTGCTGTTCAATTCGAGGATATCAAACACCCATTCCTACTCAGCGGAGGTTCCGTATTCCTTTACTCCGCCAATGACAACACCTCAGAGCTCTACTACGATGTGTATAGGTGCATCACTCGGCTAACTGCCTTCAAGGTTGAAATCACATGCTTTACGGGCGTGGGGTTACGAGTGGGGTCCCTTGCCTACGGACACTACCTCAAGCATAAGAACAAAGTGAATCTGAATAGTCTCAACTAAGATAGTAGCCTCGTGGCACTATTTCAACTGTGCGAGTACCATCAACATAACGAAGGAAGTAGTTTCGCACTTTCCGAACGAGCTTGCAGTTCGTAGTAGCCTACTTCGATGGGAGGGCACACCGTAAGCGAATCATCAACTACAGCCTGTACCGATGCAACAACAACGAAAACCATCAGGTTATGGCTGGATTCGATCCATAAGCTGCGGCAAGAGTGCTCCTCACCGAAGCGATTGTATACAAGCACCGTACGAGGAACATTGCCATGGCTAGACAACGCGTCCTCGATTCTGTCAATAGGATGAGAGAGTTCTATCTTATTGTGGTACACACTCTTCTAAGCCTAGAACTACAACGTTTAGACAATGGAACAAAATTCCAAAGCCGTAGAACTGTCTGCTCGGTATTCTGACAATATGGGTTTATTTGCATGCCATGTATTCTCACTGCTGCATCGCTACCGAGGGTTATCAGTCGACCTATGCGGTCATCCTGTGTGGAGGGTAGGGCTGTAGGAAATTCGGATACTCACCAGTGCTGTTGTGGAAACAAGCAAAATGCTTTATCCTAGGGTCTATGAACTTCCTTCGAGTTACTTCTCGGAGGGGAATTAAGATGATTGTGATCCAAGGGCAACCATTTACTCAGACTCAACGGCCTTCGATACACAATCTGTCATCATTGTCGATAATGGACGAAAGATTTTCGTCTATGCCAATGACTAACGACCCGAGGTTCTCTAAAGCCTCTTCGGCACCAGCAATCCTTCCTAAATAGAGAGCCTAACCCATCTTGAGCCATCAACGCAAGAAAGCAAGGCGCTCTGCAATTTTATCGAGCAGATTAGATTGAAGACGAGAGGCGGCTGCATAAGCCTCTAGATGGTTGCAACAACTTCAAAGTTCAATAGGTACGAGGAGGAGCTGTTCGTAGAGAACAGCTATCGGCAGAGCGGCGTAGATAACTACGTACGTTGGATGAGAACTCATACTGAGTAGTGATGCTATCAAACAATCTTTCTCACAATCACTCAACAGAATTGGCAATGCTGTCGCCCACTTCCTCGTCCTTGCATTTCACCCGGAGCTTCATCAAGCATCCCTTCTTGGTGTCGAAACCAATAATGCAGATTACCAGCACTCTCTCCTGACCCAGGTAGCTGCCCGAAAGGTAGCAAGTGTTCAAGTTCGTCTTTTTGCTGGGGTCTTCCTGCTCGCCTTCGCAGACTGCCAGGCCGAAATGCTTTTGTATTTCCTTCGCAGCAGCCTGGGTATTCGGGTAGTTCAGTTGGTAGGTTGCTGCTATTTCCTTGGTCTGGAAACCGTCCCAGTTTTGCACGAATGATCCCTTGGGTAGATACTGCGGCACCATATAATCCGTAAAGGTAAGGTTGAAGTCCTCGAGGGGGTACTCGTCTTCATACTGAGTAACCTTGGCACCTTGTGTTTCCTTCATCCGGTACTTCATCAAACTATTGAATGTTGCAGTTGTGAAGTGCTCATCGTTTGGCATTGATAGCCCCAGAAAGATATCGGAGGTGCTGTTTGGCTTAATTTCCTTGGCTGGGATCAAATGAATGAAATTCAGACTTTCGCTGTTGTGCTTCAACTCTATTCGAACATCTTCCATGATTGCTGAGGGGGTGTGGTTAGTTACAGTGTATTCCAGCACCAAGTTCTCCTTAAAAAAGAACTTGCGTAGCTTTACCTAGAACTAGGCTTCCTTTTCAGTCAGCAACACCGAAGGGCATACGCGGAGCATCGGACCATATTTGCTGAAGGTAGTATGATTTTTGAAAATGTCCCGGAAGCGTGTTTATTCTTCTGCTTCCACCAGATCAACCTTCTTCGTTTCTTCATCCTGAGGTTTGATAATGTTGTCCAGACCGACTTCATCTCCCCAAGCTCTGATGGTGTCCCAGTTGAGTGCTGAGGCCTCAGAACTACTCTGGAGTTTGGTGAGATTTTGCTGCAGGTATGCTTCAAGCAGGTCAATTTCAAACGCAGAGGTTGTTTAAGTCGGTGTTTCAATAACTGAACGGTATCTCACTTCTTCATCCTCGTCATGAGCGAACTGCTTGATAACCCTGTTGATGCTGCCTTTTAACGGAGACTAGAAGTGCGATAGTTTGATCAGAGTGGAGAGTGAGCATGCTCTAATCGGAGCATCTTGAAGGTATATCTGCCCAATGAGATGCTTGAGCAGCACTTAATCGATGTTCACAGCATTAACCTCACGGGAAATGATACCAAGAATCTGGAAGTGAATCTTCTAGAAGGACTGAGTCATGAGAAAGCCTGACAGAATTCTTAGACAGTCCTTTTTGGCCTATCCCCCGATCTGCTTGATCTCGAACTCCATAACATCCACAGCACTCTTGGTAAAGTCATACTTCCTCTCCTGATGCATAAACCGCAGCAAAAAGGAATTGACCAACTCAAACTTTCCGGGGAACTGCCTGACTACATTCTTAATAGACTCTAGCACATCGATTTTATAGTCGTCTGACATCTCGCTCATGGACTCCGAGATCTGTTGGAACAGCTTTTCAAGTTGCGACTCGTTGCACATCCGCAGCAGAATAGAAGCGGCAAGTGAGGACAGGCTACGGTTCTTATCCGACAGCACCTTTTCAATTTAGCTAATGTTGACCATGAGGCTACGCCTTGAGGGATTCTTCAGAAGCTTGTTGTAAAGCTTGAGCACAGCGTACTTCCTGACGGTGTTGGTTGTCACCAGATACGACTCCAGGATTTTCACAACATCCAGCAGATCCTTATTCGACATTAATGAGGATTCACAGGCCAGCTTGGCTGCTTCCAGCACAACGCTGGGATAGTTGCTGCGCACCTGCTTGATGATAAAGTTGATGATGGCCTATCTCACTCAACGATGTACCGATGCCTCATCCGACGAATGGTCCAGGTCTTCAACGTAGGTTGCCAGCAGCCGGATCAACTGAATTGTGCAATGCTCTGTCAGGTTCTCTTTCATGAGAGCATAAAGCACCTTCTTCACAGCATTGCTATCCTTCTTTCGAATTTCGAAGAGCAATATCAGAGCATGCAGCTTTGTGGATGGCTATCTGGAATTGAGTCTTTCAGTGACTTCCTTAGTCCACTTCCTAACCATCTCCTCGTGCTTCGAGAACAGTTGGATACCGCTAAGAAGAGCTGCTGTCGACACTCCTGGATTGTCGCTAGCAATCAACGTGAGTATGTACCTACTCTAAGTGATGCCAATACCTTTCGATTTGGGCAAGGTTCGACTGGTCAAGCACCAGCTGGATCGTTCGCAGTGCATTCATCTTGAAGAAGTTGTCCTTATCCTGAATGTCCTTGACCAAGCAGGAGGTGACGATATAGATTGATGGCTGGTCCTTCAGCTCCTTAATGATCTGGTACACCATTCTGCGAAGTTCTCCAACCGGTGATTTGAACAGCTTGGTAATTGAGAAGAACAGCTGTACAATCTCGGTTTCGGTGAACTGCTAACCTCGGTTGAGTAGGCAGATGAGCTCAGTCAGCACCTTTTGGCACTTACGTGGGTCCAGCTGGTTGTCGTTGAAGCTCTTAGCAGCAGCAATCACTTCGGCTTTATCAATGCGACCGGCATGAGGAGTCTTGCCATAGTTGCGGATGTAATTTTGGCCGCTCTGGACCATAGTCTTGACCATGTTAACGTAGTTCATCTTCCCAAACAATTTATAATCAAATCGAATGGCATATACGTGGAGGCTCACGGCTTTAGCCACTCCGCTTGACTTTCCAGGAGCTCGTTTACATGGTGTTCGAATCTCCGCATATCCTACTCCAGGGACGTAAGGGTTGAGAGAGTTCGCTGCTATTTCTCCCTAGAAAGACGCGTCGCCCTGTTATACTCCTTTATGGGTACGCCGATAGCAATCATGTATACCAAGATTTCGTAGAAGTTTTAAACCCCCTTTTATAGTGCAACCTCCACCGACCTTTCCTTGTACTCTCTCAGGGGGGTTTCCGAAACATAACGTTGTGCCCAATGTTCCAACCGATGGAACACCCTACCGAACTAAACAAAGAAGGGTAATATGCGACTGTTGGGATTGTCCAACTGAGCACGTTTGGCGTATCCAATAAGCGGCCTTGAAAAGGTACGGATGAAGAGCGTGAATAGCTTGCTGAATGGTATCCTGAGGTTAGTTTACCAGCTTACATCGGACTGTCAGATTATAAAGTACCACGAGTGTTTCTTTGAATATTTAAAAAATGCAACAAACCAAGACCATCCCCGACGGCCAACGTACCAAAGTGATCTACACACTGATCAAGGATCAGAAGTATCAGGATGTACTGCTGGCATAACATAGGCCATTACGCATCTCAACTACGAGCTACAATTCTGCCCGCGCAGTCGCTCCATGTCGCTGCTGGCCTACTGCTATTATATGAGTCAGGATTTCTCCAATGCTGCCCGAGTCTACGAACAGCTGGTGAAGTACTATCCTGAAATCCATGACTACAAGCTCTATCTTGCCGAAAGTCACTATAAAAACGGAGATCTTGAAGAGGCTTTGAAAGTTAGTCAGACTATTCAAGACCCGGAATACAGGCAGCGGCTCATCCAGCTTCAGGCACTCATCAAGTACTCCCAAGAAGAGATCCAGCACGCTAAGGCACTCCTCAGGCAAGGTAATCTAAATATTTACTCAGGTAGCCAGGACGATGCCGATATTATTGTCAACGAGGGATGCATTCTCTATAAAGAAGGCAAGTACGAAGAGGCTAGAGTAAAGTTCTCGGAAGCCATGAACACCCTTGGATATAATTGCGAACTGGCTTACAACATTGCCCTGTGCCACTTTAAGATGAAGCAACTTGCACCTTCTCTGAGCCACATCGCTGAGATTATCGAAAAGGGAGTGCGATAGCATCCTGAGCTGGGAGTAGGCTCCTACGCACCCGAAATCGAAGTGAAGAGTGTAGGAAATAGTCAAACACTGAAGGAAACTGCACTGATCGAAGCTTTTAATCTCAAAGCAGCCATCGAATACACCATTAAAAACTTTGCTTCTGCAAAGTAGGCTTTACTGGACATGCCTCCGCGTTCTGAAGAAGAGCTTGACTCTGTTACCCTCATGAATCAGGCTTTGATGAACATCGAAGACGATCCCAACGGCTCTTTCAAAAAGCTGAACTTCCTTCTACAAAACCCCCCATTTCCGACTGAAACTTTCATTAACCTTCTATTGCTCTACTGCAAGTTTGGCTACTTCGATATGGCAGCCGATGTGCTCGCTGAAAACTCCGATCTCACCTATCGCATGCCCAACCAGGAGGAGTTCTAATACATCGATGCGCTCATCTTATCCAAAGCATCCCCTGAAGAATCGCTTCGGAAGTTTGAAATTCTTGCCAATCGGCACATCGATGCCCTTCGGCAGCTCACCAAAAGCATTCAGGATGCAAGGTTGACGCGCGATAACGAGGGAATCAAGAAATCCCTCAAGGAGTTCGACTAGTGTTTGGAAAAATATATTCCAATACTCATGTCGCAAGCCAAAATTTATTGGGATAAGGAAAATTATGCTGCTG
>ERZ724527.1496-NODE-1496-length-10990-cov-3.497759_pt1 | contig 10990 bp, 14 predicted proteins | sample MGYA00376060_ERZ724527 | MGnify/ENA primary metagenome ERZ724527 (study PRJEB28724, sample SAMN07190886) | activated sludge metagenome | isolation source: activated sludge of sewage treatment plant in Hong Hong | place: USA: Christiansburg, Virginia | collected...
GCTCTCGGTCTTGTTTTCTGCGGGTAGCTGCACCCTCAGCGGCACTGGCAAGCTATTACTTGCCGAACCGTCACCAGTAAGCTTGAACTCTTCCAGCTGGTTATTTTCTTGCATAGGCCGAAATTAGACGATTATATTGTCCCTACAGCCGCTTAGCACTTAACCTCTATCACTAGAACAAACTTTGAGTGGTAGGCTGGTCCCTCACCAAACTCGCGGGAAAAATTGCAATATCAACTTCAAGAGTCGACGCAAACCACCAAGATTATTACTATTACAAATGAAGCAAAGGCAAGAGTTCACATCATCACCTTTCCGAACAGTTCTTCACTGCGCCGGAGCATACCTTTTTTTTCTGTATCGCTAAGTTCCCGGAGTGCACCTCGGATGAAAGGCGTAAAGCAGCACTTGAAACCGTTGAGGGTGATGTTCGCGATGTAAGTGACGTTCGTGATGCGGTCATTAACCGGCGTAAAGATGATTTCATCAATGGCGGTGATGTCGTCGTTCTGTCCGTGCAGGGAGATCATCTGCATAGGTTTGTAATGGGTTGCAACGTAACGCACAACACTGGTGGAATCGTTGAAGACCGTGATGATGTCATATTCCGAACCAACTTCCTGCGGGGTTTTCTTGATCACCTTGCACCCTCGAGTATTGGGATCCCATTCGGTAATGACCTCGAACCTACTGAAGTAGGCCCATACTCGTTCGAGGTTGGCGTTGACGGGTATCGTGAATTCCAAATGCACCATTAATATTTCTGACAAGCTCGCCGAATTTTCGGTTATAAAGTCTAAACTCTTCCAATAGTCGAACTGTTCTATTGGCAGGTACGACGAATACCAGATAATATTATCTTGGGCAATGCGATTACGCAGAAGTTCAAGCGGCTTGCGAACTTCCGAATCGACTCAGGACTTCTGTGCTGGGCAGTCTTGCTCGCCAGCTGAATGCGCCGTCTGCAAGGTTGGTCTGCGTCTGCGACACCGTCAGATTGCGGGTCGTATTATCGCAAACAAGTATTCGGCTTCCCAGAACTTCTTCTACTCCAAGGACATCGCAGATCTTCTTGACAGTAAACCCTTTGCTAAGAGCTAGATAGAAGTACTCGCAACGTCTTGCTAACCGGCGATCTACGCCTCCTAGACTCTACTGAGGAGAACCTTGGAAGCCTCAACTCTGCCGGTTAGAGCCATCAGCTCATCAGCGAACTAGCTGAGTACTTTAAGTACTACAGGGATGTACCACGACTGCACATGCGCTCCTTCGTGCAAATCTACCGCCGGCATCATGAACTCAAGCGCATTCTTGAATACAACCGGCTCAAAATTGTACTTAATCTTTCGTCCGAGCAACACCAGTAATCGCTACCGAGCAGACAGAGACCCACCGTCAAACCTTCGTTAATACTGAAGGATATTTAGTTGAGTCGTGAAGTCACCGAGCGTCCAAGCTCGCAATCTTCATCTCTACTCCAACTGAAGGAAAGGTTGGCGAAAGTAATCAGGGATGAACCAAGGAAGCAATACCGTAATTCAACCTTAGAACTGATCGATAAGCTATACACCTTTCCGCAGAAGGGAATCGCCAGAGCCGAGAAGCCCATTAACAAATGTTCGTTTCAAGATATCAGCGAGATTCAGTATGGAGGCAGCCGAAGAAAGTTAGCTGTACCGACAACAACCCTCCCGAGCCCGAACATGAAAAAGAACAACAGAACGAAGGTAGGAGTCGGTGCTTGTCATCCTTTTCTATTGAGAACGGGCAAATCGGTACACGATAGAAAACGAATGTCGATGGAAAACATGCGATCGACCTGCCTTATATCAGAAAGAAGCCGTGAGCTGCGTAACAGAAGGACAAGCCAGGAAGGTAAACGTCAAGTTACCCAATTGCCGAGATCAAAATCGCCGCTAATTGTTGATAAGTTAAAGCTGGAGAAGAAATCAAAGAATAAACGTGGTATATTGGCCTCTACCGACACATCTTACGAACGTCCACGAACAAATATCCAGCAAACACCCCTACCAGTCAGCAAACCCGCGGGTCGTAAGTATGTAACTCCGACGAGTTCTGGAAAACCAAAACATGCAAGGGTATCCTCCGAGCAATTGGATGCACATCGTCGCTCCCTTAATGACCTCCCAACGGCCAAAAGCCCCAAGCTGAAGATCACTATTAACCAGAATAACATCTTCAATATAGTCTTGGATGGTCGAAAGGACCTCCCGAAGACTCCCAACCGTCCCCTGAAGAAGCAACGCAAATGATATTATCTGTTTACTTGCCATAATGGATAGGGAAAATGAGGCAATCCGGGATTTGGTGGCTGGTCCCCACTGCATATTTGCACTATCACCCATCCAATACCCCAACGAGAGGCAGCAACGATACTTTCTGGCGTACTCGACAGTCTTCCAGATTCTGCGGAACGATGCGGAACCTGACCGAACGTTCCAGGAGATGATATTCAAAAACTCGTCAGCAAACCTGCGGACCATTGTGCATGGACTGTTGTACTTTAGTTTGCTCAACCACCAACACCATCCCAAGGTGTTCAGCCACATTCAGCTACTCAGGAATGAGGGAATGAAGCTGTACGTAGAGTGCGTAGCCGACGTAACCACTTCCTTTATTTAGCTACTCGGCGAAGGTTTCAGCTAGCTCAAGGATGACGTCGCGCAGCTACTTCCTCAGATCTGTAGAGACTTCGCGAGATACAAGTTGCTAAACGAGCGGATGGTGGTGTTGTTGCTAAAAACAGTCAACTCGGTAGACCCAACCGAACTGCAAATGAACTACTCTTGGAAGGTCATCGAGGTGCTCGAAGACATCATCCGCGAGGCAGGCAGCGTTCGAGGGTTTGGCAGATACATTTTCTTGAAGCTCCTGAAGCTCCTCACATTGTTGTACGTAATGGTCGATGAGGAGGGCATCCGCGAGTTCAGGTAGGACTGCCAAAGACTCGCACTACAGATATGGGAGCTTGACAATGAAGAGTGCCTCCTTTGCGGAAACGAGGTATTCCGTTATCACCAAGAGCTGATCCCCTATGCTGGACAGTTCCCGCAACTTACCAAACTCATGCGAGACTATAAGGAATTGTACCCAACCATTTAGCAACACATCCTATCCATGCCTTGGCACGAGCGCTAAAGCATTATGGGAGTCAACCTTAAATTTACGCTGACTTAGACTCTGCACTATCTGCATACTGTGCATGACCCCGCACAGATCGACTACCAACTCAGCTGGTTGTACAGACAACTTGAACTCAACAGATCATTTGACCTCCTCGTCATCGACATGGTAAGTGTAAGTCATAATAAAGCTGCGATACGTACTACGTGTTCTTGAGGACAACGAAAGCAAGCTTACCATCCTCGATCGATTTATTAACCACTGCTGGTCCAAGCCAGTCCTGTGTGAATGTGCCAGGCAAGCACTCTTCTTCGACTGGTTTGTCAAGGGTACTCCATCGGATGAAAAACTATGGGAACTTGCATTTCCGGGACTGCGAGTGCTCCAAATGGAATTCGGACTTCGAGTCAATACGTTCGAAAGGATGCTCGAATATGTATTACTGCAGAACAGCGGTGAGTAGCAACCATCGAGAGTCAAGGACAACCTTAAAAGGATTCTGTTGCTGGCAGACGCTAAAGGATTAATACAGTTGCAGTTGGTGTTGACCCACCCAGTCATCTCCATTTCAGTCAAGCAGGAACTCACCAAGTTATTGACAGTTCAAGGCGCAACTGAATCTGAAAAGAAGGAGCAGTACAACCCGTTCGGGCATGAGGAATTGGATCAAAGCGGGATACACTCCGAACAAAAAGACATTGATTGGGAGGAGGAATAGTACAACAGCAACGTGAATTCTAGTATTAGTAACGGTAATGGCAACGGTGTCCCAGTCGTCAGTCATGAAGACCTGTAAGACTATCTGGAGTTGCAGTTGGAGAAGGAGTTTGTGGAGGAAACCGGAAGCAAGCTATCATTACTACTCGGGAAACCCACCAAAGATAGCTACCAGCAGCTGGCCGAGTGTGTGATCGGGTTGATCAGAAAAGCCAATCAACGTAACGAACCCGAGACAGTTACGATGCTCTACAACGAAGTCGTCAAGCTTACCTACATACTGTTTCAGTCGCATTTCGAATAGTTTTGGCTCGTGGACAAAGACACCAACGTATTGGGATGGCTGGTGGAGAAGATGCAGGCAAACTGGGCGTGTACCTCCCTTGAGCTTCTATTTTATAGAAGAGTCATCAGGGAACTAGGTAAGGTCTTCAAGATAACACCATACGCAACCACCTTCATGTTATTCTTTCGAGTGGGACACCATCGAGCACACGCCAAGTAGATTCTGCAGTTCCTAACAGAAGGACTTTCCAAGGATACTGTCGGCTTGACTCTCAAGAATTTAATAGACGAGCCCGGTATCCAAAGCGAGGCATCGAAGAAGGCGATACCGTTCGGCATCCACCTAACAACAGAATAACTACGCAGATGACGTCTACTATCATAATATAATGGACAGATTATAAAAACTCGGCTTGCAGCTGCAAGCTGTATATGACTACGTCATTGTGGGTGCTGGAATCGCTGGTGTGCAAGCCGCTGAACTATTGGCTCAACATGGAAAGTCCTTTATAGTGTTGGAAGCCCAGTCTGTATTGGGTGGGAGGGTCAGCACGATCAACATTGGTGAGATGGCAGAAGCTGCAGGTGTGAGTTGGATTCAGAATAATCCCAAGGTTAGAGATTTCCAAATCGAAAAGGGTGCTACTTGGGTGGAACTCGGTCACGAGCTCATTGCTACACTCTGTAAACAACTTGGTGTTGGACTCAGGGAGCAGTACGGAGAGGGCAATAACCTCTATCTCAGCAAGGAACGTATCTTTAGTAACAAGGAACTGTTGAAAGACAAGGAGGTAGGCCAGAAACTCTTCCAAGCAGTCAAGAAATTTGAGGAGCTCTCAGAGATCTACGGCAAGACTGTCTTGGAGGGTCGCAAGCGTAGCAAGGAGGCGGATGAGATGCTAAAGCTCTACGATGGTATGACTGTGGGGGAGTTTATGTCAAAGTAGTTCCCTGATGCCTTCGTCAGAGGCTTCCTCGAGAATATGATTTAGCACACCGAGTGCGCCGATTGCAGCAAAAACAGTATGCACGAAGTGCTCACCAAAAACTACTGCTCAAACGACATACAAATCGTGAAGGAATTCCTTGGAGGTGACTTCGAGCATGAAGGCAGTTACCTAGCCAATGGCGGTACTTCACTGTTGCTCAACGGCATCATCAAAAGAATTGAGGATAAGCTAAAGCGATCTCGGACTGAACTATTCATAACTAACTGTCCAGTTCAGGCCATCACCAACGGTACTTCATAAATTGTGAATGTCGTTGCCGAATACAAAGGAAAGAAGACGGCTATTAATTGTCGAAAGGTGATAGTGACAGTGCCTATAGCCGTCATCAAGAACGTCCGAATTTCCAAGCTCTCCAACGCAAAGAAGATTCTCTTCGAGAATCAATTGGAGACAAGCTCACAAAAAAGTTTCGTGTTGTGTAAAAGACCATTTTGGCGAAAGCTGAGCTGGAGTGGCGATCTACTCTTCTCCCAGGACTTCAATATTAACATGGCACACGATATCTCACCTCAAGACTAGAGCTGTGGAATTCTCGTGATGTTCCATAACGCCACCAAACTTGACAAATGGGAAAAGCAGTTTGCGGCCAGCAAAAATCCCTATTCTGAAAAGCGCAAGTACTTGATTGAGCTGCTTGCTAAGATGTTTCTGAACGGTGATACCAAGCACCCTGATCTTCAAGACCTTGTCTTTTCCGAATGCTCCTTCCAAAAGGATGAATACATTCGCAGTGGCTTCCAATCTAACACCAAGCCAGGGACCTTCGGCAAGCTTCTTGACCAAAACGAAGGACTCGAGGCCTTTTATCGTGACGAAGACAATCTCATCTTCGCTGGCTCAGAATACTCCGACGAGTTTGCAAGCTACATGGAGGGCGCAATCCGCAGTGCTCGAAAGAAGGTGCACAGATAGTTGGGTCTGCAGGATCCTTTGCTGGCAACAGCCAAGTGACAGAACCCTAGTTAGAATTTAAATTACCGAAGCTAAAGCGTATGTTGCAGGACCGTACCCCAAAGATCAGAGTGGTGATTAGGAAGCGTCCCCTATCGAAGAAGGAATAACACCGTGGCGAAACGGACATTATTCAGGTGCAGGATCAGAGTACCGTGGTAGTCTTCGAACAGAAGTAACGGAACTCTTTCATGTAGAGTCAAAGTCGATCTGACTCCCTACACCGACGAGTATCGGTTCAACTTCGATGGAGCCTATGATCAGAATAGCACCAATTAGGACCTGTACCGGTCATCAGTGAGACCTCTCGTGGAATCAGCATTCGATGGGGCCAAGGTCACCTGCTTTGCTTACGGACAAACTGGCAGTGGAAAGACATACACAATGCTGGGTGACGCTTCGAGTAGAGTACCCGGGCTGTACCTGCTCGGCGCCTTCGACATCTTCTAGCGATTGAAACGGGTAGAATAGCTGTCAACTTTAGAAGGAGTATGCTGGATTCAGCGTGTGGATCAGCTTTTACGAGATTTATTGTGGCAAACTGTACGATCTCCTCAATGAACGAAATCTTCTATTTGCTCGGGAGGATGCAAAGCAGAATGTCAATATAATTGGTCTGGAGGAAAAGCGAGTCAACAGCGTCGAGACACTGATGCAGATCATTGAGTTTGGTTCCGGTGTTCGAGTTACTGCTCAGAACGGTACTAACGTGGACAGCAGTCGATCCCATGCGATTCTACAGATTTCGTTGCGCAACCAAAACAAACCCTACGGCAAGATGTCGTTCATCGATCTTGCGGGGAGCGAGAGAGCAGCTGACCATGCTGACCAGACCTACAAACAAACCAGAATTGACGGCGCTGAGATCAACAAATCACTACTCGCCTTGAAAGAGTGTATTAGAGCTCTGGACCAGAATAAAAACCATACGCCATTTAGAGGGAGCAAACTAACTATGGTACTAAAAGACTCGTTCACGGGATACTGCCGTACGTTAATGATTGGCAATATTTCACCAAACAGTTCGAGCTGTGAGAATACTCTGAATACGCTGAAGTATGCTGATCGAGTGAAGGAGCTTAAGAAGCCGAACAAAGACCAGATTGCCAATAACATTAATGGGTTAGATGAGTTGTCAAAGCAACTAATGTTGCCACGAACAAATGGACCGACAGTTACAACGAAACACCATAAGCAGGAAGATGAGGATTAGAACATGTTTAGAAAGGACAGGAAGACCTAACCTCCGCGCAAACAGCAGCAGATGCCTTACCAGCAACAGTACCAACCTCCACAGCCAATATTTGCAGTTAAAAACAACCCTCTTCAGAACAAGAATATGTCTCCGGGTAGGGAGCCCGCTCGCGAACATTACATTGAGCGGCAGGCACCTGAACCTATCCAACCTATCCAGGCTTATTAAAGGTTACCACCTCCTCAACCGAAAGAGTTGAGGTTGCAGCCTATCCGCACCCGCGAAGATTTTCTGCATCTCGCTCGTCGTCATGAAAGTTACGTCCAAATGATCATCGAAGAAGAAGAGGACGTCGTTCGTACACACTAGAAGCACATCAACACTAACATAGAGCTCATCAAGGCCGAGATGGTGTTAATGAACGAAGCGGATAAGATAGGAAGTGATATTGAGAGTTATCTGGGCAGTTTGGAGTCAGTGCTACAACGATAACTCGCATCAATCAACCAGATGCGCGAAAAGTACTTTAATCCCTCATATAGGGTCGGCAGCCTGCAGCAACATCTGCGCGAGGCCTAACAAATCGAAAAGTTATATTTTAAGGAGTCCCACAACTTCGCTGACGTGATGCAGGAGGACGACGACCTGCTGGACGTCCGCGAACACGACAACCTCTTCTACTGATGATGCTCTGGTTCGATAAAATATTAGCCGAGAGGGGGAACCCGTGAAAGCTTGAGCGAGCGACAGCGGCCGGCCAATTCAGTACCGTCGGGAGGACTGGCTCGGTGCGCGCGACCCCATGCCGAACTTGTACACTCCGTTGTCTCTACATCGCTAAAGGCGTACTTCTTGGCGTACTTGAGCTCCCGGCTGCGCGCAGTCTCCAGCTGCACCAAGATGTTCTCGACCTCGCTGAGGGGGTCCTGCAGCAGCTGATCCTCCATGCTTTTAGACTGGTGATTCGTTGAGGGTGTGGTGGCTCTTTCCGTCTTCTTTTCCGAATACACTGACTTCTCCATCTCAGTGTTGGGTAGATGAATATTCTCAAGGTAGTAGTTAATGACGATCTCTCCTATCTTCTTGTTGCTATTTCGAAAGAATAGAGGTAAATGCAACTCGCTCGATTCACCCCTCCGTATGTTCTCCACCAGGAAGTAGACACTTGCATAACGGCTATCCATCACACCATGGTGTTACTGATGGCTGCGAACCTCCAGTGTAACCATTTAAGTGAACCGCACGGGGAATGCTAATTGCTAAAGGAATTCCACCTTATTGTTCAGCACCTGCTTGCGCTGAGTCTCGCGTATGAGCCCGTGACACTGAAAGGCTATGTATTCAGTGCTCCCGACCTAGCAGACAGCGTACTCCACAACTACGCTGTTTAGATAGAGCCACTGCTGTTTTTTTACGCTTCGCTCCTCCTTAACCGCAACCTCAAAGTAGATCCAACCCACTTTGTGGAAGTTGCTTATTAGTGGCTACGGTTAGCTCAACATCTTACAAGTTTAAGTTGCTCCATACTGGACGAAAGCAGGTTGTCAATGAGTACTTCACTCTCGCCAACCACTTCTGGTAGGCCCTGACCGTTGCGCATGAAGTCAATTTGGAGGGTGTCAGCAAGTGGTTCCCACTCGATCTCCAGACAGCGGTACTCGTAGAAGCTTTAATGAGTCTGTTTTTTGAGACTCTCGCTTCGCTGTAGGTTTGCACCCACTCCCACCTTCAGAAAATAGGCGCAGTCACGTTCGGCATGCCTGCTCACAAGAGAGATCTTTATGTTTGACAGGCTTAGCTTTCTCACAGTCTTCATCGTTCGATTCCAATAGAATAGAAATAAGAAATATCGAGAAAAACGATGGTTGGCGGCTAGGAGTTCATTAAAATACGCCAAAAGCAGTAAGCTCTGATCCCTGAAGCGAATTGAGGAGGGCTTATCTATATTATTTTATAGTGTACCAATGAAGACGAGAAAATACAGTCGCAGCGCAATACAGTCTTGGCAAATTGACATACTGTAACTTCTACATACAGCATTCAATAGCTTGGCTGAAGCATGAAACAGACCACTCAACCTGCCTAAATTAACTGAACCAAAGACAGAAAATGATCGTATATAACATTTGATTCCTTTTTGTACGGTTAAGCAAGCTGCATAAATACTGAGATGGCCAATCCAGAAGATATTGGCAAATTGGTCATGTTTCTCATCTGCCAATCCCACAACGTGCACTTTCTCCTACTCAATGGACTGCATTTCATCAGTCTTTGCCAGCGGGGTATTGGCTGCAAGCTTCGGTCGCCAAGACTCTGAACTTAACAAACTGCCAAGCACCAATAAAAAATCATCTGAAATTTTGCATCGATCTTTTGAGGGTATAAGAATATAGGCGTATCCATGTTTAATAATTAAAGAATGAAAGCCTCGAAACTGGTTGTTGTGCTGCTCATTGTTCTAGCAGTGGCTGGACGAAGGATGGCTCATTACGGCTGGGAAAGACCTAGCTAAAATTGCCTGAATAGTCTTGACGGACAGTACGGCAACACTAATGGGAAGTTAGTCACTCCCGGAAACCTTTTCCGGCAGAGCTGCGACAACTGTTGGCTCGATTCGCCACTAAAATTGCTAAGCTGTGACTGCAAAGACCACAGCGGAACACTTAGGCAGGCCGTTGTTACCTATCAAGCCGCAGACGGATGTTGATCAACAAGGAATTGTGATTCAACGGATTGGATTAAGATACCATTTCTGATAACTGTTGGGGTGATGCTTATCTTGAAGAATAAGTTCTATTCAAAGTTTCAGGGGAAGTCCGCAGAAGTGGATGATAATCCCAGTCAGTGCGTCCTTTCTTTGATTTTGCGTGTTCATTCACGAACAACCCTCAGGACTGATCAAAGTAGTTGGTACGGTTGCCATTTCCTTGGAAATCCGCTAATGATTGATATTCCGTCATATGGAGCGACCTGTTCGATAAATTGGCAGTCGACATCATTTGACCAGTGAAAGTAATCATTTAGAGTTGGCCTTGGGGTTGTAGTCCATTGCCTCGAACTCGTTCTCGAACTTGTTGACCAGATACATGTTCGTGGGCAGGAAAGAGAATACCGGCTCTAAAGCTCACAGCTGTTGTACCTTCCTCAGTAAACTCCTTCCCGAAATTGGTCACGTCGAGGTTGCTCAAAAGCTTCGGCACAAATGGAGGCTTCAACTTCTTCAAGAGTAAATCCTGGAAGTTAACTCCGGCGAACCATGGGTGCTGTTTAATTTCATCTGCTCCTTTGCTGCCAAGACGTGTCACAGGGTTTTTGTTCAGGAGCTATATGAGAATAGAGTGTACGCGTGTTATCAGATTTTTGGCGTTTTCAGACAGAAGGTCCTCCTGTTTGAACTGCACCTCCTTTTCTAGAATGTTGTTGAACAGGATGTTCTGGTTCTTGTGGTGGAAAGGCACAATGCCCACGAGCATCTCATAGATGAGGATACCCAGACCCCAGCGATCTACACTTTTGTTGTGCCCTGCAGATTTGATGATCTATGGCGCTGCATTACTGCTTTGCTTACCGATATATTCGGGAGTTCCCGCAAAGGAGTAGCACTTTTCGCCAGGCTCCACTTGCTTCGACATGCCGAAATCGGTGAGTACGATATAGCCGTCGTCGTTAATGAGTACATTCTCCGGCT
>ERZ724527.1498-NODE-1498-length-10983-cov-4.755307_pt1 | contig 10983 bp, 9 predicted proteins | sample MGYA00376060_ERZ724527 | MGnify/ENA primary metagenome ERZ724527 (study PRJEB28724, sample SAMN07190886) | activated sludge metagenome | isolation source: activated sludge of sewage treatment plant in Hong Hong | place: USA: Christiansburg, Virginia | collected...
CAACGAAGACACGCAGAGCCTCATCACGCTCAGCTATACCGACCCGGAGAGCGATCTCGCGACCGCCTGCGCGATCACCGCGCCGACCAATGTCACGGTCAACCAGGCCTGCGCCTGTGCGGCCGGCGTCTGCACGGTCGGGGTGACTGGCGCGCCGCTGAATTATTTCGGTTCGGCCAGCTTCGCCTACACGGTGACTGCGGGTGGCCAGCCCTCGAACAACGCGACCGCGACCTTGACGATCAATCCCGTCAACGATCCGCCCGTGGCCGACAACGAGGCCTATGACTTCATCGGCAATACCGAGTTGCGCGTCGATCTGGCCGCCGGCACCACACCGAACACCACGACCGGTGCCGGTACTGGCGTGCTCACCGGTGACAGTGATCCGGTCGAGGGCAACGCAATCACCGTCAGTTCGATCACGGTCGGTGCCTGCACCGACAACGTCGCGCCACTGACTTGCACCGATGCCGCCGTCGGCACCGTCGCCATGAACGCCAACGGCAGCTTCAGCTTCGTGCCAGCCGCAGGTGATGCCGGTGCGACTGAATCGTTCACCTACATCGTCACCGACAACGGCACACCGAGCCCGGCCAGTTCGGCCCCGGCGACCGTTACGCTGACCCGCTTCAACCGCGTCTGGTACGTCAAGAACGACTCGGCTGCAGGTGGGAACGGAACCTCGGCGACGCCGTTCGACACGCTGGTCGAGGCGCAGACGGCCTCGGTCGCGAACGACACGATCTTCGTCTACTTCGGCACCGGCACGACCAATGGCCAGAACGCCGGCATCGTGCTCAAGAACGGCCAGTCCTTGCTTGGCGAATTCGAAGGGCTGTCGCTGCCGGTCAATCTGAATGCCAATGGCGCACCTACGGTACTGGTGCCGGTCCCGACGGCCACTGCTTGCGGCGGCGCACCGTGTCGTCCGTTGATCGGAAACTCTGGCGCCGGCAGCAATGTCGTGGCGGCGACCGATGTCATTCCCGCGGTCATCGGTGGATTCCGTATCGACCCGCCGGGCGGCGCCTCGAATGCCATCGACGTCACCACCAATGTCGCGTTCGTCGGCACGGGCACGCTCGATATCCGCAACAACATCGTCATCGACGCGGGCGCCGAGGGCATCGACATCAATGCCAACGGCACCGGTGCCAATGCGCTGACTTTGCTGCTCCACGACAACCAGTTGCAGGCAACGACCGGCAACGCGATCGATATCGTGCGCACCGCCGGCACGCTGACAATCACTGCGTTCGACGACAACGTGGTCACCGGCGCGGCGCTCGCCAACGGCATCGTGGTCACCGGCGCGACCTTCGACACGGTCGCCGGCAATCCGATTGTGGCGGTACCTGGCGGCACGACGACCATCGGTGTCAGCGGTGATGGTGTTGGCACGGGTGGCCTGCTGCTGACGACGGTTGTCGGCGAACTCGCGTTCACCGATCTCGACATCTTCAATGGTGCCGGTACCGGTCTTGGCGTCACCTCCACGGGCGCGCTCAACGCGGCGGCCGGCACCGGTTTCCGCATCTCGGTGCCTGCAGGTGTCGCGACCGTCGACACCAGCACCGGTCCGGCGGTATCGATCAACAACGCCTCGATCTCGTTGCCACTCAACTTCCTGCGCAGCACCAATTCGACGACCAATGGCGTGTCGCTGGTCAATGCCTTCGGCGCGCTTGCGGGCACGGCGCTGTCAGCCAGCGGTGGCCAGATCACCGATCCGGGAGCGGCCTCCGGAACCGCAGTGAACATCAGCGGCGGCACCGGCAACATCACGCTCGCCCTCCCGATCACGAACAGCTCGGGACGCGCGGTCGACGTGAATACGCGGGCCAGCGATACCGTCCTGTTCTCGGGCGCCGTCGCCGAAACCGGCACCGGCATCTCGCTGACCAACAACGGCGGCGCGACCATCAATTTCACCGGTGGCCTGACCGCAAGCACCGGCACGAACGCCGCGTTTGCCGTGACGGGCGGTGGCACGGTCAGTGTGACCGGCGCGACGAACACGCTGGCGACCACGACCGCTACGGCATTGAATGTCGCCAACACCACGATCGGTGCGGGTGGCTTGACGTTCCGGAGTATTGCCGCCAACGGTGCAACCAACGGCATCGTGCTGAACACCACGGGTGCGGGTGGCCTGACCGTCACCGGAACTGGCGCGGCTGGAACCGGCGGCACCGTGCAGAACAGCACGGCGACCGGCATTCTGCTGAACTCGACTGGCCCGGTGAGCCTGAGCTCCATGGTGGTGTCCGGCAGCGCCGACGACGGCATCAACGGCGCGTCGGTGAATGGCCTGACCTTGACGGGCCTGAGCTTGGTCAACAACGGCAATTCGACGACCGATGAAGGTCTGGAGTTGACTCAGTTGAGCGGTGCGGCATCGTTGACGAGCAACACCTTCACCGGCTCGGCGCACAACCACGTCTACCTTCAGAACACGAGCACGACGGTTTCCTCGCTGGCAATCACGAACAATACGTTCAATGCCAATATTGCGGCGACCGGCAACCATGCCCTACTGATCGAAGGCCTGACCGGAGCGCCCACCTTCACCAGCATCAACATCGCGTCGAATCAGTTCATCAGTGCGCAGTCCATCGGTGTGCAGGTCGCTGCAAACAACACGACGTCGATGCCCAGCCTGACGATCAGCGGCAATACGTTCACCAACAACATCCTGGCCGTCGACGTTTCGTTGATCCAGGCATCGAACGTGACCTTTACCGCATCGAACAACATCGTCACGACGAATCGTGCATCCGGCAGTCATGCGCTCAACTCGAACCAGGGCATTCCGAGCACCGGGACGGTGCAAGGGCGCATCGCGAACAACACGATCGGTACGGCCGGCGTCACCGGCTCGGGTTCGCCGATTGGCAACGGCATTCGTGTTGTCGGCAACGACAATGGCACGAAGCGCTACATCGTCACCGGTTCGACGATTCGGGAAACCCGTCAAGGTCGAGGGATCGAGATCGTGAATCGCAACGGTACCGGGCCGATGGACGCCACCGTCACCAGCAACAATGTGAACACCGACGCGCAACCTGCAGACCTCCCCCTGTCTGGCATCATCGTCCAGTCCAACTGCGCGGCCACCTGCAACACCCTGCGCGCCGACATTGCGACCAACACCGTGGCGGTGCCCTCGGGAGGCTGCGCATTCGACCTGACCGGTGTCTGTCTGGCCTTGGTACGTTCCGGCGCGACATCGACTTGCCAACTTGTCGATCGTGCGCCGACGGGCGCAGCAACCGCCAATGCCGAACTTATCGCGAACAATCCGGCGAGCTCGAGCACATCGGCTTCGGCCGCGTGCACTGTGATTCCCGGTCCGATCGTGGTGCCACCGTGAGCGGCCGCTGTCTATTCAACTGTGAATCGGGCGGCGGCGTCGCCTCGACCCAAGGGAGTGTGTGATGGCTGAGCCGTTCCTTTCCGAAATTCGCTTGATGAGTTTCGGTTTTCCCCCCAGAGGCTGGGCGTTGAGTGATGGGCAACTCTTGCCAATCAACCAGAACCAGGCGTTGTTCTCATTGCTCGGCACGACCTTCGGCGGCGACGGGCGCGTGAATTTCGCCTTGCCGGACCTGCGTGGGCGCACGCCGATTCACGTCGGCAGCGGCCACACCTTGGGTGAGCGAGGTGGCGAACAGGCGCATACGCTCAGCATCGCCGAATTGCCCCAGCACACCCATGTGGCCTATGCCGCCCAGCAGGCCGGTGCAGCCTCGCCGGCTGTACCAGTAGGCAACCTGTTCGCGAAAACGACATTGCCGCTGTACCACGCTGCGGATACCAACCTGACGGCCCTCGCTGCGTCGACGGTCACGAATATCGGCGGCTCCCAGGCGCATCTGAACATGCAGCCATACCTGACCCTGTCGTTCTGCATCGCCCTGCAGGGCATCTTCCCGTCGCCGACCTGAGGAATATCGATCATGGCCCAACCCTATGTCGGCGAGATCCGCATGTTCGCGGGCAACTTCGCCCCCGCCGGATGGATGTTTTGCGAAGGCCAGTTGCTGCCGATCAGCGAAAACGAGACGCTGTTCCAGTTGATCGGCACGACCTATGGCGGGGATGGCCAATCGACCTTCGCACTGCCGGATTTGCGTGGACGTATCCCGATCCACCAAGGCAACAGCTTTACCCTGGCCGAAACCGGCGGCGCCGAAGAAATTACCCTGACCATCAACCAGATTCCGGCGCATTCTCACCCTTACCTCGGCACCCAGTCGCCCGCGACGGACACGAATCCGCAAGGCAATGTCGTTGCCCAGGCCACGACCTTCGATCCCTACCAGTCGACCCCTGGTGCCATCGCAATGGCGGCGCAGTCGCTTTCGTCAGTGGGCGGAAGCCAGCCGCACACGAACTTCCAGCCCTACCTGTGCGTGAACTTCATCATCTCGCTGTTCGGCATTTTCCCGAGCCCAACCTGAGGAATCGGACATGGATCCGTTTGTCGCAGAAATCAGGATTTTCCCCTTCAACTTTGCGCCACGAGGTTGGGCTTGGTGCGATGGGCAGCTGCTGCCCTTGTCTCAGAACACCGCGTTGTTCTCGCTTCTGGGCACCACGTACGGTGGCAATGGCAAGAGCAACTTCGCGCTCCCGGATTTGCAAGGTCGGGCGCCAATGCACCCGGGGCAAGGGCCAGGCTTGTCCTTGCACGATCTCGGCGAAACCGGGGGTTCGGAGACCGTTACGCTCCTCGAGAGCGAGATGCCGGCACACATCCACTCGGTGAACGCGAGCGGCGCACCTGCGGATGCGCAGACGCCGGCAGGGTTCTCACCGGCGCGCGTGATCGGGACCTTGCCCTATCTCGCGCCCGCGGGTGCGACGCTCGTCCCGATGTCGACGAGCACGATCGCTCCCGCCGGCGGCGACCAGCCGCACAACAACATGATGCCGTACCTGACCTTCTACTTCTGCATCGCGCTGCAAGGCGTGTTTCCGCCGCGCACCTGAGGACAGTTCCATGCAACGTCGATCATTCCTGAGAAATGCCGTTTGCGTGGGCGCCTGCGCCAGCCTGTTCGCGCCGATCAAGGACGTGCTTGCGTCCGAAGACGGGTCGACCGGGAAGATCGGACTCAAGTTCCAACAACTCGAGATTGGCGATGCGTCCTCCTCTGCCGCGTCGCTGAAGGTGCGCGTGTCGCCGCGCCAATTGGCGGCGGCCGACGAGCCGCTGCGCGTGCGTGCCTGGTTTGCGACCGATTCCGGTGTCCAGGCGTTCGACCTGGCGAGTTTTGGTCGGGGTGGCGCCAGCCAGGGATTGCGCTTCCATGCCGACACCCGACGCTTGCTCGGCTTCGAGCTGGTCCACGGCCGCGCACTGGATGACTGCCTCGTGGCGGCCGGCTGCATGGTCCAGGGCGCATTCTCGTCCGGGCTGGGTGCCGGTCGATATCAACTGTCCGTGCATCGCGATGGCCATGACCTCGCCGCCGTCGACCTCGACGTGAGTTCCGTCGCAGCGTGATGGCGTCGAACCTGCGGTCTGCGATCGAGCAGATCGTGGCCGCACTGAATCAGCAGGCCGGTCGATGGTGCCTGCGCGACGAGGTCGAGGCCGACCAGCCCTTCGTCGACGCCTTGTACACCGCGATCCGCTGGGACGAGCTGGCGCCGGTGCCGTGGCCGGACGAGGCCAAGCGCGCCTTCCTGCGCGAGCAGTCGCGGCTGCAGGCCGACCATTATCGGCGCAACTATCCGGGCGCGGCGCTATGCGTGATCGAGCGCGACCAGGTACCGGTTGGCCGCTTCTACCTGTATGCGTCGCCGAGCGAATTCCGGCTGATGGACATCGCGCTGATGGCCGAATGGCGAGGGCGCGGCGACGGCGAGCGCATGCTGCGGGCCCTGATGCAGGTGGCGCAGGAACAGAGCCGCAGCATCACCCTGCACGTCGAACCGAACAACCCGGCCCAGCGGCTGTATGCCCGACTCGGTTTCGAACTGCGCGAAGACAAAGGCGTCTACCACTTTCTCGGCTGGACGCCACCGCTCAGTTGAACACCGCCTCGTAGAGCGGACCGCGTGCGTCGGGCTGCAAGGGCACCAGGAACACGTCGATCTCGCCGAGTGCGGGGTGCGCCAGCCGGAACGTCGCCTGTGCCAGCCGGTGCGTGTGCGACGTGAAGATCAGCGCGAACGGCTGCGTGCGCGGCGACGGCGACTTCAGGCGCGCCACGTCCAGCAACGCCAGCACGTCCGCCGTTCCGTTCACGGCAAATCGCTGACCGACCAGCGGGTCGAACTGTTCGGGCGTGAGCGTGGCGAGATCGAGCATGCAGCCTCCAATCGGCCGCGCAGCCTCGCGCTTCGGGCTGCCTGCGGTCAAGCCTCTGCGCTAATCTCGCCGCAGAGACGGAGATCCCCATGAGCGCGTCGATCGACCTGTACAGCTTCATCCATTTCGATCGCGGCTCACGCGTGCGCTGGCTGGCGAACGAGCTTGGACTCACGATCAAGGAGCATCGTCTCGATGCCCGCGCCGGCGAGCACAAGGGTGCGGCCTATCGGGCCGTCAACCCGACCGGCCTGGTTCCGGCGATCGTGCAGGATGGCGTCACCCAGTTCGATTCGGCCGCGATCTGCCTGCATCTGGCCGAAACCCATCGCGACGCCGGGCTCGCGATTTTCGAGGGTGAAGCCGGTCGCGCCGAATTCCTGAGCTGGTACTTCTTTGCCGCCAGCACGATGGACGCCGCAACCTATCCGTTGATGGTCTACAAGATGTTCCAGCCCGACCCGGCGATGCTGGAAGCCTCGACCCAGCGCCTGATGACCCATCTGGCGACACTGGATCGGCGCATGCTCGACCGCGATTGGGTCTGCGGGCGCTTCACCATCGCCGACATCCTGTTCGGGCACGGGCTGGAATTGCAGCGTCGGTGCGACGTGAACTTCGCCGAGTTTCCAGGACTGGCCGCCTATCATGCGCGCTTGAAGGCGCGACCGGCCGGGGCCGGCCTGTTCGCGAACTGAGAGCGACTGCGCTTGCCGAAAGCGGCACCGCCTCGCCAGAATGCCGGGCCCGCCTGCTGATCGCGGCGGCGCCGGAACCGAATCGGGGAGAGTCGTGTGACAGGCATTCTGGTCGTCGAGCGTTCGGCGACATTGCATCATCTGCTGACCCGCACGCTGCAGGCGGCGCAGACCGGTTCCTGGTCGGAACTCTCCAGTTACGCCGACACGCTCGACCACCTCAGCCGCGCTACCGACATGGGCCAGCCCTATGGCTTGCTGATTCTCGGCGCGCCGGCACGCATGAGCCGTGACTTCGAGGACCTGCTGATCTACCTGCGCAATCCGCGCGTGCGCAAGACCGCGGTGCTGCTGCTCGCCCACGAAAAGAACCCGGCCATTGACAGCTTCGTGTCGGATCGGCCGGACGCGCAGTTCCTGCTGTGGTCGAATTTCTCGCGTATCCCGACGGTGATCGGCCAGTTGCTGCCCCAAGCGGCGCCCGTGGCCGCGCGATCGATCGACAGTGCCAGCCCGCAGCTCGAGAGCGCGATTTCGCTGCCGGCACCGACGGTTGATCTCGCTGCGATCGGCGCGTCTCCGACGCCGCTGGCGCCGGTCGACAAGCTTGGCATACGCGTGCTGTTCGTCGACGACTCGGCCAGCATCCGGCTCGCCTACAAGCAGCTGCTCGACCGCAACGGCTATGACTGCGACACCGCCGGCACCATCACCGAAGCCTTCAACAAGGCCGCCGCCGGACACTATGACCTGTTCATCGTCGACTACTTCCTGCCGGACGGCAACGGCGACGAGTTGTGCCGGCGACTGAAGGCGCTGCCGGCGACCGCGAACGGCACCATCGCCATCATCACCGGTACGTACCGCGAAGACGTGATCAAGCGCTGTCTCGAAGCCGGTGCGGTGGAATGCACGTTCAAGAACGAGGCCAAGGAATTGTTCCTCGCGCGCATGGGCGGTCTGGCGCGACAGATCCGTCTGCAGAAGAACGCCGGCAGCGAACGCCAACGCCTCGACGGCATCCTCGGTTCGGTCGGCGATGGCGTGTTCGGCGTCGATGCCCAGGGCGTGATCAATTTCGTGAACCCGACGGCGCTGCGCATGCTCGGCCACGACGACGAGTCGGCCCTGCTCGGCATGAATGCCCAGCACGCCATCCATCATTCCGATGAACAAGGGCGCGCGCTGCGCGACGAGGATTCGCCCTTGCTGCAGGTGTATCGCAGCGGCGAGTCGGTCGCGCGCATCGAGACCGTGTTCTGGAACGTCGAGCGCGAGGCGGTGCCGGTGGAGTGCTCGGTGCTGCCGCTCGAATTCGGCGGTCGGCGCGAAGGCTCGGTGGTCGTATTCCGCGATATCGGCGAGCGCCGCAATACCGATCGCCTGCGCTGGGAGTTGATCCACGATCCGCTCACCGGATTGTTCAACGGGCGTCATTTCGCGCAGTTGCTGGCACAGGACATCGGGCGCCGACGCGAACACGGCGGCTACGGCGCGCTGCTCTATTTCGATGTCGATCGCTACACCCACATCGTCGATGCCGGCGGTCCCGCAGTCGGCGATCGCCTGGTCGCCGATTTCGCCGAAGCCTTGGGCAAGCGCCTGCGCGAAGGCGACGTGCTGGCGCGGCTCGAAGGCGATCGCCTCGCGCTGCTGCTGACCGGCGCCCAGCTCGACCATCTGTTCTCGCTGGCGGACAGTTTCCGCGAGCTCGCACACAGCTGCTACTACACGGTCAACCAGCATCGTCGCCATGCCACGGTATCGCTGGGCGTTGCGGTGGTGTCGCGCGACACGCCGAGTGCCGAATACGTGCTCGAACACGCGCGCGTCGCGTGCAAGACCGCCAAGCATCGCGGTCGCGACCAGACTCAGATCTGGGTCGGCGAACACGACACCCGCATCGCGCGCGAACTGGAAGCCGGCTGGACCGCCAAGCTGCGCGAAGCGATCGAGGAAAACCGCTTCGAATTCGACGTGCAGCCGATCGTGCCGCTGGCGGCGCTGCCGCAGAACGAAGCTGAAATCACCGAACAGCAGGGGTGGCGGCTCGGTGCGTCGGGCCACGAGATCTTGTGCGAGCTGCTGCTGCGCATGCGCGACAAGCGCGGCGAATACGTTTCGCCGGGCGTGTTCGTGCCGCTGGCGGAACGTGTCGGGATGATGCCGAAGATCGACCTGTGGGTGGTGCAGCATGCACTGACCGAACTGGGTAGCCGCCGCGATCTGTTCGGTCGCATCGCCTTCAACATCAACCTCTCGAACCAGACCCTGGCCGATTCCGAATCGATGGCCTTGATCACCAATGCCATCCGGGCCGCGAACGTGCCGGCGCGGACGCTGGTGTTCGAGATCACCGAGACCAGCGAGATGACGTCGATGCACACCGTGCGTCGGTTCATGAATCAGCTGCGCGAACTCGGCTGTCGCTTTGCCCTCGACGACTTCGGTACCGGGTTTTCATCGTTCACGCACCTGCGCCACCTGCCGGTCGACTTCGTCAAGATCGAAGGCAGCTTCGTCGAGGGCATGGCCGACAATGAGCTCGATCACACCATGGTCGAGTCGATCGCGAATCTGGCGAAGTCGATGAAGCTGGCGGTGATCGGCGAGCATGTCGATTCCTATGCGACCCTGGTCGCACTGCGCCAATGCGGTGCCGAATACGCGCAAGGTCATTGGCTGGGCGAACCGCGGCGTCTCGCGGGCCTGGATCTCGCGGCCCTGCTGCCGCGCTGACGATGCCCGGCGATCGCAGCCTGCGCATTGCGATCGGCCTGTTCCTCGCGCTCGCGGCTGCGAGTCTGATCGGGCCCTGGCTGCGCCCCTTCGACGCCTGGCAGACCGATTGGGCGCAGTTGCAGATCGCGCCGGGCATCACCCATGGCCACTGGCTCGGCTCGGATGCGATCGGTCGCGACGTGTTCGTGCGCACGCTGCTGGCCGGACGTGTGTCGCTGCTGCTCGGCTTCGGCGCCGGCGCGATCGCGCTGCTGTTCGGGCTCGCCTACGGCGCACTCGCCGGCACGCTGGGCGGGGGCGCCGAACGCCTGATGATGCGTGCGCTGGATGTCGTGTCGGCGCTGCCCTTCCTGTTGATCGTGGTGCTGCTGCTGACCCTGTTCGGGCGCAGCGGCACATTGCTCGTGGTCGCGGTCGGTGCCTATGCCTGCATCGATCTCGCGCGCATGCTGCGGGCCGAAGCAGCGCGCCTGCGCGTGCTGCCCTTCGTGCAGGCCGCGCGTGCGCTCGGCGCCGGTCCGTGGTGGCTGCTGACCCGCCATATCGCGCCGAACCTGCTCGGGTTTGCCGTCGTCTACCTCAGCCTCGCGATACCGCAGGCCATTCTGGTCGAGTCCTTCCTGAGCTTTCTCGGTCTGGGGCTCGACGAGCCTTCGGTCAGTCTCGGCGGCCTGTTGGCCGAAGGCGTTCAGGAACTGGAGGACGCGCCATGGGTCTTGCTGGCGCCGGCCGGTTTCCTGGCGCTGCTGCTGATCGCCTTCACCCTGCTCGGCGATGCGTTGCGCGCGCGTCTGCAGCAACGCGGTGCGGCATGAGCGTGGCCAAACTTGCGCTGCGCGGACTGGCGGTGCGTTATCGCGACGGCAGCGCGGTCCTGCGCGATGTCGGCTTCGATCTCGCTGCGGGTGAATGCCTGGCCGTGCTCGGCGAGTCGGGCAGCGGGAAGTCGACGCTGGCGCGTACCGTGATCGGGTTGTTGCCGGCGACTGCCGTGAGCACCGGCGAGATGCGCTTCGACGGCGAGATCATCGACCCGGCCCTGTCGCCGCGCCTGCGCGGACGCCGCATCGGCATGGTCTTTCAGGACGCCGCGGCCAGCCTGCATCCGTTGCGCCGGATCGGTGCGCAACTCGACGAAGCCTTGCGTCGCGCCAAGGCCGGCCGCACGGTTGCCGACGCACTGGGCGAAGTCGGCCTCGACGCGTCGCCGGCGTTTGC
>ERZ724527.1501-NODE-1501-length-10971-cov-2.920575_pt1 | contig 10971 bp, 18 predicted proteins | sample MGYA00376060_ERZ724527 | MGnify/ENA primary metagenome ERZ724527 (study PRJEB28724, sample SAMN07190886) | activated sludge metagenome | isolation source: activated sludge of sewage treatment plant in Hong Hong | place: USA: Christiansburg, Virginia | collected...
TTCCCCGGAGCTGCCATGAGCACTTACCAGCCTGGAGTTGCTGTTACCACCACCACCACTGGTGGCCCTGGTCCATTCCCTTCGGGCGTTGCTCCCTATGGCGCTCTCCCACGCTATTGATCAACCGCCTCATTATCATTTTGGCTTCTTAATCCTCCAAATGAGCTTAGCTCGTGCACACAACACTTTGGCGTATGCCTGCCGGTAGGATTCAATCAACTCTCTCCAAATTTATTCAACGGTTCGTTAGGCATGTCGTGCCGTTGGCTTGAAGTACTGTCGACACTGAATCGCCGAAACGTATCGCCAAGCGGCCCGAAAACATCTTAAATTCCTCCATCCAATATTCGAAGTAGCCCTGCGTTTCCCTGAAAAAGTGTAAAAAACCAAGGGTATGGGCATCCCGAATCTCTCGATGTGACTGACTTAGACGATTGCACCGAGTATTAACTTTATTCCTATGATAAAGCTTCCTTAGGAGCTATCATCTACGGACATCCCGACCGAAGCATCTTCATCCAAGAAGAAAGCAAGACAGATGTCACAACCATCAAGCCCTGACCACCTCACTGAACGATAGTATCTCCAGAAGCTCCGTGGGCAACGGAGCAAAGTACCTTACAATAGATTCAGATCGAACAGCTATACAAGGATTACGACAAGGCACTTAATCGCATCAGCCGGCAAGAATGTGAGTTGCTGGAGCAGCGAAGTACTGCAGTTGGTCATGCAGATACCATCGGCATTCTTGGCGAGAGGCAACTGGAATTAGACAGGTGTCTGATTGCCAACAGGGAGAATGAACAGCTAAAGAGGGACAAACAGTCGCTCACATAGGAGCTCGCTGCCCTGAAAGTCAAGACAGATAAGCTTCAAAATGCAAGGTCTCAGGGAATTGAGGAAGTCAAGGAATTTTTTCTTCAAGAAGTCAGAACCCTTGAACTGGAGAACGGCTAGTTGAAGCAAAGTATGGATGAAGTACAAATGCGCCTCAGATAGCTGTAGTTAGAGGTATAGTCAAAGGACAGGTCGATAGAAAGGCTATAACGATAATGCAGCTCATTGAAAGGTTCTTGGTAGCGAACCTTGAAAGAGGAGAAACTTCGGTACGGAAAGCTCCAAGAGATTCTTTACAGCCGATAGCAGTAGTTGCAGAAAGCGGCTGAAGTGACCCGGAAACTGCAGGAATAAACTTCCGAACTGAATTATTTCGTGGAGCTGGAGAAGGAGAAATCAGAGGAACTGCAACTGCATTACTCCAATTCTCTGCAGCATATCAAGAAACAGAATGGCCAACTCGAAAAACAGATTGTTCGAATGCGATAAGATTCGGAGAAAACTCGCGAAGCTCATATCAACTTTCGTGAGAGAGTGAATCAGGCCGAGGCACGGAACAACCAACTTACCGAATAGCTGCGCCAGCAACAGTAAAAGCTCATCGCAGCGGGTGAGTGCCATGCCTTAGAAAAGAATGAACTCTAGCGCAAACTTACATCCGTAAAATTGGAATGGCAACAACAGCTAGACTCTTCGGAGCGATCCAGAAGTTTACTCCAAACCAAGTACGACAAACTTCGGCAGCGCTGCCAAGCCCTCCTCGGGCGCGAAGCCGCTAAGCGGTAGCTGCAGCTTCACTCTTACGACGAAATCGACCGACTTCAGGAACTTCTTCGCATGTGATATTCATCATCGGCATCAAATTTCCACGTTGGACAGGTAATTGCGTGGGTACTTCAAGTCGCATTCCGTGCAGTTGCCAAATTCAGGGCGAGGTGGCTCCGGCTATGGAGCATAACCCGGTTCAAACCGCTGTTTACGTTCCTTAGCCTACCGTTAACGCTTTTCTGCTGCTTGTCGAGTTAACTAGCTGATATAGTTGTTCATCTGTTGCATCTTCTGTTGCAGATAGAGTTAGTTCTGCTGCTGTTCTTACAATTGCTGCTGAGCCTTTTACTCTTGCTCAATTTTACGTGTCTACTATCGTTTCCTCTGCTTAAACTGCTCCTTCTCTTCGAGCTGCTTCTTCAGCTCTTCGTAGTGGTTGCTGCTTGTCACTCTCATCAGAGGTTCCTTTATAACTCAAAGCAGTACAAACTGAGAGTTGCTCAAATCCTCAACGATCTTTTTCTACAGTGCGACTTCCTCTTTCTTGCTGCGCTTCTCCCGTTACTGCTTATCCTCGATCTGTTGCAGTAGTTATCGGCGGTATTGGGTTGTGCGTTGTACAAGCTATTGTTGGTACTCCTGATCGTCTATTAGAGGTTGTGAGCCAGTCTTTCGATCCATCTCTTCCTTTTTGCGTCTCTGTCGTTCCTCCTCCACCTGCTGACTAAGTGACTGGTAAAACTGCTCCTTTCGTTGCTGATCATTTTGCATAATCTTCTGGTCCTCCAGCTCAGCCTGCCGAAGTGATTTTTTTAGTTCCTATTGCCCATCATTTTGGTTGAGCCGCTCTTTTTCCTTTGCCTTCCGCTTCTCAGCCAATATTTCATCCATTTTCTGTTGCTCTAACCTCACACGACGAATATGTTCCATTTGCTCTTGAAGGATATGCTCACGCTCTGCCTCAAGCTTTTCCTTCTATTGTCTGCGTTCCTGCTCTTTCTTCTCCAGATCCTTCAGCTTTTGCTTATTACTGATCAGCTTGTTTACGCAATTGACACACACATCCTTCATCTTTTTTGATGGGCTCTATTGCTCCGTTGCCGTAGGTTCATTCTTTTTCCTTTGGCCTGACCCTTTTATTACAGGTCTCGATTGTTCTGCTTGAGTGGCGACAGCTTGCGGACGATACTCAGTAGGTTCAGTGGTGTTTCTAACTCGACTGTTGATGGCCTCTTGTCGGAATTCACGATTGCGACTTGCCGTGCTGTTGCCTGTAGCAGCAGACATACCACTGTTAGCAAGATTTCTGTTTGCACCTACAGATGGGGTTTGAACTCCAGAAGCCTTGGGAGTATGTTGAATCGGCTCTCTGAGCTGTGCAAACTCTCTCTCTCTCCTCGCCATTTTATTTATTGATGAGTTAGATCAGATCAGCAGATCGTTATCAATGTTTAGGAACGTGTTAGTCGGCGGCTTTGGTTGAGGTTGGCTGGGCTGGTGTACGGTGGTCTCCGACAGCAGCTCAACATTGCTGAACTGTGGAGGTAGTTTTTGTGGGTACTTCTCTGGTTGGACTGGCTGTGATTCCACCACTTCCTAGCGATAAGGGGATTTCATTAGTTCTGGATTGTCCCAGGTCACTCTCGTTGCCTTTACAAAGATTCGCTCCTTGAAGGTTGGTAGCCGACTCTGCGGATCCTGTAAGTCGAGCCACACCACATTGTTATCATGCATGACCTTGAACCTAAAAATGTATTGTCCCTTGAGTGGGAAGTGCTGTTCGATATGCTGGTAGCGAACGTTGGCTTTTGGCATCATCACTCCGAAGACGTTGGGGAAGTCGGGATCATCGTGGTCTTCAGGCACGTAGTAGTACACTAGTGTCATCTCTTTCTTCGTCGTCATTGTCGTCACTGGCGGAATGCAGAAATATTTAAACTTACACGTCACTAGATGCACGTTCCAGTCGCCGAAGGTATTGGAAGTCGTAGGTTCTGATAGCGTACTGATACGCACTACCATCGAAGCTGAACTCGTGGTGGGCAGCAGAGAGCTTGCATTTCATTTTCTAATCCGATCGTCCAAAGCAAATATAGAGAAGCACTAACATCACTATCGGAATCAAGGTTCACTCTTCGACTGTACAACAGGTTGCAGGCTCGAAGCGAATAACTTCTCCGCAATTGCTGCACTTCTGCGAGATATCCTTGCAACCTTCGATTAGGAAGGGCATACAGCAGCACACTCCAGTGAAGAAAAGCAGCGTAAAACACCACATGTAAGCCACCCTTCCCGCAGAAGTTTGGGGTATGGTATTCATTCGTTGCTGGCAGGCCGGACACTGTACGTCTGTGAGATTGGCGACGCGATAGGCAAGTTGTGCATTCCCCGACGACATTCAATTACAGATTATTTGTAACGGCAGGGTTTGAGTTTCTCCTCCTCAGTGATACTGTATGTAATCCTCGAATGCCTCAATGGAAGATAGTAGGATATAACATATCACCTTCGAATCAGTCCTTCCCGGGTTTCTTCTGCTCCAGCTCCTCCTGCTCACGGAAGTGCTCATCAAGATTCAATTTGCATATTGGGCAGTACACACTGACCCGTAGCCACTAGCTTAAGCAGCCACCTTTGTGAAAGATGTGACGGCAGGGTAGCTGTACAATCAGTTCGTCTTTTTGGAAGTGTTGCTGGCATACCGAGCAACTTTGGCTGGTCTTGGACACTTTGAGTCGCTTCAGCAACTTGAAGAATCGACGGCTCAAGCCTACCTCCTTTGATTCTCTCATCCGCTGGTAGTCCATATGAAATTGAGGTAGTGTTGCTCTGTCTTCAGTTGGATTATGGTATTGCCGACTACGGTCACCAGTCAGCACAACTTCAAAAAGGTTTGAAGGTGTCGTCTGTTGTTTGGCGCTATGTGGTGACTCATCGCGAGACGACCGCAGCTTTAAACCAACTCCAACATTCGCTAGTCTCTGCGGCAACGAGAACCTTTGCTCGCCAGCCTACAGCCGTACGAGTTCATCCGAATTCAGATCACTTTCCATGCTTCTTTAACAACCACTCGCAAATATATTCTTAACCATAAACTCAAACGCCGCCCATTGAATAGGTTTGCCTGTCAGTACAGGTCTCTTTCAGTCAAACTCGCTATCATAGGAATAGCCAACCCGAACTGTACTCTTCCAACTAATAACCCTCGCTGAAGATCACTCGCAAAGTCCCGCAACCGACCGTTACGTCGATAAAATTTCCAATGCGGGAGTAATTAAGGAGGCGTGAGCCATCTTAACTCCCCCAGCCGTTCACGATTGTTGTTCGAGCACGTGCTTTACAAACTATTCCTTCGAAATCTTGTTATCGTGGTTTAGGTCCAGCCGCTCCATCACAGCCTGTATCTATGCCTCCTCGGCATTACCTAGCAGCTGTTTTAACTCTCCAATTTCGATGTAGCCGGTACCGTCCTACACTAGTATCTGATTCTTACCTTGTCGAAGTAACTAAATGCTGTTTCGAGCGTTTCTCTACACACTAGTCTGTTATGTGTGTCCGCAGCAACGATGAACTCAGTAAAGTCGATTTGGCCAGAGCCATTGGTGTCTAGTCTCCTCATGATGTCCTCTATGAAGTCTTCAGTGATGGCACCGTACAGTTGTCGATATGCTTAGAAGATTTAGGCTGTCTCGAGCATGCCACTATTATCCTTGTCGAGTTAACGGAACTTCTCGGCTAGCTACCGTTTGTCCTTCTGAGACGTGAGCAGGGAGGCCACGTAGGTCTTGACGACCGCCAGAAATCGGTCTTTGAACTGAATATTGCAAATAGGCTACGAAGAAGTTTTGCATGTTCCGTAAGATTTCGTCGGAGTCCAACTTCATGACAGATTCCTTCATTGTTTCATTGGGAATCATCCAGGGATGCTTTAGGCAGTCATCGGCGCAAAGTCGTTTGTCCACGTCTCGCTCCATCATCTTCCGGATAAGATCCTTCGCCTGGGGGCTTACTTTTTTCCAAATTTCGTCTAAATGACGCATCTAGTACCTTTGAAGGCGAGCTTAGAATTCAGAATATTATCGAAGATCTCCTTGCGACTATTGCCTTAAAACGGCGGGGCTCCGCACATCATAACGTAGAGTATGACCCCACATGACCAAATATCGCATTTCTAGTTATAGCGCTGGCGAAGAACTTCAGGTGCAACATAATAGGGTGACCCTACCTTTTCAGTGAGTGGCGTGCCATGGGCGAAGATGCAAGAAGTCCCAAAGTCGATGATCTTGATGACGGGTTCTGTCTCCAGTTCAGGCTTTTCTTCGAAAAGAATATTTTCAGATTTGAGGTCGCGATGGACGATGGACCGTTTATGTAGATAGTTGACAGCACTGAGGAGCTGCTTCATAATTCTGCTGATGTAGCGTTAGCTGTTGAACCTTTTGCGAGCATATTGTAACAAGTCACCACCACGGCACACCTCCGTAACCACGTAGTAATGACTCTTGTTGTCGTACACCTCGAACAGTTTGACGATGTTGGGGTGGTCTAGGGTGCGTAGAATCATGAGTTCTGACAGCAGGTTCTACTGGTTGAGTTTGATCTTACTCTTCTAGATAATTTTAATCGCCTTCTGTTCGTCCATCTTCTTCGATTTCGCAATAAAAACTGAACCATACGCACCCTGGCCGACCTTCTTCGAAAACTTATACTTCTGGCTGATGTTCTCCACGCTCATCCGCACAAAGCTCTCCCGCTTTACGCGGTGGGCTATACTTGCTTTCAATTTTGCTTGGTCCCTGCTGGTAGTATCAGCCTCTTCCTCCTCTTATCGTGTCTCGAACTTCACATCCTTCATGTCTACCATCTCGTCAAGCACAAAGTACTTCACTTGGTTGTCTTTATCGAACATTACCGAAAAACGACTGTTTTTAGGGACGGTCGTAGGAGCTTGAAGATTTCGAGGGCTATCTATTGATTCAATGGTGACTGCAGACTATGGCTGAGTGCTCGGCTGAGAGGCAAGTGGTGTATCAGTCTGTGGGACTGGAAGGCACTCAGGAACGTGAGAAATATCGGGTTTAACCGCACTGTTGCCGCTCACTTGAGGGCTGAGGTGTTTACTGGACTGCTTGCTGGACAGCTTGCTTTAGTGATGTATTTCTGAATATTCACGGCACTTACCACTTTCTGGCGGATTGTTTCCGCAAGCAGAACATGTTGTTCCCATCACCTCTTCTATACTAAATAGTAATGGAAGGAAGCCAAACCATATAAGTTAGACAAATAAGGCATGCTATAACAATCTGGGCATACGCACAATCGACTAGAAGTCACATATTTAGAAACTGCGCTTGTAATTCTTCTAAGGACTCAGAACCCTTTGTAACTTCTGTCGTTGCTAAGGGGGCTGGTGTGGTTAGACCCGTTGTCGAGGTTTCCACCACTTCTATTCCCCATTCATTGCTCTCATGGACAGGTTTATCAACCTATCGTCGACGCTTTTCTTTGCGGTCCTTCAAGGTCTATACTATACCTTTAACTGTATTGCCCTGTCTGCGTTGTTGGGCACGAAGGCAACTTGGTTATTTGCATTCTTTGTTCAACTGGATCGTGTAGCCGCTGAAGAAGTCCGAACGGGCATTGTAGCAGAGACAGAACGACACATCACCGAATTCCAGCAAGTACTTCAAGGTATTTTGGACTAAGAAGCCAGCAGTTATTCCCATCGTAGTGGGTAGACTGGCAGCGCAGACTCCCTCTCGCTTAATAGTACTTTCGGTTCCTTACGTAACGGCCAAAGGCGAAGCACACATAAAGCATCCAACTTCTCCAGGAACCATGAACTGAATGTGGCTGCTGAGAGCATCCTCAGAAACCCCACTTTCGAACCAGACTTGGTCAAGGTTGTTGCAGATAGTGTTGATAGTCATCCTTGCAGCGTAGTTGTCAACGCAAGACAGCACCAAATCAATGCGGCATTTACTAATCGAACCGTTCTGAATTCGATCGTTGACGTGGTCAAAGCCTTCACTTGTAGTGATGTTGGTGTTATAGTCTTCGATCTGCACTTCTGGGTTGATAAGTAACAGTGTCTCTTTCGCTGCCTGCACCTTTGACAACCCGACCTGGACAGGTGTGAAAAAGAGCCTATTCATGTTAGCTAGCTCGACCTTATCGTAGTCGTATATGATCAGCTTGCCGACACCACAGCGGGTGAGCATCTCGCAGGCAACGCTACCAACTCCACCTACTCCAACGACCAGAACAGTCTTGCTTCGAATGTTCTCATAGTTCTGTACAACTCCCATCTTCTTCAACGCCATCAGTCGCGAGTATGGATTATCGTTACGTACCAGCTCGCTCATGCCATACTTGTTGAAGGAACTGCCCACCAATGCATTAATCTTTGCTTGCAGCACCTTCTGCTGCTTCAGTAGGTCTTCCAGCGATTCCTCCATCAACAATTATTAAGGCTGATTCTGCGGATTTATAAAGAGTCGTTGCGAAAGGTATGATTGACGGGGAACCCAATTTCAAGGGAAACATTGATAAGTAGGTTATAGGCTACGATGAGCGCTCGCCGAGGAGAGCAAGACAACAACGGAGTTCATCCCCTGGTATTGGAAAGAAGAAGCGGCGCTAACGATAGAACCAACCCACCTTCGATGATGAATTCAGAGATAGAATCGAAAGCATCGAGAAGTCATACAGCCAAATGGACGCTGTGCTCGGGTCGATGATGGAAAAATCAATGGTCCCGAAGATCCGGAGTGAGGAAGTCGACACCCTAACAGAAATGATAATCAGCGTCGAGGAGCACTCCAAGAAGATGGAGGAGAGTTTAAGCCGAACTGTTGCAGGCCTCAAAAACTTTGAAATCGAACTCACAGCGAAGTTAGGAGCAAACCAGCCACAGCAGTCATCAAACTAGTCAAGAGGAATATTGTATCAACAGCCGGATAAGTGGCAGCATGAGGCTCGGCTACAGCTTCAATCGCTGGAGGAACGGCTTGCAGCACTTGAAGCAGCAGTAAAGTGATCATGTATTTCACAGCATTTTCAATCCGACGTAGATAATCACACAGAGCACCAGTGCTATCAGCGGCAGCTTTAATTTATCTGTTTGCTTATTATCCTTTGGTTTGGCGGGTTCTTCTTTCGTAACTATCTTTTCCTTTGGAACTGGCTTTGTCTCAAAGTAGTTTTCTCGCGGAAAGCCAGTTCTATTCATGGTAAGCTCACGATACGGCAGATTGTTCTTAATCATTGTCAGCAACACTGTTGGAAGTTCCTTTGATACTGCTTCGAGGATCGTCGTCGGGGTCAGTGAGAGTCCACCCAGTATCAGGATGAGCTGCACGGTTCCTTGGAATTGGAGTGTGTGTCTATGCACCAGGTAACGAGGGCTGGCCATTGGAGGTACTACTAATCCCACATCAATCCATCCGTCTTTCACCTTCGATGACAGATTAACCTGTGAGCCAAAGGCGTACGGTTCTGCTATCCCTTATACCTCCAAAAGAACTGACTCCTTGGTCTCGTCCAACATCTTCTTCAAGAGCTTCTTGATTTGATCATTGTCGGTATAGTTGATGCTCAAGCTGATGGTGCAGTGGCTGCTCACCTTTGCTGTAGTACTCCAAGGTTTAATGCTCAACTCTTTGCGAGTTTCAGGGGTGTCTTGCTTCACGAAGACACTCTTCAACTCCGGTTGATTGCGCAATTGGTGCAGAGCTTCTGCATTGGTGGTGACGTCAACTAACTCTCCTTCGAACGTGAGGTTAGGTACCATCGTGTCTCGAAGCTCACCAACATCTCGTACTGTGATCATGTTCTCTGCAGCTATAACCTATCCTGTGGAAAGTTTGACGACCGGCAACAATCCAATCATTTCTTAACTTAACCAATTATTTAGGTTGGAAGTGATGATGATACCTGTCTGTTGCTAGTGAGCGACGGGGTATTGCCTTTTGGAACATTTCTAATAATAATTTTATTGATGGAGCTTGACCCACCGAAGACGCTGCTCAGACCACCCCTTGAGCAAGAAAGGCGAAGTGCTGCGATACGCACGCACATTCTTTCTGGTGGAGGCAAGCCCCTCAAAGTGCCCCTCCCAAAAGAGCTTGAACCGGTAAGTAACAGACAGGAAATTGCTAGTCTTCATCCTTCCTCAGTTAGCGATGCAGCAGACCGTATGCATAAATCCGTTCGGGTCAATCGCGAGCTTAAAGGAGATCGGCCCAGCATTGCGAACAGCCAACTGCTTGATAAGATCCAGCAGATCCGTAGTAAGTGTATGCGCGACCGGGGTAGTCGCATTAGCATTGGTAAGAACACCGCTGAGAGCAAGGAAGACGAACAGGAATAGCTCAACGAAAGTGAGGATTTAGATGATGAGGTTCCGACGACTGGCAAGGCATACCTCAAAAAGAGTATATTTCCCAATCGTCCCGCCACAGTGTTCTTTAGCTATCCCAAATGCGTTGGGCTAGAAAACAACTTGACGGATATGGTGCCTATCGAAGGTAAGGACCTTCGGTATAAACTCACAGGGCAGGAGTACAAATGCATCGTCAACGCTCTGTAGTTCAATGGGTTTACCAGGACCGACGGATCAGCCTGGAATGTAATGTTCGACATCAACTGTACCAACCTCAAGAACACTGGGTAGCTCAACCGCTTCCAGAAGATGAACCATTTCCCAGGCTGTTGGACCCTTGGTCGAAAAGACTACATGTACAAGGCTCTGCAGCGTATGCGGAGGAAGCATCCTGAAGAGTTCAACTTCGTGCCAACCACATACTTGTTTCCAAGTGACTTCGATCGGTTTGAGATGATTCGCTAGAACGAATCCAAAGAGCATCTGTGGATCATGAAGCCAAGTAATGCAGCATGCGGTCGTGGCATTAAAATGGTTACAAAGGACAGTAAGATTCGCAACCGAAAAGATTACCTTGTCAGCTAATACATTCGCAACCCCCACCTCATAAACGACTTAAAGTACGATCTGCGCATTTATGTGCTGGTTTCCAGTTACGACCCACTTCGAGTCTACATCTTTGAGGAGGGGCTGGTGCGATTCGCGACACACAAATACACAACCAAGCTCAAGGAGGTAAAAAAGCGATTCATCCATCTCACAAACTTTAGTGTCAATAAGCACAGCAAAATGTTCGTCAAGAATAAGGAAGCCGACGAAGATGGGCAAGGCAGTAAATGGTCTTTGACAGCACTCAAGAGCTACTATCAGAGCATCGGAGTCGATTCGGTTACGGTAATGCTGTTGCTTTATTCAGCTGTTCGAACGCATCAAAGAAATCATCGTAAAAACGTGCATAGCTGCGGAGCCGACGATGCTTGACA